>Ga0180215_1002772_pt1 | contig 17198 bp, 15 predicted proteins | sample eDN3rd37CBELigBY_FD_128871 | JGI IMG/M metagenome (GOLD analysis project Ga0180215, IMG submission 128871) | Enriched backyard soil microbial communities from Emeryville, California, USA - eDNA 3rd pass 37_C BE-Lig BY (version 2) (version 2) | ecosystem: Environmental > Terrestrial > Soil >... | reverse complement strand
GTGGGAAAAGTTCCGATTCCTCGGCGAAAAGGGGAGAGGTCGTCCGGCCGGAGATCGGCGGGGCCAGGCATCGAGCCGGCCAGGCGGATGATATTCCGCACAAAACTGAGAGAGATGGAGGCCGAGCCGGAATCGAATTGGCAATTATCTTCCATGTAATATCAAATAGTTGAATGATTGGACTGGCTGCAAAGGCCCCCAAAAAAGCCCTAGTAATTTCAGCCTGAAAAAGCACTCGAACCGCCGTCGCACAAGGCCAACGATGGTCAACCTCCGCCGCCCCGCAGCGTGAGCCGTGCAGCATGTGGATCATAAATATAATCCGTGATCGTGCCGTCTTTGATCCGCTCCACGGCGTCGTCAACCACAAACCGGGGCACGAGGAACCATTCGCGTGGCACGATTGGATTGCCGAAACGATCCTTGATCTCGATGTCCAGTTGCGCGGGCGCGAAAATGCGGTGGATCAGGTTTTCCAGCTTCACGCGGTTGACGTTGTAGAGCGTGTAGGTGGCGACAATCTCCACGTCCGCCATGAGGAAGGTCGGGTCCAGCTTCGCATTGGCTACGCGCCGCGCTACGTCGCCGCCAGTCACGCCTATCTTGTGCAACACGTCGCGGTTAGCGGCGACAAGCGGGTGGTCAGCTTTGCTGCGAAGCACATAGATGGTCCCGCTCGCAATATCCTCGTCGTCGTTATCGTCGGTAAACAGCGGGCCAGCGGTCGGTTCGGTGATACGCCGCCCGGCCTCGTCCTTGTAGAGCGCCCGTTGCAGCGAGCGGCGAAGCAGGTTGCTTTCCGTCCCGTTGGAATAGATGACGCGCAAGCGAGCATCATATTCGCCGTTGGGAGCGCGGAAGGTTTCGCCGACTTCTGCGACATAGGCAACCTGTCCGCCAAGGATGAAAAACTGCCCCTCGGTGATGTCTGCTTTCAGGAAACCGGCGTCCTTCACGAACTGGCGTGTGACGCGGACACCTGAATCGAGGTCTATCCGCACCTGCTCGAACATCGGCTTGAACCTGTCGAAGTCGGGACAAGGCTCGCGGTTGGCGATCTCCTCAGCGGCGCGTTTCTCAGCGGCGGAGCGGACATGGCGAAGGTCGGTGATTTCCGTATCGCCGGCGGCCCCGGCAAGTTCGGCCATGAGGGCATCGGCATCCATTTCTTCGGCGGGCGCGGGCGCGGCGATTTCCGCGCCGGTCAAAAGCTCCTGACGATCCAGCGGCTCAAGAAGTGAGTGGCACTCCTCCAACGCGCGAAGCCGGTCCAACCGGACGGCATAAAGCCGCTCGAATATATCGCGGTCCTCGCCATGCTGCGGGGCACGGCCATGTTCATCGGCGAAACGCTGGATTTCCTCGAACCCGGCGATGATGCGTTCCTCGCGGGGACCGCGCCCGACCTTCTTTTCCGGCTGGGCGAAGTCCGCCAGCTCATTGCGGAGGTCATCAAGGTCAAGGTCACTCATAGCGGCCCTCGTCCTTGAAGCGCACGAAAGCGGCGGCACCCTCGGCCATGCGCTTTTCCCATGCGTCGGTCGAACTGATCGACGGGAGCCGACCGCGTTCCTTCTTGAACTGGACCGCGCGGACGGCAAGCTGCTTGGCTTCTTCCGGGGTGAGGCTGGTGCGGCGGGCGGAAATGGCGGCGGCAACCTGTTTCAGACTTTCCTCGCTCATGGTCTTGGCGAGGATGGCATAGGCTTCCTGAAACGGGTTGATCCGGTCGATCAGGTCGATGTCGAGTTCGCGCACGTCCATCGCGAATTTGCGAACGCCGTCGATCAGCGCCGTGTTCATGCTCGGCTCATCGCCGGAGCCGTCGCCAAGGGCGATCTTCTTGGCTTGCTGGGTGAGATTGAGGGCGGCGATGGCATGCTGGCGCACCGCTTCCTGATCCTCCTCGTCCAGTTCGGGATATTTGTCCTTGATGATCTTGCCCAAGCGAAGCTGGGTCAGTTCTTCGGGAACAAGCTCCTCATCGAACAGGCCACGCTCGATGCTCGGCTTGTCCTGCACGAAGCTGGCGATCACCTCATTCAAATCCTCGCGGCAGATGCGGGCGGCTTCGGGGGTTTTGGGTTCGGTAAGTCCCTTGATCTCGATCTGGAAAACGCCGCGCTCTTCATGGAAGCCGACATTGCATTTATCGGGATCGTAACCGCCTTCACCGTAGTCGAAGCCGGGCGCGGCGGTGCTGGTCGCAGGATTCTTGGGTTTGAACTCAAAGCGCGGGGCCAAAACCTGCTCCATGAGCAAGCTGGCGGCGATGGCTTTGAGTGTGTCATTGACCGCCTCGGTCACGGCGGATTCGGCGGCATCCGGTTCGGCGATCAAATTGGTGAAGCGGGCGCGGGTCTTGCCCGGCGCGTCACGGGTGGCGCGCCCGATGATCTGCACGATCTCGGTCAGGCTGGACCGATAGCCGACGGTCAGCGCGTGTTCGCACCAAATCCAGTCAAAACCTTCCTTCGCCATGCCAAGCGCGATGATGATGTCCACATGATCGCGGTTGTTCTTCTGCGCGGGGTCTTTGAGCGCGGCGGAAACACGATCCCGCTTGGCTGCGTCATCATCCACAAGGTCGGCAATACGAAGGACGCGACCTTCCGGCATCTTGACCAACTGGAAGCCGGTGGCCGGGTCGATGCCCTGCCACTCGCCAAGCTCCTCGATGATGTGTTCGACTTCCTTGATCTTTTGCCCGGTGCTTTCCCGCGAATTGACGTTGGGGATGTGGATGATGGTTTTCTCGGCTGGGTCCAGCACCGCGAGAATGTCATCGGAGTAAGCGCCGGAGTAGAAGAAATAGCCGATGTGGAGCGATTTCAGATATTCGTAGCCGTTTAGCTGCTCATAATAGGTGTAGGTGACGGTATCGAAATTGGCCTCATCCTGCGGGGCAAGGACCGCCTCCGCGTCACCCCGAAAATAGCTGCCCGTCATGGCGACGATATGAACCTTGTCGCGGGCGATGAACTCGCCAAGCTGTTTGCCCAGCACATTATCCGGGTTGGCGGAAACATGGTGGAACTCGTCCACCGCGATCAGGCGGTTGTCAAACGCCTCCACGCCGAACCGTTCTACCGCGAAGCGGAAAGTGGCATGGGTGCAGACCAGCACCTTGTCGTCGCTCTCAAGGAAAGCGCCGACCGAATTGACCTTGCCGCCATCCTCGCCGGGCGCGTTGCAGAGGTTCCATTTCGGGGTCACGGTCCAATCGGCCCAGAAGCCGAACTTGGTCAGCGGCTCGTCGGCGAAGCTGGAGCCGATGCTTTTTTCCGGCACGACGATGATGGCCTGCTTCACCCCTTGGTTCGCCAGCTTGTCGAGCGCGACGAACATGAGGGCGCGGCTCTTGCCCGATGCCGGGGGCGACTTGATGAGAAGATATTGCTCGCCGCGCTTCTCATAAGCGCGTTCCTGCATCGGCCTCATGCCAAGGGCGTTGGCCTTGTTGGTGCTGCCGTTGCGGGCATAGGACACCGAGACGGAAGGAACTGATTTCTTGTCGATGGTCACGCTGCCGCCCCTGCTTTCCGTTTCTTAGCCGTTCCCGCCGATGCGGTCGTCTTGGTATATAGGTCGAACAGCTTTTCCAGCCGTTCGGTATCGTTGCGGAACCGTCGCCCGATATAGATGCGTTCCAGCACCTCATCATTCCGCTCATGGGCTTCGCGGAGGTCGGCGGGCATCTTGCTCTCGCCGTCTTTGACTTCGTAGAGATCGGCGATGGTCGCCGGGAAATGAGCTTCCCGCGCTAACAGGATGTCCTCGGCGCAACGGGTCAGGTCAGCCTTATTCTTTTCGGTCAGCGTCGGGACGGGAAAGGTGTTCCAGCCAAGGGTGTTCGAATAAGAGAAGCGCATTTCCAGCCGGACACAAACTGTCCCGATCCAGACCCAATGCAGGCGCGATGCGATAATCGCCATGTTCCAGAGCGGCGCATCGTAAAGTGCATAGTTCTTATTGTTGACGGTCGTATGATTGTCGATCAGGCCACATGGCAAATACGGCCGGTTCTCCGAAGATATAGCGGCAGCCACGATTGTATGAGAACGCCCAATATTCATCTCTCGCATTTGATGGGCGCGAGATGCCATTTCATTTGCGCCCTTATCGGGACTTGCGAGACGCATTTGACGCACGGCCTCAACTCGGGTTTTTATACCCGGAATCCGCATGGCTTCATCTAGGTTGGCATCTTCAATCCAAAGACAATATCGCTCAACCCCGCGAATGAACTCGGCACCGCCATAATTTTTCCTGATGAAACGATCATATTGATCTTCACTAAGTTTGAGCTTGTGAACATCGTCCAATGTCAGCAACAGATGCCCTCCATCGTAGGGCATATTTCCCCGCACCATAGGGGCAAGTTCCGAAATAGTGGACCGCGCCTGACTGACCTCAATGTTGGGGCCAGAAACAAGGTAGGCGTTAATATTCTCGACCTCTTTGACGATAGAGGCGTCATTGTCAGCCGACGAAAAAAGCTGACGCAGCTTTCCTGTGTGGCTGGAAATGCAAACGATGACGACGGTGACTCCTGCTTTGTGGCTGGCAAGGTTCGCCCACTTGAATGAGGTATGCGCGAAAGCGATTTCGTGGCCGGTGGCAAAAATCAGCGGCCAAAGGATTGGCACCTGCTGGCCCTGACAGATGCTGTTGGTGGACACGAAAGCCGCAACGGCATTGGTGTGGGTGCCGTAGTCTGCTGCCTTCATGAACCACCCGGCAACGTAGTCGAGCGACTTCCAGCTTTTCGCAAGGTGCCCGAATATCGCCTGTAGGTCTGCCTTTTGTTCGCCATCCTGCCACGTTGAGCCGAGATACGGGGGGTTCCCGCAGATGTATGTTTCGCCTCCCTCGTTCTCAAAATCGATCTGGGCTTGGTCCAGTGGCGTCCGAAACAGGTCATCGCCTGCCAGCTTCACGCTGGTCCCGGTCGGCGGGCATATGCTCAGCCAGTCCAGCCGCAGCGCATTGCCGCAGGTGATCCAGTTTTCAGCATTGAGCGGCAGAAACTCGTTCAGCGCGAGTTGTTGTCCGCGATACATCACGTCGCACTGATACTCGGCGATGATAAGGGCCAGCCGGGCGATCTCGGCGGGGAAATCACGAAGCTCGATGCCTCGGAAATTGGTCAGCGGGATAACCGACTTCCGCGCTTCCTCACCGCGCCGCTTGTTGATCTCGGCCTCAATGGCCCGCATTTCCTTGTAGGCGATGACAAGGAAGTTGCCGCTACCGCATGCTGGGTCAAAAACGCGAATGCAGGCCATGCGATTGCGGAGATTGAGGAGCTTGCGCGGATTGTCGCCCGCCTCGGCCAGATGCTCGCGCAGGTCGTCCAAAAAGAGCGGGTTCAGCACTTTCAGGATATTGGGGACGCTGGTGTAGTGCATCCCCAAGGCCCCGCGCTCCTCATCGTCGGCGACGGCCTGAATCATTGACCCGAAAATGTCCGGGTTGATCTTCCGCCAATCGAGACTGCCGATGTGGAGCAGGTAGGTCCGCGCGATCTTGCTGAAACGCGGCACGTCCAGACTGCCCGAAAACAGACCGCCGTTGACGTAGGGAAAGGCGTCGGCCCAGCGAGGCAGCGCGGCACTGGCGCGGTCCCTGATTGCTGTGTTCATCGCCCGGAAAATCTCGCCGATCACTTCATGAGTGTTGGACGAATCCCGCTCGCTCATCGTCTCGACCGTTCCGGTGAAGGGATAGCTGCGGTGAAAGATGTCGGTATCCTCTGCGAAAAAGCAGAAAATCAGCCGAGCCATGAAATGGTTCATGTCCGGGCGGCGCTCGGCGCTTCCCCAATCGGGATTGTCTTTCAGCAACTCGACATAGAGCTTGTTGAGGCGGCCCGTTGCGCGAATGTCGAACGAGCTTTCGCGCACCTGCTGGACGGTGCTGATCCCGGCGAGTGGCAGGAAGAAGCCGAAATGATCCGGGAACTCGGCGAAGGTGCAGGCGACGGTTTCGCCCGACAGCAAATCCTCCGCCTCGAATGCCTCGCCGTCCGTCGCCAGAATGAACTTGGCCTTGGCCCGCGTGGTGGCGGGGCTGTCACGCAACGCTACGAGCTTGGCAGTCACCGCACCGGGATCAGCGACGGCGATGTGGATATTACTGGTTTGGAGAACGCCGCCCACATCGGATTTGTTCGACGTGCCAGAGCGCAGCCGCTTGAGGGTTGTGACCTTGTTGCCGAAAGCCTCAAGGAAGGCGAACGGGAACTCCTCTGCGTCAAAGGGACGTTCGGCCAGCGCGGATACGGCTTCTTCAATCTCGACGGCGTTCATTCAGGGCATTCCATTCTTATTCGCCTGTCCGGTCAGGCCGCAGCGTGCGGTTCCACCGGCTTGCCCTTGAACGGCGCAACCTTGATCTCGCCTTCGCGCTTGCGGGTTTGCGCGATGTCATAGCTGTTCTGCATCCGCATGAGTGTGTCCATCGACACGCCGAACGCCTTTTCGACACGCAGCGCCATTTCCGGCGACAGGTGCGCGCGCTCATTGAGCAAGGTTGAAAGCGTGGCGCGCGTCACGCCCAGCACGTCCGCCGCCGCCGTGACCGACAGGCCCAGCGGTTCGATGATCTCATGCTTGAGGAAACCGCCGGGGTGGGCCGGGTTCTTCAAGCGGATACCTGCAATCGCAGCCATAGCCACCTCCTAGTGGTAATCTTCATAGTCGAGGTCGATGATCTCGATCTCGTCGCGGTCGATCCGAAACGTCATCCGCCAGTTCTTGGTGACGAACAGGCTCCACGTTCCCTTGCGGTCGCCGGTCAGCATATGGGCTTTCCAGCTCGGCACGGTGCGAAGCTCGTCCTCCCGCTCCATGTCCTGAAGGAAAGTGACCATGCGCCGGACCTTGGCGACAACGGCGGGTTGAAGGCCGCTTTCATCGTCATGCTCGATGAATCGCCGCAATCCCTTGTGGATCACGTTTCTGATCTTCATGGCGATTTCTACCCCGACTATCGTTCGGCGTCAAGTTACGCCATACGGTCCGCTGACGGCGATTGCACACCGGGCGAGTGTCGCGCTGCTTCTCAATGCGGAGAAGGTGTATGAAGTCGCTTTGAGTTCGTGATAAAAATATCCCCTCCAAGAGCCGCACGATAAAGGCCATTATCCAAAAAATGGAGTAGTGCTTTCGCATCAGCTTTTGCAGATGGAAAAACCAGCCTATCTTCGACTACTGTAACTTGAAATCCTTCGCCTTCTGCGGCTGTAGCGATTTGCGCTGGCGTGTAGTTTTCGAGTGTCTTGCGTTCAGATATGGCGTGAATAAGCTTCCGCATTTTCTGATCCGCTTTCCCCTTAAAGGCGTCGGAATCCCCAACATCGAGACAATTCAGCGCGCAAAAAACATCGAGTTCCGCATCTGTTGCCTCTTGATACATGTTCGCCAGATCAAAAATCAGGCGAATCCTGCTGAACTTGTTGAATTTAATGCGGCCATTCTCGATAATTCCGGCCAACGACGCGCCGATTGCAAACGCTGGCTGCGTGAGGCGGCTAAATGTATCTCCATCTAAGACCAGACTAAACCTCCGTTCGAGCAACTGCCGCGCGGAAAATTCTTGCAGCAACAGTCTCGGTCCTGCTGGGCGTTGGATTAAGACCGCTAACGCCCGTATGCCTTCCTCTGCGAAGCCCGCAGCGTTCACTTCTGGCATAGCCACTACATTACCCTGAGCCGCAGCAAAGACGGCGGCGGCCTCATCGGTAACGGGCGTAAAGAGCAATTCGTTGGGATCAGGATTCCATCCACCGTCAAAAACGACTTCCTCGTTGATACCTTCGAGGAAGGTCTGTTCTTGCTGTATGAAAATCCCCTCTAGCTGAGCTTGAACCTCAGCCGTTACTTTTACCCTCTTGACCGTTAGGCCATTATCTGTGCGGCAAACAGCTAATAGATTAACCGGCATTCGCCCCCTCCAAGTCTATTAATATGTAGTCTGTAAGCTGCCCCACGCAGCCGATCTGATTTGTGTTACGGAGCTGCTTTTTCGTAATCAGAACGTAAGTGACGCCTTCTGCCGAACTTACTTTATAGAAATGCCATCCAGCCAATCCAAGCAGGGGATTAAAATGATAATTGTATCCGGTTGCGGTGAGCAATGCGAAAATCAGCAGCGTTGGGATCAACAACGTCATATTCAGTTGACCGAACTGCGCTGTAAACAGAGGAGATAAATAAAGAAGCATGAATGCTATATTTTCTCTATCCGCTGCCTCCACGCTGCTCATTTGAAATGGAAATCGTTCCAAGACAGAATGAGCTTTATTAAACAAATAGACACAACAAAAAACCAGAAATATGCAGCCGCCGATTAACCATAATGCTACGCTCCGGTTACCTTCATTGAAGGCTACCCATGCATAAACCAACCCGACTGGCGCGACAGCCGAGAGGACCAGTAGCATCTTTGCCATTCGACCGAACATTCTCTCTTTGTTCCATAGTTCCAGCGCCGAGTCGAGCAAGCAATCTCAGTGTCCCTCAAATGGCTTACCCCATTCCGGCCCCTGCGGCCTTGTCGGCGGCTAGTGCGGGCATAGCGGCCTGCGCGATAGCGGTTTGCACCTGCCCAGCGCGCTCGTTGATGGCGGACACCAGCTTGCCGCAATCATTGGTGAAGATGGTGGCGGATTCCTTGGCGCGGGATATGCCTACATAGAAGCTCTTTTGATCAACAAGGTTGGTCGCCCTGCTGTCGGCATGGATGATGACATTATCGGCGGTGCGGCTTTGGGCGGCGAAGGCGGTGTCCACATAGGCATGGGCGATATGCCGATCACGCGCGGAATCGAGATTGAGCGTTTCGGTCCTGCCGTCCGGGGTCTGAATCGTGGCGGTGCGGGTCTGCGCGTCCACCGCGATCACCTCGCCGCGCCCGCCGTTGATCCGGCCCGTCTCGCGGTCGTTGCGGGTGAACCGGATGGCATCGCCGGTTTTCAGGTCCATCGGCTGCGGCGCGAACGCTTGGCTTTTGCCCGCACCCCATTGCCGCAAGCGCCAGTCCACCTCCCGGCCATCCTCTGATTTCAGGGCGATGGCGGTCTTGGCCGGGTCGATGGATTCGACGCGGTAGGCTTCGTCGCGCGTCACGCCTTTGTCGGCATAATCGCGGGTAAAGCGGACAACATCGCCCTTATCGTAACTCAAGGGGTCGCGCGCCTCGGCGCGGGTCAGCCCCTTGTTGGCAAGGCTCTCCACGGTGACGGCGGGGCCGGTGAGCGCGCCCGATTGGGTGAGCGCGTCCCGAATATCGGCAGTCAGAGCATCGCGCCCTTCGCGCGACGGCTCTAGAATAAGAGTGCGGGCGCGGCTGGCCTTGTCGAGTCCAGCGTATCGCTCGGCGATGGCGGCGAACCGCTCGGCCCGGTCGGCGTTCTCGATGATCTGCCCGCCGCCCCGGTCCAGCGCGGCCAGCGCCTTCCGGGCGTTTCCTTCGATGGACGCCAGCACCGCGTCTTTCGTGGCCGCGTTTGTCTGCCGGACGATCTCGGCCAACTTGGCGGTTTCCATGCCCGCGCCCTGCAACTGCGCGAAGGCCGCACCGGCCTCGACCGAACCCAACTGCTTCACATCGCCGACAAGGATGATGCGGGCATCATGCTTGTCGGCCAGGTCGAACAGCCGCGCGGTATCGCGCGCCGACAAAAGCGATGCCTCGTCCACGATCCACGCGGCGGGGCGGGCGGGATCGGGCCGCTCTGGCGATAGCAGGTGACGGGCAACGGTATCGCTGCGCGTGTCCAGCGCCTCGCCCAGCACCATCGCCGCCGACGCGGTGGGCGCAAGCGCCACGATGGACATGCCCCGCGCCTCTGCCTCGCGGGCGAAGGTCGCAAGAACGGTCGTGGTCTTGGCGGTGCCCGCATAGCCCTGAACGGCGGTGATCCGGTTGTGGCTGGTCAATAGCTGCTCGGTCGCGCTGCGCTGATCGGCGTTCCAGCTATGGCCCGCGCGCTCCGATTGCGCGGCGGCGCTGGCGACGGCCTTGGCGGCGGCAAGGTCCGACGCGATGGGCGCAAGCGCGCCGCGCCCCTCTGCCTCGATCCGCAACAACTTGGCTTCGGTTTCGACATTCTGGCGGGTGGTGAAGCCTGCAAACTCCGCACCGCGCCGGTCCTGAAAGGTCCGGTCGATCAACTCGCCCTGTCTGGCCGCGGCGTCGATGGCCGCGCCGATCTGCGCGTAACCGATCTTGCCTAGCCCGATCCGTCCGGCTTCTTCCTGCAAGGCGGCGGTTGAAAAGACCGATTGCCGTTCGCCCAGCTTGTCGGCGGCATGGGCGACGGCGCGGGCTGCGGCACTCTCGCCCTGCATGTCGATGCTGGCACGGTGGGACGGATCGGCGGCTTTCGCTTCGGCCTCCCTGACCATCGCCAACCGTTCCTCCGCGCCGAACCCGGCCCCGCTGGCCGTCTCGCGCCAATCGGAAACCAAACTGGCATGATCGGCGGCGACCTTCGCCTCACGCGTGTCGAGCGCGGCAACCTGCTTTTCCAACGCGCTCGCCGCATCGCGCGATGTGCCGCGCTCGGCAAGCGCCGCCTCGATCTCGGCGCTACGGGTGCTGAACGCTTCTATCACCTCGCCGGAAACGCCCTTGATCTCGAACAGCGAGTCCTTGCCCGCCACGATCTCATAGCCAAGTTCACGCACTTTCACGGCCAATTCCTGCCGGTAGATAGCGCCGATCTGCTTTTGAAGCTGGTAAATGGCGCGCGGCTCAAGGCTGCGCCATGCGCCATCCTCGCCCTTGGTCGCGTTCATAATGACGTTGTGGGTATGAAGCTGCGGGTCTTGCGCTCGGCTGGTGCCGTGCTGAAAGCTGGCGACGATAAGATTCCCGGTCGCCTCGCGGGTCACGGTGCCGCCGTCGCGGATGCGGGTGGCAGCCAGATGCTTCTCGACATGGGCCATTGCCACCTTCACGGCCTCGCCGTGCGCCGCGATCAAACGGCGGTCGCCCGCGACCTCGGCCATGATGGAAACCGACTTGGGCGCGCTCAAGGTCACGTCCCAGCCGGGACGATGCTCAAGCTGGCCGTCCCGAACGGTGCCAAGCTGCTGATCCCCGATTTTGCCGTCCAGCAAGGCCCGGAATAGGTCACGGTCCACCTCGCCGGACAGGCCCAGTGCCTCCGCGCCCGCGCCCTGCCAATCAGAAGGCGACAATCCGCCCTCGGAATAATAATCGTCGGCTTCGTAATAGCTGGCGGCCTGCACCGAACTGGTCAGCGCCGATACGGACGCGACCATTACACCGGCCCCTGACTGGCAGGCGGCGCGGGCGGATTAGGTGGTGGCGACGGTTCGGGCGGAGCCAAGCCCATTTGCTCCCAAAGCGTCATGCCCGGTTTGCCCGCGACAAATCCCGGCTGGCGGGCAGGCCCGCGCCGTTTGACATGATCGGCGGTCAAGCTGATCTTTGCTACGGGCAAGCCATCGGGGAACAGCAAATAGCCCTGATAGGCGGGGAGCCGCAATTCGCTTTCCAGCACGGCGGGCCGCTCCCTGCGTATCCGGCCCAAGGTGGTGCGAGGGTCGTTGTCTCCATCGGCTAGCGCGTCGGTCATGGTCTGGATCTCGACCTCCTGACTGCCGATGGCATCGCTCGCCCATTGCCGGGTTTCGGCGTCGATGGTTTGCAGGAACAGCTTGCTATTGCAGCAGCCCAGCATGGATTCGGCGATCTGCGGCCCGTAGCGGTTCTGCATCTGGCCCAATGCCTGAAAGGTCAGCACCACGGCCGCCCCGAACTTGCGCCCCTCCGGCAACAGCCGCGCCAGATTATCGACGCGGGGCAGGTCGGCCAGCTCGTCCAGCACGAACCAGATGCGCCGGTCGGCGGATGGCGGAAGCCCCAGCACGGCGCTGGCCGCGCATTCCAGCCAGCAGGCGAGCAAGGGCTTCGACGCCTCGAAATAATCCTCCTTGCGCGGCACGAATATCCACGGGCGCGGTCCTTTGCGTTTATCCAGCCCATGAATGCAGTCGCGGAAGGCGAAGGGCTTGCCGCCGCTGTCCTCGACCCGGAGAAACTGAATCAGGTCGGCGGCCTTGGCGAGCATGAACAACACGCTGCCGGTCGCCCGGTCGGCATCCTCGGCGAAGGTCCGCGCCGATGACGTGTCTTTCAGCCGCTCTTTCAAGTCCTCCTTGGTCATGTTCTGCAACATGGTCAGCAGGTCGGCCAATGTGGGCCTGTGCTGTGTGGGATTGTCCTGCTTCCAGAGTTCGCGAAGGATATTGGCGACAAGGATGCGGCTGATCTCCACCCATACATCATTGCCGTGCTGGCCGTGCGCCTCGGTGATGAAATGGTGTGCGATCCGGGCGGCGTCGGCGGGATGGGCGATCTCGGCGAAGGGCGTCCAGAAGGCGCAGCGGTCATCGAACGGATTGAGGATCACGTCGCCGCGCGCCAGATTATAATAGTGCGCGATGAACTCGCCGCTGGTGTCATAGACCAAGGCGGCTTCGCCCCGCGCCTCGATGCCGTCGAGCATCTGGCGCAAGGCGGTGGTCTTGCCGCTGCCGGTCGTGCCGATCATCGCCATGTGCCGGGTTTCCAGCCGCGACGGGATCGGCACCGTGCCGATGGCGAGCGCGCGGGAGTCCGATTCCTTGGCGGTCAGCTTCGCCAGCTTCTTCTCGGTCGTGACCAAGGTTCCGGTGATGACGCGATCCTGCAAGGCCCGCTCGCGCCGCCGCCGCATGGTGCCATGAAACAGGAACAGGCCGGACAGCCATGCGGCAAAGCCGAATTGCGCGCCGCGTATGGCATAGGCAAAGGCGAGGTGGACCGACTGCCGGTAATAGGGATGCGCGATGGTCGCGCGGGCGGACTTGCCGTCAAGGGTCTGGCCTTGGAAGCGAATGCTGATGGGAGCATCGGCGTTCCTGCCGAACGTAACGGCCAGCTTGGCCTTTGCCGTGGCATAGGCGGCTATGGCGTCCGTGCGGTCCTGATCCAGCATGATATAGGGCACGGCGACCGTGCCCAGGGCGATTGATGATGCCATGATACCGGCCTGCCGCTTGAAGCGGTCCCACTGGCTCTTGCGATGTTGCTGGCGCAAGGCATCGGCATGGATGCGCCGGTCATGGGGTTGGCTGCGCGCGGTCATGGCCGCCTCTCCTGTGAAAGCCGCCGCTGGCGGTCATAGGCCGCATTGATCTCGGCGGTGATGGTTTCGTCATTCGTGCGCGCGCCCAGCGCCGCGTTGCGGGCGTAGCAATAGGCGGCGCAGGCGGTGAACAAGGCTCGGTCCAGCATCCGCTCCACATCGACAATGCGGGTGCTGACCGATGCCAGTTCGGTCACGATCTCGCGGGCGTCGATCCCGCTGCCCGCGCCGTTAACAAGGGCAGCTAGCCCTGTGTCCACGACACGGGCGAGCATCGCATATTCGCTCAATCCGTATGTCTTGGCGAAGCCCGCAAGGGTGCGGTGCTGGGCCGGGGTGAGCCGCACCGTCTGGGCGCGGGCGCTCATCGTGCCGCCCCCGGCGAGATGCTATCCGCCATCGCGGGAAACGGCGGAATTATGCCGTTTCTCCGCTCCTGCGTTTGGCGCGATGCTATCAGCATCCCGTCAAACCCGCAGAAAAGCTGGATGCACCCGTGCGTGAGGTGTGTATCTGAATTGCTGGCTCGATGCGTAGCATCGCAGCCCCACAACATTGCCTTCCGGCGCTCCGGGTCAAGCATGTCCCAGTCCTTTCCGGCAAAGGGCGCACAAGCCGTCGCCGGGTTCGCCGGGACAGCAATCGCGGGTGGTATCCGGGCGTGCATTCGGCACGGCGTCGGCTTCCCGCCGCCCGACAGCCCATGCCGCGATCATCGCCTTGGCGGCGGGGTCCGCCACCGTCCGGTCGATTTCTTCCGGGACATGGCGGAGGGCATAAAGATCATGTTCCCGGACCCATGCGAGGGTCACATCCTCAATCGCCTGCTGCATCCGCTTGTGCAGCGCCTGCGCCTCGAACGGATTGAGATGGGCGGTCACGCCGCTGGTGACGATCAGGCCGCCCAGCGGAAGCCACTGGTCGTCCGCTACCTGCCAAGGGCCGTCGATCTGGCATCGGGAAATATCACCGTGATAGATGGCGATGGGCGGGCGCTGCGCTCGTCGCCACGGGATCAGCGAATTGCGGAGCGTGTCACCGTCCGCGTCGTCGGCGACGATCTTGTCGAGCAACGGTGTCACATAGGGCGCGGTGCGGGCATTGAGGAACGCGCGATACGTAACCTTGCGATCACACCGCATCAGGTCGGCGAGCCGATCAACGGCCTTGCAGAAAATAAGCATGGGGCATCCTTTCCGTGAAAACACGGGTTGCGAGAGTTTATGGGGTTTGGGTGAGCCGCAGGCGCGGAGCGGCCCGCCAACTCAAAAGGCTGGGGCCGTGGAGCGCCTGCGGGTCAGATGACGGTTTGGGCCTGCGCCAAGCGCCGGATGGACTCTGTTGTCAGCAGGGTTCGCCTGCCGATCTTGATAGCATCCAGTCCACCGGACTTTATCAGCGCGTAAACTGACGATCTACCAACGCCCAGCGCCTTGGCGGTGTCGTTGATGGATATGGCAACGGGTTCCATGTGCGTCTCCTTGCTTGCCGACTCGCGGCCAGAGACATTCCAAGTTGCACATGATTGCCTGTGGACCGTCCAGTAATGGGAAAGCCGCAGAAATCCGCCAATGACGCAGCGGACAGAAAACAAATGGCGCGCGGCAAAAATGCCCTGCCGATTCGCAAAAATGGAAAAAGACTGTCAGCGGCCTTCGGGTGAAGGGCGATTCTTCAAATGATTGAAGATTTTTCTAGCATAGGGGATCAATTGCTTACGGTCAGGCACGTCAGCGGACACATTGGCCGCGCTTTGGAACCATTCCAAAAGCCAATCGGTGATGGAACGTGTCGCAGCCGCTTCGTCGTTCAGGTCCAGTGTGTCGAGCCTCGGATCGCTGCGTAAATCGAAAGCCGCTTCAATATAGGCATATTTGATGTTCCGGCCCGATCCTCCCGCCCGCTTCGGCTTGATCTTGAGGGCAGCGATAATCTCGTCGGGGTCAGCCTCGATCTTGATCGCTTCCGAAATGCGCTTTCCACCCGGCAAGAGGCAAAGCGACCGGAACGCCCCGAACTCCGAGAGCAACAGGACGCGCAATTTCCCGAAAAAGAAGTGGCGATCCAGCTTGTGCTTTTTGCCTTTGCGATCTCGGTAATATGCCTTCGGGCCGTCCTCGCGCCGGATATAGGCGAAGAATTTCTCAAGCGTCTCTTTCGTCTCGTCGCTGGCGTTCAAATAGATGGCTTCACGTGGCGTCCAAAGCCAGCCGCGTCCATATTGAAAGCGGCCCCATTTCCACAAAGCGCCTAGCGGGATAAGCAAGGATAGCACGGCCGCGCCATAAAGAAGATTGCCAGCCGTTTTCGAGAAAAGCGTAACCAAGAAGGACGCTGCCATAAGCAATGGCGGAATAGTTAGTATGACCGGGACGGCCCACGTATAAAGGGAAGATTCCCGTCCGATATATTCCGCTACCGCGCGGATAATGTCGTCCAGTTCCCTTCGTGCTTCATCTTCGTCCTCATGGAGAAGCCGTAAGACAATTCTCCGAAGGGAGCGGGCGTCGTCATCGTGCTCCATCCCTCAAACTTCTCCTGTTGGCGGGGGACATTGCCGCCATCCCGCAATTCGTCCAGATAGTCGCTCCACCATTGGGCCATTGCAACACGTTCGCGCCAGTAAGCCGACTGGTTGTAAATGCGCCGGACGCTTCCCGCGACCATATGCGCCAACGCCCGCTCGATGGCGTCCGGGTTCCATTTGCCGGATTCGTTCAACAGCGAAGATGCGGACGTGCGGAAGCCGTGGGCGGTCATCTGGTCCTTGGGAAAGCCCATCCGGCGCAAGGAGGCGTTGATCGTGTTCTCGCTGAGCGGCCTTTCGCGCGTCCTGATAGACGGGAACACATAACGCCCGGAACCGGACAGGGAGCGCATATCCGCAAGGATCGCCAGCGACTGCCGGGATAGCGGCACCGAATGGGGCTGGCGCATTTTCATCTTCCCTTCCGGGATGATCCAGACCGCCTTGTCAAAATCCACCTCCGTCCATTCCATATGCCGGATTTCGCCGGGACGCTGGAAAACGTGGGGCGTGAGTTTCAGGGCATAGATGACGGCGGGATCGCCCTGATAATCTTCGATCGCCCGGAGTAACGCGCCGAAAGCCACCGGATCGGTGATCGCGGGGAAATGCTTGACCCTCGCTGTCGTCAGCGCGCCTATCAGCAGTTGGGCCGGGTCGCGGTCGGCCCGCGCCGTCGCCACCCCATAGCGAAACACACGGCTGGCGAACGCCCGGAGAAGATTCGTCGTATCCAACCGGCCCCGCCGCTCATGCTTACGCAGTTCGTGCAACAGTTCCTGCGGTGTGATCTCCGCGATGGGGCGCTTGCCGAAATCCCGGCCCAGCAGCTTCACGAACCAGCGCATCTTTTTCAGTGTCGGCTCCGCCAGCCCCTCCCGCGTCTTCTTCTCGATTAATTCCTCGGCCACGCTGGCGAAACTGTGGCTGGCGCGGATGCTCGCCTCGATGCGGGCTTGACGCTTGGCGGCATTGGGATCGACCGCATGGGCAACTTGCCTACGGGCCGCATCGCGCGCCGAACGCGCCTCGGCCAGCGTGATTTCAGGATACGACCCCAGCGCCAGCTTTCGCTCCACGCCGTTGAGCCGATATTTGACGCGCCAGAGTTTGCTGCCTCCCGGATTGACCAGCAGGTAAAGCCCTTGTCCGTCCGTGATCTTGTAGGGCTTGCTTTTGGGTTTCGCGTTGCGGACTGCGGTGTCTGTCAGCGCCATTTGGGGGCCTCACTCTTGTGGGGGCCTTTGGCGAGGCCCCCAAAATTGCCCCGATCTGCCACATTTGTAGGCAAACAGAGGCAATCGCTGACGATCAGCGAATGCCCCTAAACTAGCGGAAATCTAAGGTTTTTTCAACCATCAGCACACGTTGGCTGACAGGGTAATGGAGGCCCGAGCCGGAATCGAACCGGCGTGCAAGGATTTGCAGTCCTCTGCGTAACCACTCCGCCATCGGGCCGGAACCGGCGCCCCTAGCGAATGGGGGCGGGGGGCGCAATGTTCATTC
>Ga0180215_1002771_pt1 | contig 17202 bp, 15 predicted proteins | sample eDN3rd37CBELigBY_FD_128871 | JGI IMG/M metagenome (GOLD analysis project Ga0180215, IMG submission 128871) | Enriched backyard soil microbial communities from Emeryville, California, USA - eDNA 3rd pass 37_C BE-Lig BY (version 2) (version 2) | ecosystem: Environmental > Terrestrial > Soil >... | reverse complement strand
GGGGATGGTGGTGTTGCGCTCGATCAGCTTGGTCATCACCCCGCCCAGGGTCTCCACGCCCAGCGAGAGCGGGGTCACGTCCAGGAGGAGGAGATCCTTGACCTCCCCGCCCAGGACCCCCGCCTGCACCGCGGCGCCGACCGCCACCACCTCGTCGGGGTTCACGCTCCGGTTCGGCTCCTTGCCGAAGAAGCGGGTGACCGCAGCCTGGACCGCCGGGATCCGGGTGGAGCCGCCGACCAGGACCACCTCGTCGATCTTCAAGGGATCCAGCCCTGCGTCCTCCAGGCACTTGCGGGTCGGCTCCATGGTCCGCTCGATGAACTCGCTCATCATCCCTTCGAGCCTCGCCCGGGAGAGCTTCACCACCAGATGCTTGGGGCCTGTCTGATCCGCCGAGAGGAAGGGGAGGTTGATCTCGCTCTCCAAGGTGGAGGAGAGCTCGATCTTGGCGCGCTCTGCCGCCTCCTTCAGGCGCTGGAGCACCATCTTGTCCTTCGAGACGTCGATGCCGCTCTGCTTGCGGAACTCGTCGATCAGCCAGGCGATGATCTTCTGGTCGATGTTGTCGCCGCCCAGGTGGGTGTCGCCGTTGGTCGAGAGCACCTCCACCACGCTGTCGCCCACCTCCAGGATCGAGATGTCGAAGGTGCCCCCGCCGAAGTCGTAGACCGCGATCTTCTCGTTGGTCTTGCGATCGAGGCCATAGGCCAGCGCGGCGGCGGTGGGCTCGTTGACGATGCGCTTCACCTCCAGCCCTGCGATCTTTCCCGCGTCCTTGGTCGCCTGGCGCTGGGCGTCGTTGAAGTAGGCGGGGACGGTGATCACCGCCTCCGTCACCTTCTCGCCCAGGTACTCCTCCGCTGCCCGCCGCAGCTTCTTGATGATCTCCGCCGAGATCTCCGGCGCCGAGATCAGCTTGTCGTCGACCCGGATCCGGGCGTCGCCCTGGGGTCCCGCCTCCACGTGGAAGGGGACCAGCTCGCGCTCCTCCTTCACCTCGTCGAAGCGCCTGCCCATGAAGCGCTTGATCGAGAAGATGGTGTGCTCCGGGTTGGTGATCGCCTGCCGCTTCGCCACCTGGCCGACCAGGCGCTCGCCTCCCTTCGTGTAGGCGACCACCGAGGGCGTGGTGCGGGCCCCCTCCTCGTTGTTGATCACGACGGGCTCGCGTCCCTCCATCACCGCCACCACCGAGTTGGTGGTTCCCAGATCGATCCCAATGATCCTTGCCATGGGCTGCCTTCTCCTTTCCCGAGTTTCACCGACCTCTGGCTGGTGCGCACGGTTGTGCGCACCGCTGCCACCGTCGCTTCCCAAAGAAGGTAGCCATTCCGGGGCTGGGCAAAAGCGGACGAATGTCCATCCCCCTGATTCGGCAGGGAATTTTCATGATTCCCAACTTTCTCCCATGTTCATGGCATGTAGGATGCACAGCTACCGTTCAACCAAACACATCACTGGCGCACTGCATCATTTGCTTCTCACCCCCCCGGGTGAACCCAGGCGCCCGCTGCAGATCGAATCTCGATCGGAGCCAACTGGATGAACGCCGCTGCCGCCCTCCTCCCCACGAGCGAGTCCAAGGTCGCCGTCCTCCTCAACGCCAACGCCAAGCAGGTGTCCAACCGCGTGCACCGGGCCCTCTCCCACGTGGTGCCCGAAGACGACCTCTTCTTCTCCCGCACCACCTGCGAGGCCCGCACCATCGCCAAGACCGTGGTGGATCGGGGCTACCGCACCGTCTTCACCGGCGGCGGGGACGGGACCTTCGTCTCGTTCGTCACCGAGATCCTCTCCTTCCTCCGGGGCTCCGAGCAGGCCATGCCGCGGATCGGAGTGCTGAAGCTGGGGACCGGGAATGCCCTCGCCGGCATGGTCGGCGCCACCTCCGGCCAGGGGATCCTCGACGACGTCCTCCGGGCCCGGGCTGGCGAGGTCCCCTGCGTGCGCCGGATCGACCTGATCGCCGCAAACGGCAGGGCCACCCCCTTCGCCGGGGTGGGTCTGGACGCCGCGATCCTCAACGACTACGGCAGCGTGAAGAAGCGCCTCGCGGGCGGACCCCTCAGCCGCCTCACCTCGGGCAAGTCGGGGTACGCCCTGGCCGCCATGACCAAGACCCTCCCCCACTACCTCACCCACCGGAAGATGCCCGAGATCGAGGTGGTGAACGGCAACGGGGTGGCCTCCCTCCTCGGCCCGGACGGCCAGCCCGTGCGCCGCTTCGCCCCGGGCGAGGTCCTCTTCCGCGGCCCCGCCCAGATGTGCGCCGCGTCCACGGTTCCGTTCTACGGATACAACTTCAAGATGTTTCCCTTTGCCTGCATGGCGCCGGGGAAGATGCAGCTTCGGATCACCAACCTGAACCCCTTCACGATCCTGACGAACCTCGGCTCGATCTGGATGGGCCGCTTCCGTCATCCGGATGTCTCTGATTTTCACGTGGAGAGCTTCACCGTCCGCTCGAACGAGCCGCTCCCCGTGCAGATCGGCGGCGACGCCGACGGCTACGGAGACGAGGTCCACTTCGGCCTCGCCTCGCGCCGGGTCGAGCTGGTCGACTACTCCATGCTGAACTGAGCTCGTGACCCTTCACGAACTCTCGCGAGCCGTTCTCGGGGAGCTCTCGAAGCAGCCTCCCCACCTGGTCGGGGACGGCTGCTTTTTCGTTCCGACATCTTTTTGCGAGGTGCCGATCGCCTGCGCACGGACCGGGATCTGAATCTCCCTGAAGTTCCGGGCGGGCCGGAGCATCCGCCCCTGCTCGTCGGCTATCCTCATCCTCCAACCCACCGACGCTCCGTCCGCGTCTGCACGTGCGGGGTCCGGTAGAGGAGGCTCGATAAATGAGATGGTCGATGTTCGGGGCGGCGCTCGCCGCACTGCTTCTCGCAGCCTGCGATTCCTCCCCCGAGCCCAGCGCCAACCAGGCAGGATCCTGAGACGGGAGGGAGCGGAGAAGGAGGGATGGGGGGCGAGGGCGGAGAGGGCGGCACCGAGCCCGAGGAGCCCCGCGCACGGCTGCGCTTCATCGACATCTACCCCGCCGTCTCGATCTCCGCGGGAACCTGGCCACCATCGCCTTCGAGCGCGGCCTCCTGCGAGAGGCGCGGCAGCTCGTCGCGGAGGCGCTGATCACCTTCCGCGGCGTGGGGAGCGCCTTCTACGACGGGGCCTTCAGCTCGGTGCACGGCGCCATCCTCGCCGCGTCCGGCGAGCGGATCCTCGCCCAGAGAGAGTTCGAGGTGGCGCGGAAGCGGCTCCACTCCATCGACGATCAGGAGCTGCTCCGGATGCACGAGGTCTTTCTGGGCTTCCTCGACCTCGCGCGAGCGCGGGATCCGGGGGCCGACGTGGCGCGCTGCCGCGACGCTGCCCGGGTGAGGGGGGAGGCAGGGATGAGCGGGAGGTCGGGTGGCCCCACGCAGATCGCCCTGCGCATCCTCTCGCTGGCCCTGGAGGGCTGGTCGGGGACCGTCTCGCCGGCGTCCTTCGTGACCCCGGCGCCAGCGCCGCCGAAGCCGCCGTCGTCTCCTGCCGTCCCGCCCGATCCCGCCTGGTTCAGGGTGTCGGATCCCGGTGCGTCGGTTCCACATCCTGCCGTGAGGAGCGCGGAGACCATCGCGCCGAGAATCAGCCGTCTCATCTGCAGCTCTCCTCCATGGTGCGTCGGGGGATGGCAGGAGCAGCCTCCAGGCTGCATCGCCGAATCCCCACGAGGGTACCCCACGGATCCGAAGGCCGGCCGCCCGCCATCGAAACTTCAGAGAGATTCAAGTCCGCCCGTGCCGGGACGAGACGAGGTCGACGCGCGACCGCCGTCGTGCCTGCAGCGATGAACCATTCGGGGCCGCGGCTCGGAGCGGTGCAGCCAGGCGGGGAGCTTCGGGCGACCTTGCGTCCGGTGCCGCCGGCTCGCTCAGAGCAGGGTCGCAGCGAGTGGATCCGGTTCCGCGCCCTCGCTCAGAGCAGGTTCGCGGCGAGCTCCGCGAGCTGGCTGCGCTCTCCCTTGCTCAGGGTGACGTGCCCGGAGACCCGCTCGTCCTTGAAGCGGTTCACCACGTGGATCAGCCCGTTGTTGGTGGCGTCCACGTAGGGGTTGTCGATCTGGTAGGGATCGCCGGTGAGCACGATCTTGGTCCCCTCCCCCGATCGTGTGACGATGGTCTTCACTTCATGTGGAGTGAGGTTCTGCGCCTCGTCCACGATGATGAACTGGTTCGGGATCGAGCGGCCGCGGATGTAGGTCAGGGGCTCGATCTCCAGGATCCCCAGGTCGATCAGCTCGTGGTAGCCGCGCCCCGCCTTCTTCTCGGCGCGGCTCAGGTTCATCAGGAACTCCACGTTGTCGAAGATCGGCTGCATCCAAGGGTTCAGCTTCTCCTCCACCGTGCCCGGCAGGAAGCCGATGTCCCTGCCGAGGGGGAAGACCGGCCGGCTCACCAGCATCTTCTGGTAGACGCCCTCCTCCATCGTCTTGGCCAGCCCCGCCGCGATGGCGAGGAGGGTCTTCCCGGTGCCGGCCTTCCCCACCAGGGTCACCAGCTTGATCTCGTCGTTGAGCAGCAGGTCCAGCGCGAAGCCCTGCTCCTTGTTGCGCGGGCGGATCCCCCAGACCCCCTCCTTCGGCCCCTTGAAGACCGGGACCGCCCGCCCCTTCTCCCCCGACCACCGCGCGACCGCCGAGCGGCTGCCGTTCGCTTCGTCGTGGAGGATCAGGAACTCGTTCGGCGGCCGCACCTCCTCCCCCTCCGCCCGCGGGAGGTCCACCTCGCCGTCGGCGTAGAAGGAGTCGATCAGCGAGGCGGGGACCTCGAGGTTGGCGACCCCGGAGTAGACCTCGTCCAGCTCGACCTTCTCCGCGTCGTAGTCCTGCGCGTCCAGGCCGAGGGCGTCTGCGCGGATGCGCAGGTTCGCGTCCTTGGTCACGAAGACCGTGTGCCGCTCCTTCTCGTTCTCGAGGAGATCCAGGGCCACCGCCATGATCCGGTTGTCCATCAGGGTCCCGTCGGCGACCCCATTCGACGATTTGCGGTTGGAGAAGAGCACCCGCAGGGTCCCGCCGGTCTCCAAAGGGATCCCATCGGCGAGGTTCCCCTCTTCGCGGAAGGTGTCGATCCTTCGGGCGATCTGCCTGGCGTTTCGGCCCAGCTCCGAGAGCTCGCGCTTGAACTGGTCGATCTCCTCGATCACGTAAATCGGCACCACCACGTGGTTCTCGCCGAAGGCGATGAGGGAGCGGGGATCGTGCAAGAGGACGTTGGTGTCGAGGACGAAGTTCTTCTGCATGCGCCTGGAATCACCTCACGCGAGCAGCGGGACCGCTCGAGGGTAGAAGGTCGGGGCACGCCTTCCTCCGGCCCCGACGACACGATCGTAGCACGGGGCAGAGAGGCGGCGGCGACTTCCGACGGCGCTCCCCGACTTCCCGCCTCGACCGATCCATCGGCGCATCGCGCGACCATGGGTCGAGCGCGCCTCGTGGCAAAACTCATTGACAGCCCGCGATCCCTTGCGTAGAACGCCCTCACCTTGTCGCGGGGTGGAGCAGCCAGGTAGCTCGTCGGGCTCATAACCCGAAGGTCCCAGGTTCAAATCCTGGCCCCGCAACCAACCAGAACGCCGGCTCGGGTCTCGCATCCGGGCCGGCGTTTTCTTTTGCGACCCAGGGCCAGTCCCTTACGCTGCGGGACGCGACTTTTCGCACGAAGTGCCGGGGGGTGAAGGTTTCTCGCAGCCGGTAAAGGCTTTTCGCGAGAGACGCCTTGCAGAGCCTGCGATTCCGGCAGGCCATGCGAGGACGGCAACGGGGGAATCCACCGGAGGCTGCTTCGCCCTGGTCTCGCTTCAGTAGGTTTCAGCCCGCCTTGGATCGCCTTCCCCTCAGCGCCGCGGGCCTATGCCGAATCGATCCCCTCGTCACGCGCCTGGGCCATGGGGCACCCACTGCTGACAAGATTCGGTCAACATGGATGGCATTTTCGTAGACAATGTCCGGCGACCGACGACGAAAAGATCCTCAGCCGCCTCATGGAGCTCAATGCCGAGCGCGCAGCGGAAGAAGCAGCGCGCCACATTCGCTGGCTTCGCCCCCCTGCTGACGCCCGGCCTCAACAGGCAGATTCGGTGGGGAATGTCGCCGCCAGCACCACCGGCGCCACGAAGAAGGAGCCGACGCCCTGGCCCTCCGACGCCCTCGACCAGCTCGCAGACGTTCCCACCCTCCTGAACTCCTCCAACCAGGCCCTCGATATCGAGGCGGTCGCGAGCCACTTCGCGAGGGCGCCGCGCAAGCGAGTCGCCGATCTACTGGAGCGCCTGGCAGCTCGCCGGCTCCTCATCGCCGACGACGGCGGCCGCTACCGCTCGATCGGGTAAATCCGATCACTCGTCGCTCACTTCTTGAATCCAGTTCCAGCCCTGATCGCTTCCGCAAGCCATACTCGTGAGCGCTCGTCGAGCGCGTCCAACAGCTCCGCAAAGTCATCGGGCACCCGTTCCCGCGCCAGCTGCCGCTCACGCCACGTTGCCCAACGGGTCTGCGATTCCTCGGGCATACCGGTGAGCATCTCACCAATCGGCCGTAGAGCTACCCCTCGATGCGCAGCGACCGCTCGTAGTGCCCCGATCACCTCCGCCCCTGCCAGATCGCCCGGGATGAGCACGAACAGATCGGCAAAATCTCGCCAGCGGGTGTTTGCGCGGCCCCGCTGGAGCACGGTCACCAGCTTCTCGGCTACAACCATCGCTTTCGGGTAAGACAGCACTTCGAGAGGCTCGTCGCCGATCAGAACTGGGACGGAAGTCCGGACCGGACCTGGGAAGACGGGGTCGCCGACGCTGAGGTCCACACTGAACTTGATCCGCGCGGTTGCGAGGCGTGCTTCTAGCGAGGCGCGTACACCCGCATACACGTCATCGTCGCGAATCGCGCCCGAGACGAGCGTTTCGAGCAGGAACTCCACGCCGTCATCAACTACGACCGACGCGATCTCCATACGCTGGAGAGCCAGATAGCGGGATCCCGCCAGATCTGCGTGAGTGGGCTTCTGCTTCACGACAATATCCTGAGAGCCTGGAGGATCGAAGGCTCTGCCTTGGGAAAGTGCTTCGCCATCGAGAGGAGATCGGCGGGCGTTGCCCTCGGCCGACTTAGCCAGCGGCGAAGGGCTTCGACGGCAATCTCCTCACCCTCCTGATGGCGAAGTCGGAAAGCGTCGATGATGCTGCGCTCTGCGGTGTAGACGCCTAGAAAGAGACCTTCGTCGACCTCGACGAACTCGCGGCCGATGTCGAAAGATCCCTCATGGAAGCGGTGCCACCGGACTGGTGCGCTGACCTTTGGTGGACGCTGCGAACGCGGCAGTGCGACGTCGATCGCCGTGGGGATGATGTCGGTGAGATCGTGATGAGACAGAGCAGTGGTCAAACAGAGAGTAGAGCTGGCCGCGCGAAGCGCGATCTCGACCCGGTCGAGGTCGGCGGGTGGCGCATCAGCCTTGCGATATAGACCGTGGCCCAGGCGGTCCAAGGCGCCCTCGGCGATGAGCCAGCGGAGGCGGCGGTCCGAAAGGCCGCGCTCCTGAGCAAGGCGGTAGGAAAAAGCGTTGGGGAGGGCCTCGAGCATCTCGAAGGCAAATGTAGCCACGTGCCATGGATGTGGCAACATTTACCTTCGGCCTGGCCTCCCCCCCACCAACCTCACCGAGAGCTCTTGGCGCAGCGGACCACCTTGTCCACCCCCAGGTCGAGCTCCTCGTCGCGGAGGTAGGGGGCGGGCCCCAGGCGGACGATGTCGCCGCGGGCGTCCACGAAGACGCCCTCCTCGCGCAGGGCGCGGACCAGCTCCTGGGGCTTCGCGAAGCGCAGCGCCACGAAGCCGCCCCTCCGCTCGGCCTCCATCGAGGAGACGAGGGTGAGCCCCGCCCCGACGCCGTCCGCCTCTCGGAGCCTGTCGATGATGCGGCGGGTCTGCCTCGACGAGATCGCCCGCAGCCGCTCCACGCTCAGGTCGAAGCGCTCGAAGTGATCGAGGACCGCGGCGGCCCGGTAGAAGGGGCTGGCGTCGAAGGTCGCGCCCTTGAAGCGGCTCGCCCCCTTGCCGAAGCCCACCGGCCGCTGCCCCGCACCCCGCGGCTGGGCGAGATCGGCGAAGTCGGCGAACCAGCCGGTGTAGAGGGGGCTGCGCTCGCTGTGCTGCGGGACCACCATGAAGCAACAGGCCTCGCCGAACTGGGCGTATTTGTAGCCGCCCGCCACCACGTAGACCTCGCCGGGGAGCGCGGCCAGGGGGAGCGGCACCACGTTGAAGGCGTGGTAGGCGTCGATCAGCAGCGGCGCCCCCACCTCCTCTGCCCGCCTGGCGATGGCCTCGAGTTCGGTGATCACCCAGGCGTCCTCGAAGAGGACGGCGCTGAGCGCGACGAGCGAGGTCCCCGGGCGGATCTGCTCGAGGACTCGATCGACGAGGGCGGCGCGGTCGCTGGCGTCCACCCAGGCGACGTCGACCCCTACCTCCTGCAGCCTTCGGAGCTGCCGATCCAGGGAGTGGAACTCGCCGGTGGTGGTGACGACCCGGGTGCTGGCGTCGAAGGGCCAGCAGGAGAGGAGGCGGAAGACGAGCTCGTGGGTGTTCTGTCCGAAGACGATGTTGCCCGCCTCCGCAGCGCCATAGCCCAGCCGCTGCGCCACGCCGGCGGCGACCCTGGACAGCTTCCAGTCGACGGCCTCCTCCCATTTGTCGTCGACGTAGGCGGCGGCGTCGAGGAAGGCTTGCCGCTGGGCCTCCTCGGAGACGTCGGGCCACGCCTGGTGGGAATGACCGGTGAGGAGGAGCCGTCCCGGCTGGAGGAAGGCGCTGTATCCGTCGGAGAAGCCCGCTGGGGCGTAGGCGATGTCGTTCTTGCTCATGGTCCGCAGCCTATCCCAGCGAAGGTCCTGCGGAGCGCAGAATGAGGCCTGCAGCAGCGGAGCCTCGCCGTCCCTGCCGGCGCTCGTGCTGAACGGTCAACAAGGGGGTGAACCTCGACCGCATTTCGGTTATAGCTCACCCGCCTCTCAAGATTAGGAGACCCAAGGCATGTCCCGTCCACGTCTCGTAGGTGGCCGCAATCCGGCCCCAACGCTGGCTCCAGAGCTTCTGGTGCAGATGCACGACCTGATGGTCAAGGCCCGCGTCCTCGAGGAGCGGCTGATCCAGATGTACAAGCAGGGTGACGGCTACTTCTGGATCGGCGGCCCCGGCGAGGAGGCGTTCAACGTCGCCCTCGGGCTCTTGATCAAGAAGGGCCAGGGCCCCGCCTACGACTTCCTCCACTTCCACTACCGGCAGTCGGCAACCTTCCTCGCCATGGGCGAGGAGCCGATCGGCGCGCTGCGGCAGATGAAGAACACCGCCACCGACCCCTACAGCGGCGGGCGGAACTTCGCGGGCCACTTCTCCAAGCGGGCCTGGAACATCGTGCCGGTCACCTCCCCCATCGAGGTCCAGTACGCCATGGCGCCGGGGACCGCGCTGGCGCAGAAGCGCCACGGCGGGGACGCGATCACCATCGTCACCGGCGGCGACGCGGGAACGGCGGAGGGCGACTTCGCCTCCGGCCTGGTGTGGAGCTCGCGCCCCGGCAACGAGCTGCCGGTGCTCTTCATCGTCACCCACAACAAGTGGGGGATCTCCACCGCCTCGGACACCCAGCAGGGCCCCAAGAACATCGCCGATCGGGCCACCGCCTTCGGGATCCGCAACAAGACCATCGACGGCAACGACCCCGAGGTGGCCTACAACGAGCTGAAGGAGGCGATGGCCTACGTGCGCAAGGAGCGCCGGCCCTTCCTCCTGGAGGCCCACGTCTCCCGGCTCTACGGCCACTCGTCCGCGTCGGGCGCCAACCTGGTCGAGGGCGAGTTCGACTGCATCACGGCCTTCGAAGAGAAGCTGGAGGCCGGCAAGATCCTGAGCCGCAAGGAGATGGACGCGGTGCGGGAGCGCTGGTTCACCGAGATCGCGGCGATGGCGCGGCAGGCCCGAGAGGAGCCCGCCCCCACGCCGGAGAGCGTCTGGAATCACATCTACTGGGAAGGAAACTAGAGACATGGCCAATATGGCACAGGCCATCCGGATGGCCCTCCACTACGGAGAGACACACCTCGGCGTCACCGACATCTTCGGGCAGGACGTGGGCATGCCGCTCGGCGGTGTCTTCACCCAGACCCAGGGACTGAAGAAGTCGTGGAACTCACCGCTGGACGAGCGCGGGATCATCGGCATGGCCATGGGCCTGGCGATGGCCGGCGAGCGCCCCGTCGCGGAGATCCAGTTCGCCGACTACATCTACAACACCATCGATCAGCTCAAGCTCGCCGGGAACGCCTGCTGGTCCACCAACGGCGACTGGAACCTGCCGATGGTGGTGATGACGCCGGTGGGCGCCGGGATCCGCGGGTCGATCTACCACTCGCACTCCTTCGACGCGATCATGACCCACATCCCCGGGTGGAAGATCCTGCTCCCGTCGAACCCGCTGGAGGCCTATGGCCTCCTGCTCTCGGCGATGCAGGAAGAGAACCCAGTGATGTTCCTGCCGCCGAAGGCCCTGATGCGGGTCCGGGGTGAGGAGCTGATCCCCGGCGAGCCCGAGGATCCCCGGGAGCTCGCCAAGATGATCGACGCGCCCCTCGGCGATCGCTCCAAGTGGAAGGCGAAGTGGCCGAAGCTCGAGCCCTACATGGTGCCGATCGGGAAGGGCCGGATCGTTCGTGAAGGTTCGCAGCTCACGGTGGTCAGCTACGGGCGGATGCTGCTGCACTGCGCGGACGCAGCCAAGACCCTGGCCGAGGAGGGCATCGACGCGGAGGTGATCGACCTTCGCACCCTCTGGCCCTACGACTGGGAGATGATCAAGGCCTCGGTCGAGAAGACCGGGCGCGTGCTCTTCGTGAACGAGGACATGGAGGTCACCAACTTCGGTGAGCACCTCCTGCGCCGCACGGTGGAGGAGCTCTTCTACAAGCTGCTCGCGCCGCCGCGGTTGATCGCCGGCAAGTTCCTCCCCGGCATCGGCCTCCACGACAACCTCGAGCGGGCCTCCGTCCCCCAGCTGGAGGAGATCACGGCAGGGATGCGGGAGCTGGCGCTGCAGGATCCCTGATCCTCCTTTTCCGAAGCGAGGGCGCCCCTCCTCGGCACCTCGCTCCCTCCGGACCGCCCCGCTGCCGACGCGTCTTCCCGCGCTCGGCGCGGGGCGTCTTTCTTTGGGCCCCGCTTCCGGGGGCGCGCCTCCCGGGATCGGATCGGCCCGCTGCCGGACGGGTCCCCTCGGTGGGCGATCGTCCCCTCCCCCGCAGCCATCTGTCCGCAGGCGGACGGCGCCCCCGGGGCCCTCCCCATCCTGGGCCTATCCCTCCCGACCCCCATCCGCCTAGTTTGTGCCCCGAGGCCGGACCCACTGGCCCGCGAAGGAGCAAGGGATGATCCGCGGCAAGGGCAAGATCGCCTTTCGAAGAATCGTTGGGGTTGTCGGATTCGGACTCGCTGCTGTGGCTCTCAGCGCCATCGGCGGCTGCAACTCCCCCAGCCAGCGTGAAGCGCAGGACGGCATGGGCGGCACCGGCGGCGCCGGAGTGGTCGGCGCCGCTGGGACCGGCGGGACCAGCGCAGGCGCTGCGGCTCCTGGCGCAGGCGGCATGGGCGGCGCCGGCGGCATGGGTGGCATGGGTGGCACCGGCGGGATGGGCGGCATGGGAGGCGCCGGCGGGATGGGCGGCACCGGAGGCACCGGCGGCTGAGGCCAGCTCCGATCCAATCCAAAGAGATCGCCCCGCGGAGCCGGAGGCGCTTCCTTCCGCTCGCGCGTCGCGCGTGAGGGGGATCGTTCTCGTTCGCTCGCCTCGCGCTTCGCCCGAGCGGGCGATCGTCAGGGCTTGGGAACCCGCAGGGTCTTGCTGATCATCGCGCTCCCGCTGGCGGCGAAGATCAGCACCAGCGGATGGAAGCGCCAGGGTCCGATCCGCAGCTCGCCGAAGAGCATCTCGTCCGCGACCAGCCCGGCGGCGGAGAGAGCGGCGAGGACCGCCACCAGGACCAGGCTCGTCGGGATCGGGGTCCCCTCGAAGTACTTCACCTTTCCGCTCGCTTCGTCTGCGAGGGTCGCGGCGGTGGCATTGAACCGCGCGAGCCTGCTGATCCCGCAGCCGACGAAGTAGACCAGCACGAGCGAATCCCAGCCGCCGTCCATCCCCAGGGCGAAGGCCAGGGTCGCTGGCGCGACGCCGAAGGAGACGAGGTCCGCGAGGGAGTCGAGCTCCTGTCCCATCGCGGAGGAGAGGCGCTGCCGCCGGGCCACCCAGCCGTCGGCGACGTCGAAGATCAGCGCCAGCGGCAGGAGGCAGAAGGCGGCCCAGAGCGCGGTCCGCTCACCGCTCGAGACGTAGCGCAGGATGAAGAGGATCGCACCCATCCCCGCGAAGCCGTTGGCGAGGGTGATCAGATCGGCGAGGCGAAAGTCGCGGATCATGCTGAGGCGGCGGGGCTTCGCCGGGGAGCCTTGGGTCATGGCAGGGAGCGTAGCGCATCGGAAGCGCCCGCTCCCGGATCAAATCGACGTGGCCCCCCGTCGGGCGGGCGGCACCGGTCCCGTGCGCCTCGAGCGTCGACAACGCGCCTCGTGCGTCGTGCCTCGCAGGAGGCAGCCGCTGGGCGCGTGAAGGGAGCCGAACCTCGCGGTCCGCGTGCGGGCCCTGGAGATCGGCAGCGGGCGATGCGCGCTACTCGATCTTGCAGCCCGAGACCGTGCCCGCCCACGCGCCATCGCGCGGGGACCAGGCGGCGGTCGGCTGCCAGCGGACGAAGAGGTCGTTCACCTTCCGCTCGATGCGGAGATCGCAGGAGGCGATGAAGCGCTTGAGCTGATCGCGGGGCTTGCCCTGGGGCGGCTCGTCGCTCAGCCGCTGTGCGATGGCAGGCTCCAGCCAGAGGTCGGGGATCAGGAGCAGGGTGTGGTTCGCGGTCATGTAGGGGGCCATCACCCCACGGTCCTGGTTCGCGCTCACGGCAGGTGCGCCCTCCTTGGTGAAGGCACACCGCGCCTCCCCCACCTGGGCGTCGCTGGCGCAGCCGAGGTCGAAGGCGTCGGCGGTGACCAGGGTGATGCGGACCGGGACCGTCCTGCCGGGGGCGAAGCCCGCAGGCCCCTTGCGTCCAGCGTTCGGAACCAGCTCGGTGAAGATCAAGAACACCGCCAGCGCGATCGCTGCGCCGACGACGACGGTCCGCTCGTTGGAAAGTTTCGACTCGCTCACGGCACCCCTTCTGCCACGGACCCCGACCGGCTGGCAACCATCGCGCGAGCCGGGGAGGCTACAGGAGCTTCGTCAATTTCAGCGCCAGCCCCATGTCCATCGGCGACAGCCGGAGCTTCCCCGACATGGCAGCCATGTTCGCGTTCAGCTTCTTGGTGGCGATCTGGATGAAGTCGGCGTCGCTGCAGCTCACCGTCATCCTGGGCTCGCCGGAGAGCCCCTGGGTGATCGTCCCCTCGTCCCCCGTGCAGTCGAGGGTCCACTCGCCCCCTCCCGCCCCGCCGATCCGGAAATGGATCCGCTCCCCAATCTCCCGATCCAGGCCGGGGTTCGCCTGCAGCCGCCCAGGCATCGTCTCCTCGAAGATCTGCTGCACCGTCGGATCTGCCATGCGTGCCTCTCCCGGCGCCAACCGGCACCTTCGACTGTCGAGAAATCCCATCCTCGGTAACGCTCATGGACGAGAGCGGTTTTACCACGAGCATCACCCGAGGAGGACTCGTCTCCGCCATGGGGCTCCATCCGGGGTGTCGTGGAATCGGGGGCTGTTCTCCTGGGCGCTGGTGGTCAGATTCAATCGAGGCGCACCGAGAGGTGCGACAGGGAGTGGCGGGAGACAGGCGGCAGAAGATGAAGGGCGACGAAGAGCTCGAAGAAGGGCCTCTTTCCATCCGACGAATGCTCGACGACGGGTCGGAGGAAGGCGGAGAGGTCGGGGAGCTCCTGGGGATCGCGGCGCATGATCTGCGCTCCCCCCTGGCCAACATCCGCTCCTACGCCGGCATGATCCTCTCCGGAAGGGGCGCCCCGCTGGAGCCACGGGTGGAGCGGGCGGCCCGGGTGATCGTCAAGAACGCCGACAGGGGCCTGCGGCAGGTGGACGACCTCCTGGACCTGATCCGATCCCAGAGCGGCCAGCTCTCCCTGGAGGAGGAGACCTTCTCCCTGGAGGCCCTGATTCGGGATGGGATCCGCCGCGCCGAGCCCCTCGCCGCCGAGAACGACGTCAAGCTCCAGTGGGAGGCGGATGGCGCGGAGCTGCTCCTGACCGGGGACGAGGAGATGCTCGGCAGAGCCTTCGCCGCCCTCGTCGAGGCGGCGATCCGCCGAAGCCCGGCGGGGGGAGAGGTGCCGATCGAGGCGGAGGTGCGCCCCACCCACATCGTGGTGACGGCCCGGGACGCTGGAGGCACGCCGGACGCGGAGGAGCTGGAGGAGGCCTTCGACTGGCTCTACCAGGTGGTGACGAACAACCGGCTGGTCGCCGGGCTCTCGCTGGGGCTCTGCAGCGCGGTGGTCGAAGCCCACGGCGGGACCGTGGGGGTCGACCCTGCCGACGGAGGCGCGCGCTGGTTCATCTCGCTGCCCCGCTCGAGCGGCGCCTGAGCGGAGCCGCGCCGCCGCGGCTCGGAGCCGGAGAAGGAATCGCCCCAGCGGTGCGGGGGAGCTCCCTTCAGCTCGTGAGAGGACCTGAAAGACTCAGCGCTTGGAGGCGGGGAGCGGCCGCAGGTTGCGATCGCCACCGGGGCGGAGGCGATCCGCCTTCGCTGCTGCTGCTGCGGCGCCCTTGCGATCGCCGCGGCGCTCGAGGAAGCGCGCGAGCTGCCGAAGCGGCGCCTCCCGATCCGGCTGGCGCTTCACCAGGAGGTCGAGCTCCTTGCGCGCCTCCTTGAACCGTCCCGCTGCCTCCAGGGAGTCGGCGTAGCGGCTCCGGAGCGCGTTGTCGTTGGGAAGCTCCTGCACGGCCCGGGCGTACTCCGAGACCGCCTCGTCATGGCGCCCGAGGCGGCCGAGGGCGGCGGCTCGCTCGGCGCGGGTCGCGGGCTGCTCCGGGCGCAGATCCAACGAGCGCTGGAACGCGGCGACGGCGGCGGCGTCATCGCCATCGAGGGCTGCGAGCTGCCCCAGGATCCGGTGGAGCCTGGGGTTCTGGGAGCGCCGCGCCTCGAGGGCCGAGACCTCTGCCCGCGCCTCCCGGATCCCTTCGTTTCGCTCGATGGCGAGCTCCGCCCGTGCGAGATAGGGGAGGACCCAGGTCGGCGAGCGGTCGATGGCGGCGTCGAAACCGACCTCTGCGATCTCGGGCTTTCCCGCCTCGCGGAGGGACTGGCCCCAATTCAAGAGTGAAGGAACCCCCTCGGAGGACGCAAAAGCGCTAAAGGGGAGCATGCTGAGGACAAGGGTGGCTGCGATCGTCTTGTACGAGACCATGCGCCGATGGTAGCCCAAAAATATCCAAACGCAATAAGAGAATCGCAGTTCTGAAGAAGGTCCTCTTACCCCCTGTTGTCGTCCCGGGCCGGAGGAGCTCGAACCTGCCGGAAACACGAGGAAAAGATCGATGGATCGGTCAAAGATCAACCCGCGCAGCCTGCACGACCTGGGGTGGCCCGAGCTGCTGGCCGCCCTCGCCGCCCGGACCTCGACGAGCCGCGGCAGCGCCCTCGCCCACCAGCTCCCCTTCCTCGACGGCCCGAGGGAGATCGAGGGATCCTTCGCCCGGATCGCCGAGGCCCGGGAGCTCCTGCGAAAGGAGCTCTCCCTCCCCTTGAGCGGCGCGGATGACGTCCGCGATCGGCTCCAGCTCGCGTCGAAGGGCATGATCCTGGAGCCGGCCCAGCTCCAGGCCTGCGCCCGCCTGATCCGCGCCGCCAGCAGGGTGCGCGCCTTCCTCCACGAGCACCGCGCCGAGGTCCCCATCCTGGCCGGCCTGGCGCAGGACCTCCCGGAGGTCTCATCCCTCGCGTCGCGGATCGAGACAACCTTCGAGCCCTCGGGACGGATCCGCGACGACGCCAGCGGCGTGCTCGGCTCGCTCCGCGATCGCAGCCGCAACCTCCACCGCGCGATCAAGGATCGCCTCGAGGAGCTGATGGGCGAGCAGGACTTCGCCATGACCCTGCGCGACGACTACCTCTCGATCCGCAACGATCGCTACGTGGTCCCGGTGAACGCCTCCTTTCGCAGCAAGGTCCCCGGCATCGTCCACAACGCCTCCAACTCGGGTCAGACCCTCTTCGTCGAGCCGCAGCAGATCGTGGGCCTGGGCAACGATCTCTCCATCGCCGAGTCGATGGCGGCGGAGGAGGAGCGAAGGGTGCTGCAGGAGCTCTCCGGCGATCTCGGCGATCGAAGCGGGGAGCTGATCGAGGCGGTGGAGATCCTGTCCCGACTGGACCTGGTCCAGGCAGCGGCGAGGCTCTCGGACGATCTGGAAGCGGCGGCGCCTGCCTTGGTCCAGGGAAGAGATCCCCTGGTGCTGCGCGGCGCCCGGCATCCCCTGCTCCTCCTCCAGGGCAAGCGGGTGGTGCCCAACGACATCCGCCTGGACGAGGGGCAGCGGGCGCTGGTGGTCTCGGGGCCCAACGCCGGCGGCAAGACGGTGACGATCACCACGGTGGGCCTATGCGCGCTCATGGTCCGCGCTGGGCTCCCGATCCCGACGGACCTCGGGTCTTCGATGCCGATCTTCCGCTCGATCGACACGGCCATCGGCGACGATCAGGATCTCGCGCAGGACCTCTCCACCTTCTCCGCGCACCTGCAGACGCTGCGCGAGATCCTCGAGAACGCGAAGGAGGGGAGCCTGGTCCTGATCGACGAGATCGCCGCAGGGACCGATCCTCGGGAGGGGGCCGCCCTCGCCTCCGCCGTCCTGACCACCCTGGTCGAGCGGGGCACCCTCACCCTGGTGACCACCCACCTCGAGGAGCTGAAGGCCCTGGGGTTCTCCGACCCCCGCTTCGCGAACGCCAGCGTGGGGCTCGATCCCCGGACCCTCGCGCCGACCTTCCACCTGGAGCTCGGCGCGGCGGGCCTCTCCAGCGCGCTGGAGATCGCCGGCAGGGTCGGGCTCCCACCCGCCGTACTGGAGCTCGCCAAGGAGCGGCTCCACGGCGGCAG
>Ga0180215_1002770_pt1 | contig 17206 bp, 17 predicted proteins | sample eDN3rd37CBELigBY_FD_128871 | JGI IMG/M metagenome (GOLD analysis project Ga0180215, IMG submission 128871) | Enriched backyard soil microbial communities from Emeryville, California, USA - eDNA 3rd pass 37_C BE-Lig BY (version 2) (version 2) | ecosystem: Environmental > Terrestrial > Soil >... | reverse complement strand
GCAGCAACGATATTGCCGGGGAGACCCGGTGAGAAAATAGCCCGCCGCCAGATTAATTAAAGAGGCGTCTCCCCACCTGCCGAGCTAACGCCGCAGGGTAACGGGTCGAGGCGCCTCTCTTTTTCTTCAAGCGGCCTTCCCCACGCGGGAGGGCCGCTTTGCGTACCGGTTTTCGTCAACCAGGCATTGACGGCGCTTCCCTTAGCTTTCACCATTAGTTAAGTACCTGTTTAAGCCCTCGCTCTTCTCACCTTTCCATCCTGCTCATCGATTGCTTTCACCATGAGAGGGGACGCCGACGTTCATGCAAAACGCGAATCAACTCAGCTCTTGGCCACAGCGCTTGCGCCAGATCCTTGTCCGGAACCGCCTCCTCGAGCTCTTCCGACCCAATCCCATCAACACCGCCAACCTGCGCGGCGATATCTTCGGCGGCCTCACGACCGGTGTCGTGGCCATTCCCCTGGCCCTGGCCTTCGGCGTCGCCACGGGCATGGCGGAAGGAGCCCAGGCCGGCCTCTACAGCGCCATCCTGCTCGGTTTCGTCGCAGCCCTCTTCGGGGGCACGGTCCAGCAGGTCAGCGGCCCGACCGGTCCCATGACCGTCGTCGCCACGGCCTTCCTGGCAACGGGCGCGCAACCCGCCCACCTCTTCTTGGCCGTCGTGCTCGGTGGCCTGCTGCAGATCGTCTTCGGCTTGATGGGCTTCGGCAACTACGTGCGCTACGTCCCTCGCAGCGTCGTCTCGGGCTTCATGTCCGGCATCGGCGTCATCATCCTCTTGCTGCAACTACAGCCTATCCTGGGAGACAAGGCCGCTCCGGGCCCGCTCAAAGCCCTCGCCGGCTTCACCGACTCCTTGGCCCGCCTCAACCCGACCGCGCTACTGCTGGGCCTCTCCACCATCGCGCTGATTTACCTCGTCCCTCGCATCACCAAGGCCGTTCCGAGCACCTTGATCGCCTTGATCCTGATGACTGCCGTCGCCCAAGTTTTCGGCCTGACGGTCCCCACCATCGGGGACCTGCCGTCCGGCCTGCCGCAGTTGCAGCTCATGATGCCCTCGGCCGACGCCCTCTCGCATATCCTGCTTGCGGCCCTCACCCTGGCGATTCTCGGTTCTCTCGACAGCTTGCTGGGCTCGGTCGTGGTCGACAACGTCACCGGCACCAAGCATCACAGCAACAAAGAACTGGTCGGACAAGGCATGGGCAACATGGTCTCGGGTGCTTTCGGTGGCCTCCCCGGTGCCGGAGCCACTATGCGAACCTTGCTCAACATCAAGAGCGGCGGCAAGACCGCCCTCTCGGGCGTCATTCACAGTTTGCTCCTACTGGGGGTCCTCCTGGGCCTCTCGCGCTTTGCCTCGCAGATTCCCTTGTCTGTCCTGGCTGGGATCCTCGTGACGGTCGGCATCTCGATCATCGATTACCAGGGCCTCAGGCTTTTGAGGCAATCCCCCAAGTCGGATCGCGTCGTGCTCTTGCTGGTCCTCACCCTGACGGTCTTCGTCGACCTGATCACGGCGGTCCAGATGGGCTTTCTGGTCGCATGCCTGCTCTTTCTCAAGAACCTCAGCGATCGCGAACTCACCCAAAGCGGCTCGCTCGCGCCGATGGTGGAGGCCCAGACCCCCGAAGCCAAGGCCCTGGCCGAGCGCGTTCGCGTCATCCAGGCGGAAGGCCCGGTCTTCTTCGGGACGAGCGAAGCGTTCATCCTCTCGCTGGAAGACGATCTCACCGACGTGAGGGCGCTCATCATCCGCATGCCCCGCGTGCCGCTGATCGATCAGACCGGCGCCTATACCCTCCAGGAATTCGTCAGGAAGATGGAAGAGAAAGGCATCACCGTCATGCTCTCCGGGCTTCCCGCAGAGCCCCAGAAGGTCCTTCGCAAGCTGAACATCATCCCGACGACGATCCCGGAAGCCTCGGTCCAGCCCTCGCTGGCGGAAGCCGTCGTCGCCCTCAGCGAGCGCATCGCCGCAAGTCCGAGCGAAGCGCTGCTGCCCAAGCATTATCTTCACAAGGTGGGGGGCTAACGTCCCCCCATTTTCTTGAAGGAAGTCGAAGAATTTTCGCAAGTTTTAGCCTGAGGTTAACGATATTAGTATTGGATTATTCCAATATTAAATGACTGTTAATCAGCAGGAGACCTTCATGCGGATCACCCAGGCCCTCAGCGTCCTCCTTCCTTTGACTATTCTCGCAGCCGCCGGCTGCGGTATCACCCCCGGCACCACGATTGCCGATAACCGCCAAGACGTCATCATCAGCCCCGTCGCCATGACCGGCGGCATCGAGTTCAACCTCGCCGCCTCGGGCTTTGCCACCCAAGCCACCGTGGCGGACGTCGCCCTCCTCGAGTTCGAGATCACCTCGCCCGTCCTCAGCGGCCCGCGCGTTCAGACCTTCGGCAAGACCACCCTTCCCGCCGACAAGCGCGTCAAGTTCACCGAGCTGCCCCCCGGCGATTACTCGGTGAAGAGCGTCGCCAAGGATGCTTTCGGCAACAGCATCGGCTCCAAGACCGCCTCGGTCACCGTCGAAGCCGGCAAGACCTCGGTCGTTCACCTCTCGATCAAGCTCGTGGACACCGAGATCACCAACCCCAACGGCAACCTCTACATCGACTTCGAGCTTCTCGATGGCAATGTCGTCGTCAAGCCCATCGCAGAGCCTTCGGCGAGCCCCACCCCCACCCCGACCGCCTCGGCGACCCCCAACCCCAACGCCGGCAGCCTTGGCCTCTACAACTTGACCGAGACGAAGCTCAGTACCAAGAAGTACGAAGTCAAGGGCACCGTCTACAACAGCGCCAATTCGTCCCTCACGGGTGAGATCAAGGCCGAGTTCAAGGAAGAGAAGGGTCTCTTCGTGAAGCGCTGGGAAGTCGTCGAGACCAAGGTTTTCCCCCTGGTCATCGGTGCCAAGGCCACGTACGACTTCACCCTCACCTCGTCGGTCAATGCCGATGACGTGGACGTCACCGTCTCGGTGAAGTAACCCAATCCTTTCGCGGGCGGTAGGGGAAACCCTACCGCCTTTTCTTTTGCTCCCCTTTCGTCGGCGCGCGGCAAGCGTCGCGCGCCGACGCCAAGCGAAGGCCAAACCCCGTGTCAAACTCTCCCATGGAAGCCGGCGACGAGCTCGACTGGCTCGTCTTGCATCATGTCCTGGATTGGAAGCGCGGCATCGCCGCCTTCGGCGAGGCTCCGTACCGCTGGCAAAGCCAAGAGTACACCGCGCTCTGGCCCGTATCGCACGATCTCGCCTGCGCTTGGCGGATCGTCGACCATGCGATCCAGCGCGACGTGGCGGTCGCCGTCTGGGGTGAGCCCGCAAAGACGCCGCTCTGGCGGGTGACGTTCACCCATCCCTCGGGATCCGTGGCGCAAGGCGAGGCCGCGACGCTGCCGCTGGCCATCTGCCGGGCGGCGCTTCGCGCCGTCGAGGTGGCGGTCCTGGTCAAGACGAGCGAGGCTTCAGAAAAGTAGACTCAACTCTAACCGTTTCATGACCAAACGCGGGGGCGGTTATGACATGAACCCGGTAGGATGAAGGGAGGTTTTTCAAGAAACGGAGAAGCGAATGACTTGCGTCGACGACTATCGGCTCAACCTCGGTGGCAAGGAATACGTTCCCCTCGTGATCGGGGGCATGGGGGTCGATATCTCGAACTCCCACCTCGCGCTCGAAGCGGCGCGCCTCGGGGGAATCGGGCATATTTCCGACGCCATGAGCATGGCCGTCACCGATCGCCTCTACAAGACCAGCTACCTCAAGGCCCGCACCGCGCGCAACCGAGAGACTCCGCCGGAACCCAACCGGCGTGACGTCCCGTTCGACCTTGCGGATCTCCGCGACGCCACCATGCTCCATGTCTCGAAGACCATGGACCGCAAGCGGGGCCCGGGAGCCGTCTTCATCAACGTCATGGAAAAACTGACCATGAACGCTCCCCGCGAGACCCTGAAGGTCCGCCTCGAAGCGGCGATGGACGCCGGAATCGACGGCATCACCCTGAGCGCCGGCCTTCACCTCGGAACGTTCGAACTGATCGCCGACCACCCCCGCTTCCGCGACGTCCAACTGGGCATCATCGTTTCGTCGGCCCGCGCTCTCGGACTCTTCCTCCGCCGGGCCAAGCGCGTCGATCGCATGCCCGATTACATCGTCGTGGAAGGCCCCCTCGCGGGCGGGCACCTGGGCTTCGGCATCGACGATTGGCAGAAGGCCGATCTTCCGAGCATCGTCCAGGAAGTCATGACCATGCTCGCGAAGGAAGGCCTCGCGATTCCCGTCATTCCCGCCGGAGGCATCTTCACCGGCACCGATGCGGCCACTTACCTCGCGCAGGGCGCCGCCGCGGTGCAGGTCGCGACCCGCTTCACCATCACCCAGGAATGCGGCCTTCCCGACCACGTGAAGCAGGTCTACCTGGGAGCGGGACTCGAGGATGTCGAGGTGAACACCCAGTCCCCGACCGGCTACCCGATGCGCATGCTCACGTCCTCTCCGGCACTGGGTTCGAGCATCCGCCCGAACTGCGAGACGCTCGGCTTCATCCTGGATGGCGAGGGACATTGCAAGTACCTGGATGCCTACCACGCGACGCCCGAGGATCCCGAGACCGGCCGCAAGATGCCGGTGACCGACCGGGTCTGTCTCTGCACGCATATGAACGCCTTCCGGGTCTATACCTGCGGCCATTACGTCTATCGTCTCAAGGAGACGACCGTCCTCGAGGCTCCGGGACGCTACGTGCTTCCGAGCGCCGAGCATGTCTTCTGGGACTACCAGTTCAGCCGCGATCACCGCATCGCCCTGCCATCGCGCCCCGCCGACCTGGCGCTGGTTTAACTCAAAAAAAAGGGGGGGCTGTCTCACGCGCGTGAGACAGCCCCCCCTTTTTGCTTGGCTTGAGCGCTTACGCTCGATCCCAGGGATTGGGGCCGGGCTCGCAGCCGATCTTGGCTGCGCCGCTGAAGATCAGTCCGCGCAGGGGGTCGACCGTGATGGTCGCGCCGTCGCGGATCTTGTCGAAGTCCTCGACGCCCAGGATGACCGGCTTATTGAGCTCGAGTCCGACGATGGCTGCGTGGGAGGTGAGGCCTCCGTTGCGGACCACGATGGCCGACGCCTTCTCGATGGCCGGGTTCCAGGCGGCATCCGTGTTCTCGGTGACGAGCACGTCTCCGACGTTGACGGATTCCGAGGCGAGCGTGGGGTCGAAGATCACCCGGGCAATGCCGCAGACGGGCCGCTGGCCGAGGCCCATGCCGCGCGCGATGATCGAGGAGACCATCTCGACGGTGACCATGTTGGTGGTGCCGGGGACGCCCATCGGGATGCCGGCCACCATGATCACCTGATCTCCGTCCTCGACCAGGCCTGCCGAGGTCGCCTCGGCCACGGCCTGCTGGAAGAGCTCGTCCACGGAACCGGTCTCGACGATCTTGATCGGGTAGACGCCCCAGATGAGGTTCATCTGGCGGCAGACGTCCTCGAAGGGGGTCGCCGCGATGACGGAGCAGCTCGGGCGGTACTTGGCGACCATGCGGGCGGAAGAGCCCGAGTAGGTGGCCGTGACGATGGCCGAGGCGCCGAGCTCGCGAACCATGCGGGTGGCCGCGTGAGCGACCGAGTCCTGCACGGGGCGGATATAGCCTTCTTCGAGCTCCGGACGGACCTTGGGCATCATCGAGCGTTCGACCTGCATGGCGATGCGGGCCATGGTCTCGACGGCTTCGAGCGGGTAAGCGCCCGCCGCGGTCTCGTTGGAGAGCATGATGGCGTCGGTGCCGTCCAGGATGGCGTTCGCGACGTCCGAGGCCTCGGCCCGGGTGGGACGGGGCGCGCGGATCATCGAGTCGAGCATCTGGGTGGCGGTGATGACGGGCTTGCCTTCCAGGTTGCAGCCGCGAATGATCTGCTTCTGGACGATGGGCACGTCTTCGACGGGGATCTCGACGCCCAGGTCGCCGCGGGCGACCATGGCGCCGTCGGCCACCTGGATGATCTCGCGAAGGTTCTGAACGGCCTCACGGCGCTCGATCTTGGCAATGATCGGGGTCTTCTTGCCGAGCTGAGCGAGGAAGTCCTTGACTTCGAGGACGTCCGAGGCTTGCTGGACGAAGGAGGCCGCGACCAGGTCGATGCCCATCTCGGCGCCGAACCGGAGGTCGGCCTTGTCCTTCTCGGTGATGATGGAGATCTTGAGCATGGAGCCGGGGAAGTTCACGCCCTTGCGGGGCTTGAGGGCTCCGCCGACGACCACGCGGGTCACCAGCATCTCGGGCTTCACCTCGACGACGACGAGCTCGAGCAGGCCGTCGTCGAGAAGGATCTTCATGCCTTCGCGGACGTCCTCGGTGAGGCGGGGGTAGGTGACCGAGGCCATCTGCTCGTTGCCTTCGAGGGGCGTGGTGGTGAGCATGAAGGTCTGGCCGGGGACCAGGATGGCCTGGCCGCCGTTGATCTCGCCGACGCGGATCTTGGGGCCCTGGATGTCCTGAAGCAGGGCGATGGGGCGTCCCATCTCCCTGGAGATGCGCCGCACGCGCTCGATGTTCTCACGGTGGGTCTCGTGCGAGCCATGCGAGAAGTTGAGGCGGAAGACGTCGACTCCGGCCTCGATCAGCTTGGCGACCATCTCATCCGAGCTGGTCGAGGGGCCGAGCGTCGCGACGATTTTAGTTTTCTTACGTCCGTCCACTGGTTACCTCAAGTTGTAAAAGGCTTCGCGGCCCGGGTAGATCGCCGCGTCGCCGAGTTCCTCCTCGATGCGCAGGAGCTGGTTGTACTTGGCCACGCGGTCCGAGCGCGAGGCCGAGCCGGTCTTGATCTGGCCGCAGTTGGTGGCGACCGACAAGTCGGCAATGGTGGTGTCCTCGGTCTCGCCGGAGCGGTGGGAGAGGACGGCGGTGTAGCCGGCGCGCTTGGCCATCTCGATGGCCGTCAGGGTCTCGGTCAGGGTGCCGATCTGGTTGACCTTGACCAGGATCGAGTTGGCGGTGCCGAGGTTGATGCCGCGGTCGAGGCGGTCGGGGTTGGTCACGAAGAGGTCGTCGCCGACCAGCTGGACGCGCTTGCCCAGGCGCTGCGTGAGCTTGGCCCAGCCGTCCCAGTCGTCTTCGGCCATGCCGTCCTCGATCGAGAGGATGGGGTAGCGGTTGACGAGGTCCTCGAGGTAGTCGACCATCTCGTCGGGCGTGCGGACGACGCCTTCGCCGGAGAAGTGGTACTTGCCGTCGCGGTAGAACTCGGTCGAGGCGACGTCGAGGGCGAGCATGACGTCTCCGCCCGCGGAGTAGCCGGCGGCCTCGATGGCGTCCATGATGACCGCGAGGGCGTCGTCGGCGGAATTGACCTGGGGCGCGTAGCCGCCCTCGTCACCGACGGCGGTGTTCAGGCCGCGGGCCTTGAGGATCTTCTTGAGCGCGTGGAAGATCTCGGCGCCGCAGCGCAGGGCCTCGGCGAAGGAGACGGCGCCGACGGGCATGACCATGAACTCCTGGATGTCGACCGGGTTGTCGGCATGGGCCCCGCCGTTGAGGATGTTGAGCATCGGAACGGGAAGGGTGCGGGCCGAGACGCCGCCGATGTAGCGGTAGAGCGGCATGTTGACGGCGTTGGCGGCCGCCTTGGCCACGGCGAGCGAGACGCCGAGGATGGCGTTAGCGCCGAGCTTGGCCTTGTTGGGGGTGCCGTCCAGCTCGAGCATCGCTTGGTCGATGGCGACCTGGTCGAGCGCATCCATGCCGGCGAGTTCGTTGGCGATGACCTCGTTGACGTTGTCGACGGCCCGCAGGACGCCCTTGCCGTTGTAGCGATCCGGCTCGTCCTGGTCGCGCATCTCGATGGCTTCGTGAGCCCCGGTGGAGGCGCCGGAGGGAACGGCAGCGCGGCCGCTCGCTCCGCCGGTCAGGACGACGTCGACCTCGACGGTCGGGTTGCCCCGGGAGTCGAGGACCTCGCGGGCATAGATGTCTTCAATGAACGTCGGCATTGGGGAGTCCTTCTTTCTGCGATGAGGGTAGGCCGAAAAATCAGTCGATCGAGGCCACGTCTCCGGTGAGGCGGTAGAGGTCGGCGGCATCCTTGGCCGCCACCGGGCGTTCCGGGACCTGGGCGATCTCCAGGGAGAGGGTCTTGTTGCCGAAGTGAATCTCCAGCTTGTCGCCCGGCTTGACCTCCGTGGAGGCCTTGGCGACTCGGCCGTTGATGCTCACGCGCCCTTGGTCGCAAACCTCGTTGGCAACCGTGCGGCGCTTGATCACCCGCGAGAGCTTCAGCCATTTATCCAGGCGCATGCGTCGATCCTTCCCTGCTGTTTGACCGTTTGGACCCCGGCAAGTCGGAGTGGACGTGCCGGTGGTTACAATGCTTAAAATGCTCTAGCTTCTATTCTGCCGATTCCTACCCCGAATGGCAAGCCGCCAAGAGGGCTTCTGGCTGAAAGGAAGGGTATGAACGCCATCCGAGCGACATGGGATTTCATGCGGGAACTGGTGACCTCCTTCAACGCGGATCGCGTGCCCTTCCTGGCGGCGGCGATCTCGTACTTCACCTTCTTCTCGCTTTTCCCCCTGATCCTGGGCCTGATCGCGATCGCGGGCTACCTGCTGGCCCCGGAAGAGGCCACCCAGCGGGTCCTAGACTTCGTCGTCCGGGGCTTTCCCGCGCAGGAGGCCTTCTTACGCAATACGCTCGAGGCCGTGGTCGCGGCCCGCGGAGGCATCGGGCTCTTCGCCCTTTTGACTTTGCTTTGGGCAGGTAAGAACATCTTCTCGACGCTCGCGCTGGCCATCGACATCATCTGGGACGCGCCGGCCAAGGGGGGCTTCGTCTTCATCATCCAGCGCAACCTCGTCGCGTTGGGGTTCGCCGTGGCAATCGGGGGCGCGATGCTGGCGGTGGCGGCGCTTTACTGGGTCATGCTTGCGGCGTTGACCTTTGAGATTCCCCTTTTGGGCCTTCAGCCCAAGGATATTCCCGGCATCGTGCCCGTGCTCATGAACCTCTTGCCGGTCGGGCTCGTGACCTTGAGTTTGATTGCGATGTACCGCTTCTTGCCGGCCCAGCGGGTCTCGTTTCGGCAGATCGCCGTGGGGGCGATCGCCGCGGCCTTGATCTGGGAACTGCTCCGGAGGCTTTTCGGCTGGTACCTCTCGACCTTCGGGCGCTTCAACGAGGTCTACGGCCCCGCGACCAGCGTGATCGTCTTCCTCCTCTGGCTCTACCTCTCGGCGATCATCTTCCTCTTGGGAGCGGAGGTGACCTACGTCCTGCATGAACGCGCGTTTCGGGCGAGCGCGCCCGAGTCCGACGCAGCATCCTGACGCGCCTTGTCCCGGGGGGCGGCTCCGGCTAGAATCGCGCCAGAAGCCGCCCGCCGATCCCTGCGGCCGCTCGCCGATGCAAGGAGGTTCCCGATGACCCTCGCGAAGCTTTCCCGGCTTCCCATGGCGATCGCCCCGGCCGAGCCCGATCCGCGGGGCTGGCCGGTATTCGGTGATGACGAGCGCCTGGTCGGCACGGTCATCGACATGCTCGTCGAAGAGGAAGCATGCGACGTCCGTTACCTGGTGGTTCAGCTCACGGATGGCCTGGATATTCCCTTGCCGCTTGGAATGGTCTCGTTCCTCGAGGCGGAGGGGAGGGTCCTGGCGCGCGGGTTCGATTCGCATGCCTTGAGGAAGCTCCCCGCCATGCCCCCTGATCCCCTAGACGAGGGCCGGGAGATCCAGCTCTATGCGACCTTCCTGCCGCATCATACGGTGGACTACGAGCGCCCCGAGTTCCGCCGGGGTGGCGGGCGGCAGCTCTCGGTCACGCCCTTGCCGCCGAAGTCCTATGAGAACAAGTTCGTGCCCACGCCGGACGGGCGGCAGAGCAATCGGGATCGCTTTGGGTAAGGAACGCCTTGGCTTCGCCGGCGGACACCCCCCTGGGGATTCGCCCCGTCCCCCCGTCGCTCACGCGAAGCGTATCTGCGCCCGCAGGCGCAATGGGGGACAACTAGAGGAAGATTAGGGGGACAAAACCCTGCGGGCGGCGGATTGGCCTGCCACCCAGCCCGTGGACCAGGCGGACTGGAAGTTGTACCCTCCGATGAACCCGTCCACGTCCAGCACCTCGCCGGCCCAGAAGAGGCCTTCGACCCGCTTGGAGGCCATGGTCTTGGGATCCACTTCCTTGAGATTGAGCCCTCCGGCCGTCACCTCGGCCACTTCCTTGGAAAGCACCGAGGGAATGGGGAATGCCCAGCGTTTGAGGCGTTCGACGAGTTTGGAACGGTCTTTCTTGGGGACTTCCGAGACGGGGCGATCGCCCGCAACGTCCGCCTTCGCTAAAAAGAACGGCACCAGACGCTCGGGAAGCCAGTCCTTGAGCGCGTTGGCCAGGTGCGTGCGGGGATTTCGCTCCCAGGCTTGGCGCAGCTCGGCATCCAGCTCCTCGCGCGTGAGGTCCGGTGCCTGATCCAGCCAGAGCTCCACGCTCTGCCCTTTCGCCAGGGCCAGGGAGGCCGTCCGGCTCAGGTGCAGCACGGCGGGGCCCGTGAGCCCGAAATGCGCGAACATCATATCCGCACGGCGCTTGGCCGCCGGCTTGCCATCCACGACGGCCGTCACCTCGACGTCTCTGAGGGACAAGCCCGCCAGTTCGCCGAGCCCCGGTGAACGCAGGGGCACCAGCGACGGGAAGGGATCCACCAGGGTATGGCCGATTTCCTCGGCCATCCGGTAGCCGTCGCCAGTCGAGCCCGTGTTGGGGAAGGACTGGCCGCCGACCGTGACGACGAGGGCCCCCGACTTGATGACTTCGCCCGAGGCCAGTTCGATGCCTACGGCTCGCCCGTCCTCGGTCAGGATGCGCGCGCCGGGAGCTTCGAGGCGAAGCTGCACGCCGAGGCGGTCGAGCTCGCGTTGGAAGGCGTCCACCACGTCCAGGCTCTTGTCGGATTCGGGGTAGACCCGTCCCCGGTGGTCGGTCTTGGTGGGAAGCCCGATGCCCTCGATGAAGCGGATGAAGTCCCAGTTGTCGAACTGGCTGAAGACGCCGTAGAGGAACTTGCCGCCGCCCGGGTAGTTGGCGATGAGCTGTTTGATGTCTCGCTCGGCGTTGGTGAGGTTGCAGCGGCCGTGGCCCGAGATCAGGATCTTGTAGCCGAAGCGTTTGGTTTTTTCGAGGAGAATGGTGGGAGCTCCGGCCCGGGCCGAGGCGATCGCGGCCATCAGGCCCGCGGCGCCCGCCCCCACCACGACGACGGGGGCCGTCACGCTTCCCCGATGATCCGGGGGACCCGGAACATGCCCTGCTCGGGCGCCGGGGCGTTCTGGAGGACTTCCTCGCGCGTCAGGCTCTCATGCAGCCGGTCCTCGCGAAGCACGTTCGCGACGGGAATGGCCTGGGCCGTGGGCGCGACTCCCGCCACGTCCACCTCGGAGAGCTGGTCGACGTAGCCGAGGATGGCTCCGAGATCCTGCGTCAACTGGGCTTCCTCCTCGGGCGAGAGCTCGAGGCGGGCCAACTTGGCGACATGCCTGACGGTTTCGTTCGTGATCATGATTCACTCTCCATGGTGAGCGGGTTAGAATCCCCGCGTGGCGGCGCCGACGAGGCTCCAAAGGAGCGAGGGCGCCACGAAGAAAAAGACAGAGGCGAGGGCGCAAAGCCAGAGCACCGCCAGTTGTGGGCTCGGGGGCGCCTGGTCGGACGGGATGGGTGCGTCGGTTGTCGGCAGGTAGATGGCCTTGGGGACCCTCAGGGCCGTGTACGCCATGACCACGGTCGTGAGCATGACGAGGACGGCGAGCGCGAGGGCCCCGAAAAGCATGGACTGGCTGACGTAGACCAAGATGGCGCGAACGAGCGAGATGCGGGCCCAGAAGGCTCCCGCCAGGGGCAAGGCCGCCAGGGCGATCGCGCAGGCCGAGAGCGCGAGGGCGAGGCCCGGCTGGCGGCGGTGCAAGCCGGTGAGATCCGTCAGCGTGCGGGCGCCCGCGGCTCCGAAGCCCGCGAATAGGCCCAGGGTGGCGATTCCGGCCGTCAGGACGGTCATCAGGAGGGCCATGAGGCCGTCCTGGCTGGAAGCCGGATGCGAAGCCGCGACCAAGCTCAAGAGCCCGAAGCCCGTGGTGCCGACCGAGGCGAAGGCGAGCATGCGGCGAAGCTCCGATTGCGCGAGGGCCAGCAGGCTTCCGGCGAGCAGGCTCAAGACGGCGAGTCCCGTGACGTAGGGTGCCCAGAGGCCCGTGTTGGTTGAGAAGACCATCATCAGGACGCGCGTCACGCCAGCCACGGCGGCGAGGGATGCGCCGCCCAAGAGCCATGCGCCCGTGGAGGGGGCACTGCCTTCGGTGGCATCCGGAAGCCAGGCATGGAAGGGCACGGCCGCCACGGTGAAGGCAAGGCCACCGAGCACGAGCAAGAGCGCGTAGGTCAGTAGGCTGTCGGGCGTCTGCAGGGCGCTTCCCAGGGCCACGTAGGAGGTGCTGCCCCCCAGACCGTAGAGCCAGGTGAGACCGAAGAGCATGACGGCCCCGGCGACGGCCTGGACGAGGAAGAGCTTGAGCATCGTTTCCTGGCGGGCCCGGCTGGGACCCAGGGCGACGAGGCCAAGGAGGGCAGTGCCCATCACCGTGGCGCTCAAGTAGAGGATGACCCAGTCCGCCGCGCCGGCCATGCCCAGGGCGCCGAGGGCCGAGGCGATCAAGAGGCCGAAGCGCAGGTGGGGGCTCGGATGTGCTTCGCCCCAGGCGAGCGCCGAGGCTGCGGCGACCGCAAGCAGGATTGCCCCTCGAAAGAACCCGGCCAAGGGGCCGATCTGGACGGCGTTGGCGAAGGCCGGTCCGCCGACGGCGCCGATCAATGCTTGGCCGAGGAGGACGCCGAAGGCCGCCACGAGGCCGTAGGTGCTCAAGGGCGCGATCAGCCGGGGGGCAAAGCGAGCGGCGATGAGGACGGCGAGGCCGAGGAGGACGAGCAGGAGTTCCGGCAGCAAGACGATGGCGTTATCCATGGGCTCCTCCTAGCGCACGAAGCCCAGGCTGAGCTGGGAGGCGAAGACGGCGATCGCTCGGCTTCCGAGGATCAGCCAGAAGAGGGGGATGGCCGCCACGAGCAGGCTGCCCCAGCCGAAGGCGAGCGCCTGAGGGCTGATATCCTCGACGCCGTCCACCTGGGCTGGCATGACGGGGGCGACGAGGGCGCGGCGCAGGGCCAGCCCGCCGGTCAGCAAGATGCCCAAAAGGGCGAGTCCCAGGCCGACGACGAGCCCCAAGCGGTTGGCTGAGATGGCGGGCGGGATGAGTATGACGGCCGGAACCATGACCACGATGAGGGCGAAAGCGCCGATGCCGACCCAGAACGCCGCGCCGCGCGGTGTCACGAAGCCCAAGCGGGCTAAGAGCGCGTTTGCAGGGCCGGAACGCCAGGTCAGCTCGGACGTGAGCCAGGCGAGAAGTCCGCCGGTGCCGGTGGCGGCCAGGATCAGAAGCAAGGAGCGTTCGAGCGTGTCGCCGGTTTCGGGCCCCGGGATGGAGCAGAAGCCCGCGATGGCCGTGCCGGCAACTGCGACGCTCAGAAAGGCGAGGCCGCGGAGCAGCGTTCGCTGGCCCCAGGAAGCCATCAGGGCGTAGAGGGCGGTCAGGATGCCCAGGGCGGCTATCCAGGGCAGCCAAGGCTGCAGGTAGCTCGGGAAGAAGCCCATCGCGAGGCGCACGAAGGCATAGGCTCCACCGGCTTGCACGCCGCCCACGATCAGCGGGATGGCGGAAGGGGGGGCCGAGTCGAAGGCGTCGGTTAGCCAAGTATGGAACGGGAAGAGCGGGACGGCCACCCAGGCGGCGATCAAGATGCCGATGAGGACCGCGTGGTTGAGGAAGTCCAGGGGGAAGCCGGGCTTGGTGATCCAGAGGGCGGCCATCGAGCCGTTGCTGTTGCCGACCAGGTGAATGGCGAGCATGCTCACGGTCAAGAGAGCGGCGCCCGTGAGCATGACGACGAGGAACTTCGTCGCCGCGTACTCCGAGCGGCCGCGTCCCCAGCCGTTGAGGAGGACGTAAAGCAATAGCGGCAGGGCCCAGAAGGCGGCCAAAAAGACGAAGAGGTCCTGGCTCAAGAAGAGCAATAGCACGGCTGTCTGAGCCAAGAGCGCGAAGGCCAGTTCGTGGTGGCGTCGGGCTGCGGTAACTCCCAGGGTTCCGAGGGCGGCTGCTAGGATCGCGAAGGGAAGGCTGAGGCCGTCGACCGCAAACGCAAGCGATGTGCCGAGTTCAGGCCAGAAGGGATAGCGATCGCCCAGTTGGAGGCCGGTTTCCGGGGCGAAGCGGAAGGCCGCGAACGCCAGGATCAGCCCGGACAGGGCCGAGGCGCCGATGCCCACGATCCGCGAGGCACCGAGCCGCCCTTCGCCCATGGCCCAGACGAGCAGGGCGGCGAGGCCTGGAAGGGCGAGCGCGACGGTGAGCAGATGGAGGTTGGGAAAGACGCTATCTAGCATAGGGCCGTCCCTCCTGCCTGCAGGAAGAGGTTCGGGAGGCCGAGCATGATCGCGATGACGGTGGCGACGAGCACGGCCATGGCGACGATGAGCGCGAGCTGCACTTTGCCGGTGTGAAGTGAGCGCAGGCCTTCGGCCAGGGCGAAGATCGCGAAGCCGATGGCGTTGAGCAGGCCGTCGACGCCGTAACGGTCGATCCGGGCGACGAGCGTGCCGATGCGGCGATACAGGGGCTGGCGGGCATCCTCAAGGGAGTCGGGGGGCATGGGTTGGGCCATGGCGGGTTACCACCTCAAGTCGTCGTAGCGGTCAACGTTCAACGGGTCATTCTCGGAGGCCTGGAGGGCGGGGGCTTCGGCGGCCTCGGCTCCCGGGACGGGGGCGTCGCTCGTCGGCCCGCGCGAAGTGCGCATCAGTCGGCCCGCAAGTGCCAGTCCCAGTCCCAGCTGGGCCAGTGCCACCAGGACCAGGAGCAGGGTGATGACGTGCCCGTGTAGGCCTTCGGGATGCAGGTACGTGGTGAAGGCGACCAGGTTGAGCATCGCGGCGACGAGCATGAGCTGAAGGCCCATGAGGATGCGCAGGAAGCTTCGATGAGCGAGGGCCGCGAAGAGGCCCAGCGCGAAGAGCGCGGCAGCCAGGGTGAGGACGTGGGGGAGGCCGAGCGGCGACTGGATAATGGGCAGCGCGAAGCCGGAGGCGCCTTGCAGGGGGAAGATCAGCATGCGTCCTCCTCGGGGGCGGTCATCGCGAGGGCGGAGGCGATCGCCACGCCGACCAGCAGGAGGCCCGCCATGAGGGCGAGCGCGTACTCGGTGATCAGCGTCTCGCCGAATGTCCGGATGGCCGCGAGGCCGCGTTGCGCCTCGGTGAGCGCGACTTGCGCGTGATCCTCGAGGCCCCAGGGAGTCGTCGCCAGGAGGCGGTAGGTGATGACCAGCGCGAGCACGGCGACGATGCCCGCCCAGAAGGAGCGGTCCTCGTCGGGGCGGCTCGCGGTCAGGTTGCCCAGGCGGCCCAGGAGCGGAAAGGCCAGCATCAAGAGCAAGGCGACGCTTCCGGCCAGGGTGCTCAGGAGGGCCAGGGCCATGAACTCGGCCTTGAGCCAGGCTACCATTCCGGCGGTCGAGATCAGAAGGCCGATCAAGGCGATCGCGGCGTGGAGCGGCCTGGAAAGCCAGACCATGGCGGCTCCACAAGCGAGCATGACGGCGGCGAGCGCGTAGAAGACGATGGCGTCCATGGCTAGAAGTCCAGTTTCACGAGGGTGTTGCCGGAGCCGATGGGAACCCAGAGGTCGCCGGTGGAGTCCTTGAAGACCTCGCGGCCGCGGCCTCCGATCGCGTAGGAATCGACGATCTCTCCGGTAGACAGGGCGACCTTGACGATCTGCGAGCCGGAGGACGAGTCGTCCGGAATCCAGGCGAAGCCGCCGCGGATGGCGAAGCGCGCGGGAATGAGCTCCTGGAAGTTGTAGTCGGCAGTGGCGCTGCCCGTGCCGAGGTCGATCCGCATGAGCTGTCCGAGGCCACCCTTTGAGACGCCGGTGAGCCAGAGGCCGTACTGGTCGTCGAAGGCGAGTCCGACACCGCGGCCGAGGCCCGTGAGTTCGAAATGCTCGACGTTAATTCCGTAGGGGGTGCTGCCGCTCATCGCCGCGGTCATCTTGGCGAGCTTGACCGTGTCGCCGCTCGTGACGAGGGCCCAGACGGTGCCCAAGTGATCCACGACGAGGTCGTCGGGGATGCCGTCGAGGGTGGCGCTGAGGGGCGAGGAAAAGCCGTCCGGCTTGAGGAGGCCGACCTGCGCGGCCTCGGAATCCGCGATCCAGAGGTTGTCCTGGGGATCCTTCACAAGGCGGCTTGGCGCCTCACCGAAACTGAAATTCTCGGTCGTCTTGCTATCCGACGGAAACTCGCGGATCACGCGGACTTGCTTGCGGGACGAATCGGTGAACCAGAGGTTCGAGCCGAGCATGAGGAGGCCGGATGGCGAGCCGAGGTCGTAGCCGGAGGTCTTGAGACTGGTCGTCTTGGCGTTGCCCAGGTTGCCGATGGCTCCGTCGATGCGAAGGATGTCGCCGGCAAGGGTCGCGAAGCCGTTGCCCAAGGCATCGAGGACGATGCTCTGGGGGGCGTTGCCCACGGTCATGGAAAACGTCTGGGGCTCGTCGGCGGGCGTGGGGGTCGCCTCGGGGTCGCTGGAGGCCGAAGGGCTGGGCGACGGCGTGGGCGTGGCGGTGGTGCTCGCCGATGCGGAAGGGGTTGGCGTGTCCGGGGTGATGCGGGGCATCTTGGGGCAGCCCGAAAGCGCGAGGACCCCGGCGCAAAGGGCCAGGGGGAGGGCGTGACGCGAGCGGACACGGTCGAACAGCGTGAGGGCGCGCATGTCAGGGAAGTCCTTTCGGGCAAACGTTTGCCAGACCAAGCAACCGTGCTCCACGATACCACAATCTGCGCGACGCGACAGCCAGAGGCACATTGCAGCCGCTGCGGGAGTTAAAAAGCTTGGAGCGGGACCCGCGTGGGGTCCCGCTCCAAGCGCGGCTTAGGCTGTAAGCGGTTGAGGCTTACAAACTACTCCATGATGCTGGCGACGACGCCGGCGCCGACGGTACGGCCGCCTTCGCGGATGGCGAAGCGCATGCCTTCCTCGATGGCGACGGGCGTGATGAGCTCGATCTCCATCTGGATGTTAT
>Ga0180215_1002767_pt1 | contig 17212 bp, 18 predicted proteins | sample eDN3rd37CBELigBY_FD_128871 | JGI IMG/M metagenome (GOLD analysis project Ga0180215, IMG submission 128871) | Enriched backyard soil microbial communities from Emeryville, California, USA - eDNA 3rd pass 37_C BE-Lig BY (version 2) (version 2) | ecosystem: Environmental > Terrestrial > Soil >... | reverse complement strand
GGCAGTGAAGCCATTTCTTTACCTGCTGAAATAGAAGAAGGTATGGAAGAGTATGATATTATTATTACTCAATTTGCGCCAATTGGAAAAAAAGTGATTGATAAATGTAAGAACTTAAAAATATTGGGTGTATTACGTGCAGGTATTGAAAATGTAAATTATCATTATGCAGAAGAAAAAGGAATCAAAGTATTAAATACACCAGGAAGAAGTAATACAAGTGTATCTGAATTTACTGTCGGACTGATATTGTCTGAGATACGAAATATTTCGAGAGCCAACTATCAACTGAAGAACGGCAAATGGGAAAAATATTATCCAAATGGTATTTTGGCGCCAGAGTTAAAAGAATCTACTGTCGGACTTATTGGTTACGGAGCGATTGGTCAAAGAGTAGCAAATCTTCTTCGCCCATTTGGCGGAAAGATTATCTTCTTTGACGAATATTTTCAAGGTGAGACAGAAGATGTGAAAGTTGATTTAGATACGTTGGTAAGAGAAGCTGATATTGTTTCTATGCATTATCGACTAACAAGCGAAACAAAGCATATGCTAAATAAGACTCATTTTGAAAAAATGAAAAAATCTGCGGTCGTGATAAATAGTGCGCGTTCAGGGCTAATAAATGAACAGGATTTAATAGAGGCTTTAATAGAAAAAAGAATTGCTGGAGCAGCAGTAGATGTATTTGATCAGGAGCCATTACCGGAGGATCATCCGTATTTACAGCTTGATAATGTGACGATTACACCGCATATTGCAGGATCAACTATTGGTAATTTTGCTAACTCTCCAAAAATCCTAACAGGCAGAATGATTACTGAGGGGTTAATCTAACGAACTGGAAATAACAGGACTGGACTTTTTGAAAGAACTACTAGATAGCAAAAAATGATTTGAAAATAGTAAAATATAGCCTTCTTTAATTAGTTGAACCCATGCTGATTAAAGAGGGCTTTTTTGCTTAATGGGAATGCTAAGAGTGTTAAACGACAAAACGTGATAGTAAAGCTGGAATATAATCATACTATTATTGATATTATTCTGTATTTCATTTTGTCCTTAAAGGAGGAACTTTAAATGTTTCAAACAAAAATAATTGAAATCGGACCATTAGTACAAGAATTTCAGGAAGAAGATTTAGTCATCCTTTTTGGAACCTCGGCACCACCAGAATTAAAGGAAATCTCCGTTATACATGAAATAGAGAAAGGAGAACCGAAGGAAATACTTGCAGAAGGTGGAACCCTTGAATTTGGAAATAAGGTATATAAGATAGAAAAGGTTGGAGATTTGGCTAATAAAAATTTTGAAGAACTAGGTCATCTTTCTATTTATTTTAAGGACGATACTTCAGCAGAACTCCTACCAGGGGCAATTTTAGTAACACCGGGTGAATATCCTGAGTTAAACGTTCATGATGTCATCAAGTTTATAAAATAGGGGGTAAAGGTGGATATATTAGTTTCTATAGCAGATGGTTTTATGGGAATGTTCCAAGCAGGTGCAGACGTTTTTATGGGATTTATAACGGGGATTATCCCTCTGCTCATAACATTAATTACCGCTGTAAATGCTTTGATAAAGCTATTAGGTGAAGAAAGGATCTTTGCCTTTATGAAGAAGGTCTCCAAATTTACCATTTTACGTTACACAGTCATTCCGTTTTTTGCTGTATTTATTTTAACAAATCCTATGGCTTATACGTTCGGAAGGTTTTTACCTGAAAAGAATAAGCCTGCATTCTATGATGCGGCCGTTTCCCTTGTTCACCCGATTACAGGATTATTTCCGCATGCAAATGCAGCTGAACTATTTATTTTTCTTGGAATCGCCCAAGGCTTTGCTAAAGTTGGAAGTCAAAGTAAGTTAGCATTACTCTATTTAGTCGTTGGGCTTATAGTATGCCTGCTGCGTGGAATTGTAACTGAAAAAATAACGGAATTTTTCATAAAGAGGAAAAATCTCCGGATGACAAAAAGCGGAATAGGTTAATGGTCGACTAAAGGGAAAATGTTCTCATAAAAGCTCTTTGTATTAGAAATGCAAATATTTCTAATCTACAAAGGGCTTTTTTGTGCTTTTTCACAGGTATATATAATGTAAAAAAACTTACTTGTACATTTGTTTTTGTGTTGACCAAATGTTCATGGCGTGATACTATAATTATACAAACGTAACATATAAGAACAAATGTAAAGGGAGGAAGAAAAAATGACTTTAACAACGACTAAATTACCACCCCATATTACGAATGAAAAATTAATTGATATGTATAAAGAAATGTGGTTAATCCGCTATTTTGATGAAAAGGTTGACCAATTTTTTGCTAAAGGTGCAATCCACGGAACAACTCACTTAGCTGTTGGACAGGAGCCATCGGCAACAGGACCTATTGCTGCTTTACAGCCGAAAGATAAGATTACAAGTACTCACCGTGGTCATGGACATTCTATTGCAAAAGGAACAGATGTCAATCGCATGATGGCAGAGCTATTTGGAAAAGTAGATGGTTATTGTAAAGGAAAAGGCGGCTCTATGCATATTGCGGATCTTGAGATTGGAAATTTAGGTGCTAACGGGATTGTAGCTGGAGGTATTTCAATCGCAGTTGGAGCAGCTTTGACATCAAAAATGAAAAATTCAGGATATGTTGTTCTTTGTTATTTTGGCGATGGCGCATCAAATGAAGGCGCTTTCCATGAATCAGTAAATCTAGCATCTGTTTGGGGATTGCCAGTCGTATTCTTCTGTGAGAATAACCAATATGGTATGAGTGGTTCCGTTAAAGACATGACAAATGTTGAAAATATTGCGGATCGTGCAGCGGCTTATGGAATCCCAGGTAAAGTTGTGGATGGAACAGATGTTATTGAAATGTTGAATGTAACCTATGAAGCAGTTGAAAATGCTCGTAAAGGTAACGGACCTTCCATTATCGAAGCAAAGACATACCGCTGGAAAGGTCATTCAAAGAGTGATGCGAAATTATATCGTACACGTGAAGAAGAGAACGAGTGGAAATCAAGGGACGGAATTAAAAAATTCAAAGAATTATTAATTGCAGAAGGTCTTTTAACTGAAGAGAAGGCGAAAGAACTTCAACAAGAAGCGAAGAAGGAAATTGAAGACTCAGTAACATTTGCACAAAATAGTCCGGAACCAACAATCGATTCATTATTCGAAGATGTATACGCGTAAGGGGGAGACTGAAATGAGAGAACTTACTTATTTAGAAGCTGTAAGAGAAGCTATGAGTCAAGAAATGAGACAAAATGAAGATGTATTTGTTTTAGGTGAAGATATTGGATTATATGGCGGTGCTTTCGGTGTAACAAGAGGAATGCTTGATGAATTTGGTCCAGAACGTATACGTAATACGCCGATTTCTGAAGCTGCCATTTCGGGTGCAGCAGTTGGGGCAGCCTTAACTGGAATGAGACCGATTCTTGAATTGCAATTCTCCGATTTTATCACCATTGCAATGGATAATATTGTTAACCAGGCTGCTAAAACTCGTTATATGTTCGGCGGAAAAGGAAAAGTACCTATGGTTCTACGTACTCCTGCCGGCTCTGGTACGGGAGCCGCTGCACAGCACTCTCAAAGTCTTGAAGCTTGGACAGCGCATATTCCAGGTTTAATCGTAGTTCAACCTTCTACAGCATATGATGCGAAAGGTTTACTTAAAGCTGCTATAGATAATGATAATCCGGTTATTTTTTATGAACATAAGCTAGTCTATAAAACTTCTTCTGAAGTACCAGAAGAGCAATACTCTATTCCACTTGGTGTTGCTGATATTAAAAGAGAAGGTAAAGATGTAACGATTGTGGCAACTTCCTATATGGTTCATAAAGTACTGGAAGCAGCAAAAGAGCTTGAAAAAGAAGGCATTGACGTGGAAGTTGTTGATCCAAGAACAATTGTCCCATTAGATAAAGAAACAATTATTAAATCAGTGAAAAAGACCGGCCGTTTACTTATTGCGCATGAAGCAGTAAAACGAGGTGGTATTGGTGGAGAAATTGCAAGTATGATTGCTGAAAGTGAAGCATTTGACTACCTTGATGCTCCAATTAAGCGCCTTGGCGGAAAAGAAGTTCCAATTCCTTATAATCCAAATTTAGAAAAAGCGGCAACACCTCAGGTACCAGATATTATTGAAGCCGTAAAAGAACTAGTTCGTTATTAATAAGGAGGAGCTTTGAATGGCACATGGAATTTTTATGCCGAAGTTAAGTAGTACAATGGAAACAGGGACTATCCTTCAATGGTTTAAAGAAGAAGGAGAATCTGTTGAAATCGGCGAACCTATTTTTGAAATTATGACTGACAAAATTAATATAGAAGTGGAAGCGTATGAGGAAGGGGTCTTACTAAAGCGTTACTTTGATGTAGATGCTGTAGTCCCTGTTAATACCATAATCGGTTATATTGGTGAAGAAGGCGAAAATGTACCTGATGAATCTCCAGGTATCCAATCAGATGAAGACGATGCTGAAGCTGTAACATCTGCACAAGCTTCAGAAGCAGAAGTAGAAGAGGTTGTGGCAGTTGCTGCTGCAGCTGAAACGAGAGCAGCTTCGAACGAAAAATTACGTGCAACTCCTGCTGCTAAAAGAATCGCTAGAGAGAATCAAGTTGAAATTTCGCTTGTAGCTGGAACAGGTCCGGAAGGCAGAATTCAGGAACGAGATGTAATAGATTTTATTAAAAATGCTCCAAAGGCTACACCGCTGGCAAGAAAGCTAGCTCAATCAGAGCAAGTTGATTTAGCGAGTGTAACGGGTACAGGTGTTAACGGCAAGATCCTTAAACAGGATATCGCAGGTGCTCTTGCTCCTGCACCTGTTGCTGAAGTAAAACCAGCTCAGCGTAAGAAATTAGCTGGTATGAGAAAAGTAATTGCTGATCGTATGATCACAAGTGTAACAACTGCACCACATGTTACTCTAACAAGTGATTTTGATATGACAAAGGTAAAAGAAATTCGTGCACAGCTTCTACCTACGATCGAAAAACAAACAGGTTATCGTCTATCATTTACTGAAATCATTATTAAAGCAACAAGCCTTGCTTTATCACGTTTTCCATCGGTGAATGCAGCGTTAATTGGGGACGAAATTATTTATAACGAACAAGTGAACATTGGTTTAGCCGTTGCTGTACCAGATGGATTGATGGTTCCTGTATTAAGAGATACAAATCTAAAAGGCTTAGCTGCTATCACAGCTGAAGCAAAGGAAATAGGTAAAAAAGCTCGTGATATGAAACTTAGTCCGGCGGAAATGCAGGGTTCTACATTTACAATTAGTAACCTTGGAATGTACGCAATTGATGGATTTACGCCAATTATTAATCAACCAGAAACAGCAATCTTAGGTATTGGACGTATTCAAGATAAACCAGTCGTGGTAAATGGTGCTATTGAAGTTCGTCCTATGATGGTAGCAAGTCTTTCCTTTGACCACCGCGTGATTGATGGTGCACCAGCAGCAGAATTCTTAACAGAATTAAAACGAATTCTTGAAAATCCATATGAATTATTAGTTTAGGGGATGAAATGAATGTCGAAAAAATATGACCTAGTCATTGTTGGTGGAGGACCTGGTGGTTATGTAGCAGCCTTACACGCAGCCAAAAATGGACAGAAAGTAGCCTTAATTGAAGCAGACCACTTAGGTGGAACGTGTTTAAACAGAGGATGTATCCCGTCCAAAACTCTTCTCAGACATACGGAAATAATTGAATCCATACAAGAAGCAAAGGAATGGGGGATTGAAACAGGGGAACTTCGTCTTTCATTAGATAAAATGAGAAAACGTAAGGACGATGTTATCAACAAATTACGTTCCGGAATTGCCTTCTTAATGAAACAAGATAAGGTGGATGTATTTAATGGTTTAGGGATCATTGAGTCATCTAATGCAGTTAAAGTAGTTGGACAAGATTCAGAAGAACTCCTTGAAGCTGGAAAAATTATCATTGCAACAGGATCCACTCCAGTGGTACCGCCTATTCCTGGATTAGATTCGGTTTCCTTTGAGACAAGTGACTCTATTTTCGATATTAAGGAGATTCCAGAGTCAATTGCCATCATTGGTGGAGGGGTAATTGGTGTTGAATTTGCTACAATCTTTGCAAGTTTAAATTCGAGAGTGACTATTATTGAAATGGCTGATCGCCTTGCACCGCTTGAAGATGTAGAAGCTTCCAAGCTTTTAGAAAAAACATTAAAGAAAAAAGGGATCAAAATTTTAACTAGCACAAAAGTTGAACGTTTTGAAAAGGCTGGTGAAAAGGTCGCTACTGTATGTACTGATAAAAAAGGAAAAGAAGTTGTCGTTGAATCTTCTACTTTAATTGTCAGTGTTGGTAGAAAACCGAATCTTTCTGCAACTAGTAAACTAAATCTTGAAATGGCCGGACCTTTTATTAAAGTAAATAATAAAATGGAAACAAGTATTCCGAATGTATATGCAGTGGGTGATGTCGTTGGCGGATTCCAATTAGCTCATGTTGCAAGTGCAGAAGGGATTGTAGCAGCTAATAATGCTTCCGGAGAACTGGATAAAATTGATTATCATGTTGTACCGCGTTGTATCTACACTCTACCGGAAATTGCTTCTGTTGGATTGTCTGAAGCAGATGCAAAAGCAAAAGGACTCAATGTTCGCACGGAGAAATTTGATCATGCAGGAAACGGGAAGTCTTTAGCTGCCGGAGATACGACTGGTTTTACTAAAATTGTATATGATGAAAAATTAGGTGAAATCATTGGCGTTACAATGGTAGGTCAGCATGTCACAGAAATGATCTCAGAAGCTTCAGCGTTTATGTATCTTGAAGGTACCGTGGAAGAAGCAGCTAAGATGATTCATCCACATCCATCCGTTGTAGAAAGCTTTTATGAAGCCGCCCAAAATATTGTTCATAAGCTTAAAAAAGAGAAAAAACTTGTTCGTTAATCAACAGTAACTATCATCTTCTTGTTAAAAAATTTAGGGTCTGGCACCTTCCTTGGTACAGGCTCCTTTTTTTATTATATATATGAAAAGTCTAAAACAAAGTGAGGTGTGAACATGCTTAGCTGGGAAGAGAGAAGACAACTAGTAAAAACTGCTAGTTTATATTATATAGATGGATTGACCCAAGAGCAAATTGCTAAAAAAATAGGGGTTTCAAGACCTGTCATTTCAAAAAATCTTCAAAAAGCGAAAGATTATGGGATTGTTGAGGTCTTTATAAAGGATGAAAGTCTTCATACGGTTGAATTAGAAAAAAAGCTTGAAGAGGCATTTAAATTAGACAATGCGATTGTTGTTCCTACTATGGGATATTCGTCTGAAATGAGGAAGAAAACAGTAGGACAGGCTGCAGCAAACTTTGTTACTAAAAATTTAAAAAGGAGGAAAACAATTGGAATTAGCTGGGGAACAACATTAGCTGCATTAGTAAGAGAATTCCCCTTTATTAGGGATGAGCAAATTCGCGTTGTTCCTTTAGTTGGAGGAATGGGAGGGGAACAGGTTGATATACATGCGAATCAATTGGCTTATGAATTAGCAAAAAAATTTAATGGAACTTGTTCATATCTTTATGTTCCGGCGATTATTGAAACAAATGAGTTGAAAGAATTATTAGTCAATATGTATGATGTAAATTCGGTACTTGAAGCGGGTCAAAAGGTCGATATGGCATTGGTTGGCATCGGGAACCCCTATCAACATTCTATATTGAGAGAAGTAGGCTATATAAGTGATGAAGATATAGAAGAATTTAGAAAGGCTGGAGCAGTGGGGGATATATCCAGCCGTTTTGTTAATATAGATGGGAAGCCGGTTGATCATAGTATAAATGAAAAAGTGATTGGAATTACCCTTGAACAGCTTAAAGAAATTCCTATTGTTATCGGTGTTGCCGAGGGAGTAAACAAAGTGGAAAGCATTCTAGGTGCATTAAATGGAGAATATCTTAATGTATTAGTTATTGATGAGGAAACAGCTGCTGCTGTTTTAGAAAAGAAAGGTGCCTAACTAGAAGAAGCAGTGTAAAGAATACTTTATACACTGCTTTTTATATTGTCATTTTTTTTTGTAGTTTTTAATTATTTTTCGTGATGAATTTATGTATTTTACTGCTGAATAGGGTTTTCTAATTACACGTTTTGGAATACTTAATATAAAATGATTTAAGTCCTGCTTATACTCTTGCGTAATTCTGGATGGTTTTGTTGAAATTCGATTATAAAGCTCCTTATAGAATTCCTTTATGATATTTAGTTCAATCTCTTGTTTTTGCTGGCATGTTTCACATTCAACACTTTTAATTTCATTATTTATATAGATAATGATATGAGGAGTTTCTTCTTTACACTTGGTACAGTGCAAATAAGATTCAACTTTTGACTCTTTCACGTAGAATCTCTCCTTTCAATAATGGAGCTTTACAGTATATGAAGTAATAGTGTATTTTGCATTCTTTTATTTATTCCTATCATACCATTTTTCATACCTTTCTAACAAAATTATGTGTCACATCCAAAAGGAATTTTCTGAATTTAAAAAATAAATGCATTGAATATTTAGATAAAAAAGGCGCATGAAAAAAGTGCGCCTTTTTGCTTTTGATTCTTTGGAATAAAAAGCAGTCTTTCGAGAAAACTACAAAGGACAAGATGCTTATTTTAGTAATGTTTTTGTAAAAAAATAAATACGATTGAATTTTTTTTAGTATAAAAGAAAAATTTATTAAATTTTTTTTAATAAAAGTATTGAACCGATGTTATTATCGTAGTAAAATAACTTTTGTCAAGGGAGTGATTAAATGAATATTGGAATGATTGGTTTAGGTAAGATGGGTTACAATCTTGCGCTGAATTTAAAGAATAACGGACATACTGTCCAAAGTTTTGATCTATCCGAGGATGCTAGAAAAAGAGCAGCAGAAGATGGAATCAATACTGTAGATAGTATTGATGAATTACTCAGTAAATTGGAAGCGCCTCACATTGTCTGGGTTATGGTTCCGTCTGGAAAGCCTACTGAAGCGGTTGTGTCTGAGTTGATCGAGAAAATGAAAGCGGATGACATTATCATTGAAGGCGGTAACTCTAACTTTAATGATTCCGTTAAGCGAGCTCAACAGGCAGCGGAAAAAGGAATTCATTTTCTGGATGTCGGTACTTCCGGTGGAACATCTGGTGCGAACCAAGGGGCTTGCTTGATGATTGGTGGAAACAAGGAAGCATTTGAAAGAGTTGAACAGGCCTTTAAAGATGTTTCCGTTGAAAACGGTTACTTATATGCCGGCGAATCAGGAAGCGGTCATTTTCTTAAAATGGTTCACAACGGAATTGAATACGGCATGATGCAGGCGATTGGTGAAGGGTTTCAAATCGTTGAGAAGAGCCAATTTAATTTCGATTTAGCTGCAGTTGCAAAGGTGTGGAATAATGGTTCAGTTATCCGTAGCTGGCTAATGGAATTAACTGAAAGCGCATTTAATAAGGATGCCAAACTAGAAGGAATCAAGGGTGTGGTCGATGCATCAGGTGAAGCGAAATGGACGCTCGAAACAGCTTTAGATTTAGAAGTTCCGGCACCAGTAATAGCGTTATCACTTATGATGCGTAACCGTTCTAAGGAAGAGGATAGTTTCTCGGCCAAGGTTGTCGCCGCTTTAAGAAACGAATTCGGCGGTCACAGCGTTGTTAAGAATTGATTTATGAGCATTATCTGTTTCAACAAATGAAACCGTTTTAGGAGGTGATCTTGTATCACTTGCTAACATCGTCAATTGAAAAATTAAGAAAAAAGGAGAGAGTAATTAATGGAACATCTTACAGTTGCACAAGCACTTTTGATTGCTATTTGGGTAGCACTTGTAGAATCCCGTATTTTAGGTTATGCAACATTAACATTGCGTTTTAGCCCGTTGATGACTGGTTTGATGGTCGGGGTTATTACAGGTCAGGTAGCAGAAGCGATGATCATTACAGCTGCTATTCAATTAATTTATATGGGAGCGGTTGCACCAGGTGGAGCACTTCCAAGTGAACCGGCGATTGCCGCTGCTATTGCCGTACCAGTTGCATTATTGGGAGATTTATCTCCGCAGGAAGCGGTAGCCATTGCCGTACCAGTAGGTCTATTAGGAAGTTACTTATATCAATTCCGTTTCTTCTTAAATACGTTTGTAACACGATTGATGGATAAATATGCAGCAGAGGCCAATGACAAAGGACTTGTTATTTCTATTATGGTAATTCCAGCAATAATCAGTTTCTGCTTATTTATTCCACTAGTATTTATTGCACTATACTTTGGTGCACCAGTTATCGCAGATTTTGTAAACGCAATTTCCGGTGGTCGTGTTCTACATGTACTTGAAATTGTCGGCGGCGGTCTTGCTGCATTAGGTATCGCGGTAATTATGCACGTAATCGGTAAGAAGAGCTTACTTATCTTCTTCTTCCTTGCTTACTTCATGAGCGTTAACTTCGCTACATTAAAAATTAATACTGTAACATATGCGATTTTTGGATGTATCTTAGCAGGTATGTACGTGCTATTTACAAGCAAAAATACCAATCAATAATTTGATAAGGGAGGAGCTAACGATATGAGTACAGAACAAAACACAGTTGATGTAACAAAATCAGCTAATTATCCTGATCCAATCACAAATAAAGACTTAATGAAATCTTGGGTTAGATGGTGGTGGGCAAACGAAGTACCACATACGTATGACCGGATGGTTGCGCCATCGTTCCTATTTGGATTAATGCCAACATTAAGGAAATTATATAAAAATGAAGATGATTTAAAAGAAGCTTACCAAAGACATATGCTATTCTTTAACACTCAAGCTATTTGGGGCGGCGGTACACTGACTGGTATTGCTACTTCATTAGAAGAAAGCCGCGCGAAAGCGATTGCTGAGGGAAGAGAAGAGGAAGCTCCAAGTGTTGATATGATTAATAACACGAAGGTTGGTTTAATGGGTGCTTTGGCTGGTATCGGAGATGCGATTGACTCTGGAACAGTTCAATATATCTTTATCGCAATTGCGTTGCCATGGGCAACACAAGGTAGTGCTTGGGGCGCATTGTTCCCATTCATCTGCTTTGGTCTTGCAACATTTATTTACGGATACTTTTTCACAAAAATGGGTTATGGCTTAGGACGTAATGCTGCTAAGGAGCTTTTAGCAGGAAGCAAGGTAAAAACAGCCATTGATGCGTTATCAGTACTTGGTTTGTTCATGATGGGTATTCTGGCCGGTTCGTACGTTAAAGTGTATACAGGCTTGAAATTCACGATTTCTGAAAAAGAGTTCGTTATTCAAGATATCCTAAATTCCATCCTGCCAGGTCTATTACCGTTACTTACAGTATTAGCTGTATACCTATACTTTGATAAAAAAGGATTTAACATTACAAAGGGAATGGTTTATTTAACTGTAACATTGGTTATTCTTTCAGCAATCGGTATCCTGTAATCAACTAGTTTAAGATAACGAAGCGACTATAACATAATGAAATGAACATAATATTTAAATGACCTGCCTGTGCTGCTACAAAGAATCTGGCACCATAGACAGGTCCTACATAAGGAAGGAGATTCAGCATGGCAAATAGGGCGGTACTTGTTATTACACATGGTGAGTTTGGTATTGAATTGGTTAAAAGCGCAGAAATGATCATGGGTCCCCAGGAGGATGTAGATGCATTAGCATTAAGACCAGGAGATTCAGTTGATGATCTTCGCAGTCAAGCGTATGAAGTGGTTGATAGAAACGCGGAAAAAGGTCTGGAAACAATTGTGCTGGTTGATTTATTAGGTGGAAGTCCTTCCAATGTATCACTAACATTATTGGCCAAGCATGATTTAAAAATTTTAACGGGTGTAAGCATGCCAATGTTAATTGAAACATTATCTCAATATAAGTTTGAAGAAGATACTGATAAATTAATTGAAGCTGCAAAGCAAACTGCTGCAGATGGCGTTAAGATGTTAGACAGAGCATTTATAGGAAGAAAATAATTTAAAAAACAATTTAAGCGATGAAAGGAAGATTTTGATGGGAAAAATTAATATTGTAAGAATTGACGACAGACTAATACACGGACAAGTAATGACGAAGTGGTCTAAGGGGTTAGGTACAAACGCTATTTATGTAATTGATAATGAAACTGCATCAGATGATTTCATGAAGGATATCTACATTAATACAAACTCTTCATCTGGTTTGAAAATTGATGTATTAAGTACTGATGAAGTGGTAGAAAAATGGCAGAAAGATCAATTCGGTAATGATAACGTAATTCTTTTATTCAAGAATATTCCAGCTGTTAAAAGCGTTCTAGATAAAGATGTTCTTCCTGTTGAAAAATTAAATGTAGGGGGAATTTCTAAAAAGCCTGATGCTACATTCGTAATTCCTTCAGTTGGCTTAAACCAAGCAGATGCTGAAAAATTAAAAGAAATTGAAGCGAAGGGAATTGAAGTTTATTTCCAAACAGTTCCAGATAGCAAAAAAGTTTCTTTAGATGATGCCATCAAAGCGATTAAATAAGGTAAGCATTAGGAATAATTAAACATGATTTGACACTTTGAAATGGTATTACATTCACTCTCAATTAGTTGCAAAACTATAGGTGTTTGTAACACCATTTCGCTTTTTATACGGAAATTTATGTATTTACTAACCACGTACAAAAGAGAGGAAGAGTCTAATGACACATAAAATAGCAATTGTGAATTCAAGCAGCTTTGGAAGAAGATTTCCTGACCAAATGGAAAGATTAGAGAAAATCGGGGAAATTGAACGTTTTACCTTCGCAATCGACACCCCAGGAAAAGAATTAGCTGAGAAATTAATGGGCTACGACATCATTATCTCAAGCGTAACACCATTCTTTACAAGAGAATTCTTTGACCATAAAGACAAAACCATTCTGATTTCAAGACATGGTATCGGTTATAACAATATTGATATGGAAGCAGCAACGGAAAAAGGAACAGTCGTTACAATTGTTTCAGCACTAGTAGAAAGAGATGCAGTTGCAGAAAATGCAGTTGCTAACCTGATGGCTGTTGTTAGACAAACCATTCCTGCATATAAGGCTGCAAAAGAGGGCAGATGGGCTGACCGTGCACAATTTATTGGGCATCAATTAACAGGTAAAACGGTTGGAGTTATCGGTCTAGGAAATATCGGAAGCAGAGTTGGCGAAATCCTTAAATATGGTTTTAATGCAAGACTTCTTGCGTATGATCCACATCAGAGTAAAGAAGAGCTTGAAAAAAGAGGTGCAGAAGCTGTTACACTGGATGAATTATTGAAGGAATCAGACTTCATTTCATTAAATGCTTTTATTGATCCTGAAAGCTTCCACATGATTTCAGATCGAGAATTTGGTCTAATGAAAAAAGGCGTATATATCACAAACGCAGCACGTGGTGAATTGATGGACCAAGATGCGATTTTGAGAGCGTTAGATAATGGGATTATTGCAGGTCTTGCTGTTGACGTTGTTGAAGGTGAGCCGATTGATGAAACACACCCATTCTTCAAATATGACAATGTCATCGTTACACCACATACCTCAGCATACACATTTGAATGCTTAAGAGGTATGGGAGAAAAAGTCGTTTCCGATGTAGAGAAAATGGTGAATAATGAGCAGCCTGAAAATGTAGTCAATGCAGAGCTATTTAAAAAGTAGAATTTTTTAGCTGTTTACTGGAGGGGATAACCTTGCGTTTTCCATCATTAGTTATTTTTGATATGGATGGCTTAATGTTTGATACAGAAAAGCTTGCATCCGAGGGATGGCTGAAGTCTGCTGAACATCACGGCTTTCAAATTGACAGCACGATTATTCAGCAGTTTGTCGGCATGACAAATGAAGACATATTAAATAAGATGTCTGAAATATACGGAGAAGATGCGCCAATTCATGATTGGCGCAGTTATATGCGTAATGCAAAAGCTTTATTATTAGAAGAACATATGTATCTTCCCAGCTTTAAGAAAAAGGGCCTTGAATCACTACTAACCTATCTTAAGTCGATTGGAGTAAAAACGGCTGTCGCTTCTTCAAGCGAAATGGAGGTTATCAATAAGTATTTGAAGGTTACAAATACAAGTGAGTATATTGATTATCGTGTTTCAGGGGACGAAGTGGTGAATGGGAAACCTAATCCAGAAGTATTTTTAAGGGCGTGTGAGAAAGCGGCTGTTCAGCCATCTAATGCTCTCGTACTCGAGGACTCTCCTGCTGGGTTAAAGGCAGCCAGCAGTGCTGGAATATCTTCCATCTTTGTTCCGGATACGGTGATAGAAACAGAAGAATTAAGAGGATTGGCAACGGATGTCATGTCTGATTTAACAGAGGTAGAAAGATTTCTGCGATCGTTAACAAACTAAGTCAGGACATGTATTAAACCAAAATTAGGAGTGGTTACATGGTAAAGGTGTTAGTAACCCCAAGGTCTTTTGGGAAACACAGTGATGAAGCTAGGGACCTGCTTTTATCAAAAGGGATTGAAGTAGTCATCAATCCATACGGTAGAATTTTAACAGAAGAAGAAATGAAAAAAGAAATAGAAGATGTCGATGGAATTATTGTAGGAGTCGATCCGCTGAATGCAGATGTTCTGTCACATGCAAAAAATTTAAAGGCCATCTCCAAATATGGTGTAGGAACCGATAATATCGATTTGAATTATTGTAAAGAACATAATATAGAAGTATCCATTACGAGAAATGCTAATTCAGATTCTGTTGCAGATTTTGCGTTTACGTTAATGCTGTCAGTTGCCAGAAGAGTTGTCGAGGTCGATAAGGCTTGCCGTCAACTGGACTGGGGTAAGAAAACCAGCATTGAGATGTTCCGAAAAACCCTTGGGGTTGTTGGTACTGGTGCAATCGGTAAAGGCGTTATCAAAAGAGCAAAAGGATTCGAGATGGATATTCTTGCTTATGATCTTTATAAAGATGAAGAGTTTGCGAAGGAATATGGTGTTAAATATGTAGAGCTTGACGATCTGATTAAGCAGAGTGATTTCATCAGTCTTCATCTTCCTGCAACTGAAGAAACTCACGATATGATTAGTGCAAGAGAGTTTGACATGATGAAGGAAACAGCTGTGCTTGTCAATACAGCCCGCGGCGAGTTAGTCGATGAAGATGCTCTTTATGATGCTTTGAAAAATAAAAAAATCTGGGGTGCAGGCTTGGATGTTTTCAAAAAGGAACCACCTGAAAACAAGGAACTACTTGAATTAGATAATATCATTATAGGCGCACACTCAGGTGCTTCAACCTTTGAAGCCGTAAACAATATGAGCAGATTAGCGGCTGAGAATATTTTGAAAAACTTATTATAGAAGTATTACATAAAAAATCTGACTAAAAAGGGATGAATGATGATGGACAAAATTGATATTTTATCAAAACTACGAGATGAAGCAATTGTAGCAGTTATTCGTGCGGAAGATAAAGAACAGGGTTTAAAGGTAAGTGAAGCGATTCGTCAAGGCGGCATCAAATTCCTAGAGTTAACGATGACTGTGCCAGGGGCACTAGATATTATCAAAGAATTATCTGAACGCTATAAGGGTGAAGATGTGGTAATTGGTGCAGGGACTGTGTTGGACCCTGAAACTGCTCGTCTTGCGATTTTAGCAGGAGCAGAGTATGTAGTAAGTCCAAATTTGGCACCCGAAATGGTTAAATTATGTAATCGGTATAGAGTCCCTGTGATGACTGGAGTAATGACAGCAACAGAAGTTGTACAAGCGATGGAGCTTGGGGTTGATGTCATCAAAATCTTCCCTGGAGGCGCATTTGGTCCAAGTATCATAAAAGACCTTAAAGGACCGCTTCCACATGGAAACTATATGCCAAGCGGCGGTGTATCTTTAGAAAATGCGGCCCAGTGGCTTAAAAATGGAGCCTTTGCTATTGGTACAGGGAGCAGCTTAACTGCAGGAGCTAAAACAGGGGATTATGAAGCTGTCACGAAAACTGCTGCTGAGTTTGTATCGATTGTAAGGGAAGCAAAAGGGAATAAATAAAGCTTGTTCATCTAACTTTACATGATTTGAGGATGGTCAATGGATATCAAGAAACTGCTTGGTGATGAAGCTGCCAAATATGTTGAAAATAACATGATAGTGGGATTGGGATCCGGCACAACGGTGAACTATCTGGTTCGCGCTTTAGGAGACAGGGTTCAAGAGGGACTGCAAATAAAAGCAGTTTCCTCTTCTGAAAAGACACGCAGGCTAGCGGAGGAAGTCGGAATTCCACTAGTTGATCTCAATATGATTGAGCAGATAGATTTAACAATTGATGGTGCAAATGAAATCGAAAGAGATACGCTTTTTGCGATAAAGGGCGGTGGGGGTTCATTACTTTATGAAAAAATAGTGACCGCTCATTCAAAAAAGGTTATCTGGATTATCGATGAAGATAAGCTTGTAAGCCAGCTTGGTAAATTTCGTCTGCCTGTTGAGGTCATCCCTTATGGCTGTCAGAGGCTGTTCAGAATGTTCTATGAAAAACAGTTTAATCCTGTCTTACGAATAGGGCATGATGATGAGTTATTTGTGACCGATGGGGGTCATTGGATTATTGATCTGTATTTGGAAAGCATCAATCATCCAACAGAATTGGCTGATTGGTTAAAAAGCTTAACCGGAGTTGTTGAACATGGCTTGTTTCTTCATTGTGTGGATACCGTTCTAGTTGGAAATAATAATCAAATCAGAGTAATTGAAAAATAGTTTTGAGGTGCCAGATCGTGGATGAATCAAATCAGTATATCGTGTATCCAGATAAAGTAAGAAATATCATTTCCATTGCAGTCTATTTAGCATTTGTCTTCTTAGAAGCTTATATACTTTTTACTAGTAATTTAACTTTAATATGGAATATTCTATTAGTTATTTTAATGGCCTTTTTATTATGGCAGGTCTTTCAAAATTACAAGACCATGTCAAAGGGCGAACCTTTATTAGAGATTTCCGACAAAGGAATCAGGGAATACAGTTCAGGGGTTGACCTTGGTCTCATTCCTTGGAAGGTCGTCGAGAAAATAGAAACCTATCCTGGGCAGTCCAGCCTTCAAATTGGTATTTTAGTTTCTAAGCCTTATTCATTTCAAAATAGCAGCAGCAAAAATGCTAAAAAGATT
>Ga0180215_1002765_pt1 | contig 17218 bp, 15 predicted proteins | sample eDN3rd37CBELigBY_FD_128871 | JGI IMG/M metagenome (GOLD analysis project Ga0180215, IMG submission 128871) | Enriched backyard soil microbial communities from Emeryville, California, USA - eDNA 3rd pass 37_C BE-Lig BY (version 2) (version 2) | ecosystem: Environmental > Terrestrial > Soil >... | reverse complement strand
CCTTCACTGCTTCCTTCTTAATATGTTCTCTTTTCACCAGGCTCTTCACAGCGCCGAGAAAGCCTGTCTCCCTCTTGGCAATCATAAAGTCCTTCATCAAATGTTCAACCTCTATAATCGGCAATTCCAGCCCTCCTAAACTATGTCATGAACCTGTACTCTTATACCTCTTTAAACCGAGCATCCAAATATAATAGGCTATGGCAAAAAAAACGATGCCGACAAGCGGCGAATAATACCCAATATTCTCAGGGAAAAATGGCGTTTCCTTTTCCAGGAGCACAGCCGCGGGAAAATAATTCACAAAGCCGAATGGAACGACAAAAGCGGTAAACCATTGGACGGCTTTCGGATAGATGACCAGAGGATAATTGGTCAGATTTCGGGCCGGATACATGGCCACCCAGTAAAATTGCTCCGATTTTGTCGTCCAGAAAGCGAGGGCAGATATCATGACAAGCAGACCTCCCTGGATGAGGATTCCCCCAACCACGGATAACAGCAGAAACAAACTTTTCCCGATGGTCCAATCCAGCTGCAGCTCAAAGCTGACCCAAATAAAAATGCCGATGCTGAAGATGAACTGTCCAAAAGATGCAACGTCAAACTTCATCGCCATGAAATGAAAAAATGGATTGATCGGCCTGACAAGGAAGCGGTCAAATGTGCCGTTTAAGATGTAGGTATCCAACCCCCTGAAATGAAAAAAGAGAATGATGCAGAATCCCCAGGATAAAACAGCGACAGCAAATAGAAACAGCATCTCGTAAAAGGTCCATGAGCCCAGTTCCTGAAACTGATAAAGCATGATCCACATCGTGACAGCAGTGCCTGTATAAGATGTGATCAGCCCGACAATCCTCATGACAAAGGCAAACCGGTACTGCAGCTGGGCCCTTACACCTGCGGAGATGAGCTTGAAATACAAATCCAAATATTTTAAAACACTCACACTCTATCCCCCCTGTACCACTACTTTTTGGGATGCGCGATTCCAGACAAACCTTAATAACAGATAACTGGCTGCAGCCCAAAATAATTGGACACCCAGGGAAAGCAGGATTTCAATTCCAGAGATTCTGCCTATAAAAATCGCATTTGGTATGTAATAGATCCCCTGAAACGGCAAGTAAAGCGCCATCTTTTCCAGCCAGCCCGGAAAAAACCACAGTGGAATGACTGATCCCGAAAGAAGGGACATGGCAAAGTAAAAGACATCGACAATCCCGCCTGTTTCAACGAGAAAAAAGGAAAGCAGCCCAAAAGACATTTCAATGCAATAGCGGATCAGGAATCCAATAAAGGCGGATACGATGAACAAAGCCCAAGTCTCCCAGCTAGAGGGCAATGTCAAATCCATAAAAATGAACATGACTGTATATAAAGGGAGCAGCGCTGTCAGTATGTAAAAGGCCACACTGCCAAAATCGGCAAAAAGATAGCGGAGCGGCACATCAAACGGCCTCATTAATTCCAGGGAAATATCTCCGGTCCGGACCTTCTCCTGGATTTCCCACAGCGGGGTGCCCGCCCCATTTACTCCAGATAAAAATTGGCTGACCACAATATATGTCAGCATGGACTCAAAGCTGACGCCGCCAGCTTCTTCCCTTCCGGCATATAAAGCAGTCCAAATTGAACCCCACATCAGCAGAAAAATAAGATTTGAGCCAAGCCGCGACCATACATCAAATCGATAAACGGCTGATCGAAGAAAGGCCTTCTTTGTGAAGGTCCAATATAACCGAAACCTGAACATCCGCACACCTGCTTTTTGATTTTTTTGATTATTTCATATTTTAACATAATATGGGATCTTAAAAATATGTTTGTTTTAGAAGTTTAAAAAGAAGGGAAACAGTGGAATTTAAGAGAAAGGGTTGGCTTTTTGAGGGTTATGAATTAAAATAACATTTGGTTTATAAATATAAGAAAAAGGTGAATGATATTGATTGATGCATCCAGAAAGAAGCATTCTTCTTCAGATCTAATAAAATTTCTCATACCGTCTTTAATTGGAATCAGCTTATTCATGGTTCCGATCAAATATCAAGGGGATATTACAATTCCTATAGCCATATTTTCAGGCTGGATCCAAAACCTGCTCGCAGACTATCTTCCTGAAATTATGACCTTTATTATTGTCATTACACTTTTGGGTACATTGCTGGCCAAATTCGCTAAGCCCGCTTTTATCGAAAAAAGCCCTTTTTTCAAGAACCTGTTTGACGTTCCCTACATCTGGGCTGCAGCGAGATTTATAGGCGCTGTTTTTGCTGTTATTACCCTTTTTCAAATCGGTCCTGAACAGATCTGGTCTGAAAACACAGGCGGACTTCTCCTAAATGACCTTCTGCCGATCCTGTTCTCGGTCTTTTTATTTGCCGGGCTGTTCCTGCCTTTGCTGCTGAACTTCGGATTGCTTGAATTCTTTGGCGCACTTTTAACAAAAATCATGCGTCCTGTATTTAAGCTGCCTGGAAGGTCATCGATTGACTGTGTGGCATCCTGGCTTGGCGATGGGACCATTGGTGTTCTTCTAACCAGCAAACAGTATGAAGAAGGCTATTATACGAAAAGGGAAGCGGCCATTATTGGCACAACCTTTTCCGTCGTATCCATTACCTTCAGCCTTGTTGTTATTTCACAGGTGAATCTTGGCCATATGTTTGTGCCTTTTTACCTGACCATTACAGCAGCGGGATTCCTTTGCGCCATTATCAGCCCTAGAATCTGGCCCCTGTCCAGAAAGCCTGATACGTATTATAACGGCCAGGAATCCGAGCTTGATGAGAGCATCCCTGAAGGACACACATCAGCAAGCTGGGGACTCCAGCAGGCTGTTGCCAAAGCAAGCACAAATCAGAGCTTGAAAGCCTTCTTCCAGGATGGCGCCAAAAACATTCTGGATATGTGGATGGGTGTAGCCCCGATTGTCATGGCTTTGGGAACCTTGGCTCTGATTATCGCGGAGTATACTCCTGTTTTTGCTTATTTAGGAATGCCATTCATTCCATTGCTTGAATTGATGCAGGTACCGGAAGCAAAAGCCGCTTCGGAAACACTTGTGGTCGGATTTGCTGATATGTTCTTGCCTTCCGTTATCGGTGCAGGCATCGAAAGCGAAATGACACGATTTATCGTAGCTTCAGTATCCGTTACCCAGCTGATTTATATGTCAGAGGTGGGCGGACTTCTGCTTGGCTCTAAAATCCCTGTAACATTATGGGACCTGATTATTATCTTTATCCAAAGAACGCTTATTACTTTGCCGGTGATTGTGCTGGCTGCTCATATTCTTTTCTAAATGGTTTTCCATTGGGTTAATACTGAAAACCTGATATGACGGGAAGTGACCGATATATCAACATTTTAACCGATAACATTAGAAACCCGGCCGATTAACAAGGTGCAGCGGCTGCTATCAGTGTAGCAAGCGCTGATTTCTACAGATAAAAGAGGTATCCTGAAGCGGATACCTCTTTTTTATTAGCTTCTTTAATTTAAAAACATTGGAAAGAACGAATTCTTCTCAAGTCTGTTCCATAATACGTCCAGCGCCAGTTTCTCCAGCGCCAGCCGGCTACAGATGTTCTGCCGACAAAGGTCGGGAAGAACCAGAAGCTGTTTCCATTTTGCAGCCATATAAACGTATTGCGGAATAAGCAGCCTCTTATGGCACCGGGATCAACAGCAAACGTGCTTACCTGCTGCATCTGTGGTGTGAAGCTTGGCGGCGGCCCTGATGGCGGTCCATCCTGACCTCCGGGGCCTCCTCCGCCACCTGGAGGCCCAAATCCACCGCCAGGACCACCTGGAGGCGGTCCTGGCGGGAATCCTGGAATATTAAACCCGCCGCCCGGAAATCCCGGAATGGTGAATCCACCGCCTGATCCTCCGCCAGGAAAAATGCGTCCATGTTCATTCTGGTCATACATATATGGATAAAACGGATAATTTGTAAAATCCATTGTGTGTGGTCTCCCTTCTATTCCCTTATTGAAACTTTCTCTGAAATCAGCAGCAGCTCAGAGCGGACCTTCTCTTTGATCCGGTCAACTACTGCAAAGTCCATGGCGCTTACATAGATGTTTTCCAGCGTGTCCCGCTGGGTTTTGGCCCGTGCCAGATAGGATATGGCTTCGGTCATTTTATTTTTATAACGGGTGCTGATATCCTTTAGCTGTTCAGCGTAAATTTCATCTGTGCCTGAATTGATCGTAATTTCATACATGTCGACGATTTCATCTCCATCACGATCCGGAAAATACTCATGCGGCGCCGTGCTGTCAAAAATAGCGAGGCCCAGCTCGCGAACGATGATCATATCCAGGCTGTGCGGATCGAACCCGCAATGATAGATTTCAATATCAAATCCGCGGCTTTCAGCTTCTGCTGCCAGCTTCTTAAGCATCGTTGACTTGCCGGAACCCGGACGCCCTTTAATGAAGTACCTTTTTTGAATATCCTCCGTAAGATTCGGCACGAAATCCACCGCTCCAATCGGAGTGGCTGCCCCTAAATAACGATGTTTCACAGATGGAGTTTTGTTCAATTTTGCATTTCCATAGAAGACGGAGATCAGCTTCTTGGTCAATTCATCCGCCTTCTGGAAATTCATATTTTCTATATAGATTTTCTCCCATTCATCATGGATTCTCAGTGCTTCGGCAAATGTGTCATAGGCCGCTGCAAAGGAATTGCTGATCTGACCAGACAGTAAAGTGATTTCTTCTCTTTTCGCAGCCAGCGCCCTTGAATCCCAAGCTTCTCCGAGATTAATATATTCTTCGACGGCTCCGGGTGCTTTCGGTTCAATCACATGCGGCGCTGTTCCGTCGACAATGCCTGCTTTTAAAGAAGGAATGATCACGCCATCGATTGATTGACTGTCAGATGAGCAATAAATGTATTCAAGGTCATAGCCCTTTTCGGACAGTTCCGCTCCGATTGCTTTCATCAGTGATGATTTGCCTGTTCCTGGGCCGCCTTTTAAAATGAATAAGCGATCAAGCCCCTGCAGGTTCGATTCGAATAGATTGTGGAACCCCCGGGCTGTATTCCCGCCGGCGAAGTATTTCAGTATTTTCCCAGCCATTCTTACACTTCCTTTCGAAATGCATTTTCACCTTACAGTATGCAAAGGGAGCAGGATGGGTGAAAGCCTATTTAGAAAAGCGGAAGCGCCTTGCCCATGAAGGAACGCAGACTAAGAACGCCACGTCCTGTGGCAACGTCTGCATGACCCCCATCCTGGGGGCCCCAAGCACAAGACGAGCCTCCCGAAAAGGCGTTCTTTGCCTTTTTGGGAGGATTGCCCGAAATGAGGAGGCGACTGCCCAGGGACGACAGGCATAAGACAGTTCCTGCAAGAAGGCGTTCTTCCTTCTGAAAGGAAACGGCTTATGACCCCGAGTCCCTAGGAGCCGAAACAAGACAAACCGAAATGTGTAGGCGACTGCTTAGGGACGACAAGCATAAGACGAGCCCTGCAAGAAGGTGTTTTTTCCTTCTGAAAGGGAATGGCTTATGTCTCGAGTCCCTAGGAGCCTCAACAAGACAAGCTTGTGATCTCGAGGGGGTAGGCTGCTTGCGCTAGACAATTATCGACGTTCAAAATTTTATACTTTTTTCGTAAAAAAAGAGTGCCGAATCATGGTGATTCAGCACTCTTCACTTTTATTATTTAATTAAATCCGCAAGTTCAGCTCCGATGGCCTTCTGCAATTCTTCCGCTTTGAGCTCCATCTGCATGCCAATTTTGCCTCCGCTGACAATAATCAGATCAAGTCCCGCTGCCTTTGCATCAACGAAAGAGGGATACTGCTTCTTCATACCGACGGGAGAGCAGCCGCCGCGGATGTAGCCGGTCAGCTTCTGGATATCTTTGACCGGAATCATTTCCACTTTCTTTTCGCCGGCTGCTTTAGCGGCTTTTTTCAAATCAAGCTCTTCTGCCACCGGAATGATAAAAACATAGATCTGCTTGCTGTGGCCTTGAGCAACTAGAGTTTTATAGACAGCTTCAGGATCTTTGCCAATCTTCGCTGCAACCGAAACCCCATCGATTTTGCCGTCCTGGTTGTCATATGTAATCAGTTCGTAATCCACTTTCTGAGCATCCAGCATACGCATCGCGTTTGTTTTACCCTTTGCCATTGCCTGCGCCTCCATTGGTTATTTTTCTCATTTTAGCATTTTAGGATAAATTTCAAAAAGGATCAGACTTATAAAAAAGCAGGACCCCTAAAAGGAATCCTGCTAACAAAGTTTATCTCAATCGATAAACACGGACTTCATAAGGCTTAAGCATAATTGAATCCGAATCTTCATGCGTATCAACCGGATAGTTATTCAATAAAAGCTGATCATTAGAAAGCTTAAATTCAGCTTCAAAAGATGCTTCCTCTGTTGAAAGATTCGTGATGACGACTACCTTGTCATCATCTGATGTACGGGTATAGGCATAGATTTGCTTATCTTCTTCAAGAAGCAGATCGTATTGGCCATAGGTGAAGACTTCATTTTCTTTTTTCAATCGAATCATTTTTTTATAGAACGAAAGGATGGATTCCTGGTCCTGCGATTGGACTTCCACATTGATTTCCTTATAGTTCGGGTTGACCTTCATCCATGGCTGTCCTGTTGTGAATCCTGCGTTGTCCCTGGAAGACCACTGCATAGGCGTACGGCTGTTATCGCGGGAAGAGGCCCAGATGATATCCATGATTTCCTGATGGGACATGCCTTCCTCTTTTTTAAGGCGGTACAGGTTTTTCACGGCTACGTCATCATAATCGTCAATGGATGGGAATTGGACATTGGTCATGCCGATTTCCTGTCCCTGATAAATGAATGGCGTTCCCTGCATCAGGAAGTACATGGCACCCATGGATGTCGCGCTCTGGTGCCAGTATTCCTCATCATTTCCCCATGTTGAAACGACACGGGGCTTATCATGATTTTCGATAAATAAAGCGTTCCAGCCATCAGCTTCCAGACCTTTCTGCCAGCGGGTAAGAACTTTTTTCAGCTCGACAATATCAACCTCTGGATTGGTTTCTGCATCCCAAAGGCCAAGGTGTTCAAATTGAAAAATCATATCCATTTTACCCTGTTCCTCACCGACCCAAAGATCGGCTTCATCCACGGTAACACCGTTTGCTTCGCCCACTGTCATCACATCATAGTTCGCATATGTGCGATCTTTAAATTCCTTTAAAAATTCGTGAATGCCTTCCTGGTTCATATGCATATCGAAGGAAGAAACATACTTTTGCTTTTTTGGGTTCGGCATATCAGGCAGGCCGGCACGCTTTTTGATATGGCTGATGGCATCAATCCGGAAACCGTCGATTCCCTTATCCAGCCACCAGTTCACCGTATCATATAAAGCCTCACGGACTTCTTTGTTCTCCCAGTTTAAATCAGGCTGCTTCGTAGAAAAAACGTGCAGGAAATACTGTTCAGTCTTCTCATCATATTCCCATGCTGACCCGCCAAAAATGCTTTCCCAGTTATTCGGTTCCTTGCCATTCTTTCCGTCTCTCCAAATATACCAGTCCCTCTTCGGGTTCTCCTTGGATGAACGGGATTCGATGAACCATTGATGTTCGTCACTTGTATGGTTCAAGACAAGATCAAGAATCAGCTTCATATCGCGCTTATGGACTTCATCCATCAGCTGATTGAAATCCTCCATAGAACCGAAGTCTTCCATGATATCCTGGTAATCTGAAATATCATAGCCATTATCGTCATTAGGGGATTTGTACATTGGGCAAATCCAGATGACATCGATCCCCAATCCTTTAATATAATCAAGCCGCTGAATGATTCCCTGAAGATCACCAATTCCATCTCCGTTTGAATCCTGGAAACTGCGCGGATAAATTTGATATCCTACTGCTTCTTTCCACCAAACCTTCTTCATATTAACACCCTCAATTTATATAAATTTCTTTTTCAATCATCGCGGTGCGCAAACGTTTGCATTAAGCGGTATAAAAAAAAGCTGCCTGCTTTTAAGCATTTGCATACTACTACAGTAAGTGTAACGCTTACAATTGGATTTTTCAATACCCTTTTTCATGATAAAATCCTGCTAACAATTTAGAAGCCGCAGCTTTTTGGACTGCGGCTTCTCCTATATTATCAGGCTGGCTCCACTTGAAGCTGTTCCCGGTATGGTTTTAACGAATGATAGATAATTTTCTGCATGAAGGCTTTATCCATATCCGGCAGAAGCTTTTCAGCAAATGCCCATGCATTTTCCTCAATTTTCAATGCTGTGAGGCATCGTTCCTGCTCTGTTATGCAGGAATCAAGGTAATTGGCCAATTCCTCCAGCTCTGTATCTTCAGCATGACCAAGCTCATGAGCAAACACAACAGTGAAATAATCCAAAAAGCGATCAGCAGAAGAAAAGAGCTGCTGGCATTGTTTCATAATCTCTTCCATATAAAGCGTTATGGTATGTGTTCCCATGCTGTACTTTCCGCCAGCTATACGATTTCCCGGAAAATGATTCTCTAATTTAATCTTTGCCAGACTCCCCGATCTCTCCAATAACTCCCGAACGACTAGATCCAAGCTTTCTTTCTTCAATGCATACACCTTTCTCTATTTAATAGCTTATAGGCTATTATATGAGAAAAGAGCTCAGAAATAAACCAAATATTTACCCTTTAAATTCTATATTCAAACCAGTTCAGGTTAATTTTTGTCCTGCAGCAGCGATTTATGAATCCAAATGGCAGCCTGTGAACCCTCCCCCATTGCAATGGTTACTTGTTCTGAATGGGCTGCCACATCTCCAGCTGCCCAAACATTTTTGACACTTGTCATTTTCGAGCGGGGATCTGTCAGGATATGCTTATTTTCAAGGCGCTCTGCTCTGAGCTGCTTTGCCAGGTCAGACTTTACTTCGTTTCCTCCAAAGGCAATAAACCCTCTATCACCTGTGATTTTTTTACCATTTTCAAGCAGTACACCGTTGAATTTTTCGTCGTCTGCAAGTACCTTACATATAGATTCCTCAAGGTATTCAATCTTTTTTTCTTTCAATTTCTCCAATAATTTCTGATCTGCCGGCTTTTTTTCATGGTTGATGAAAACAAGATCATTTGTCCAATAAGACAATGTTAATGCCATATTTGCTCCGGCATTTCCAGAGCCGAGCACAATGGTGCGTTTATCCTTTACCTCATATCCGTCGCAGTCAGGACAGACATAGACAGAAATGCCGAGACAAGGCATTAATTCGGGGAAGGGCGGCATCCGGTCCATAATACCCGTTGCAAGTAAAATCCGTTTTCCCACATATTTATTGCCCTTTTGGGATGAAACCTCAAATCCTCCATCTGTCTTTTCTGCGTGCTCCACTTTTTCATTAACAAACTTCACTCCAAGGCTTTCTGCGTGCTTCTTCCCAATCTCCCGGAGTTCAGGGCCGCTCACGCCATCCGGATAGCCTAAGATATTATGATAGCTTTTGCATATCGTGGAGCGCCCATCATTGGAATCAAGCACCAGCACCTTATGTTTATATCTGCCCAGCTGAATGGCAGCCTGCAGTCCCGCAATACCTCCTCCAACAATCAGGCAATCATAATTCAATTGAAATTCCTCCTTTTCGTTCCAAGATAGGCTATAGTTGTAAACTACCCAGAAAATCCTTTTCTAAATACAAAAAAGGAGAGTTTCATCACTGAAACTCTCCCCAAGCTCATTTATTCATATGTGCAAGAAAGCCGCCAAGAAGAGTATCCAGGTCTTCTTCGCTTTCCTCTTCAGTTTGACCTTCTGCATTTTCTTCCTGTTCCTGTTTAGCTTTATCCCAATCAAAGTCAAGCAAATCATCTTCAATATCGGTCAGTTCAGCTTCAGAAAGTTCGTCTTCTTCTAAAGCTGCAGCTGCCGAATCATACTGACTCACTGAATGCCTCGGCTCCTCCTGCAGATAAAGAGCTTCATCAATATCAGAAGATCGGCTGTTCAAAGAAGCCAGCAGAGAAGTTGCACGCACGGGATCCGTAATCAGCTGATAAAGGATGCTGCCGAGCAATGCTTCTGAGTGCTCATGCTTTAGCCAGTCGCGCTGGATTTTGCTTAACCCCTTGGGAAGGGGAATGGTAATAGTTTCCCGGTCTTTTGATTGAGAGCTGCTGACTCCCTGCATCACAAACTCTGCAATCTTACTGGAAAAATTCCGTTTTTCGGTTTCCTTGAGCTTTTGCAGATGCTTCAAAATATGATCAGGTGTGTCAGATGGCACCCGAAAGGATACGGATTGTCCTCTCTTAATTTCAGAAGAGGAAGCTTTACTCATGAAAAATCACCCTAGTTGGCTTTAACAGGTTTTTTATCCTGGTCCGCCTTGTCTTTATTCGTTCTTCTTGAAAAATCAGAGATCAGCTTGTAATAAGCATTGGCCATCATCCAGATGCTTTCTTTTTCATCCTCAAAGAAGTCAATGTTATAGCCATCCAGATTGTTATTTAATGTTTTCAGATAATCTTTTAAAACAATAGAGCCGCCGCCGACAAAGTAGCAGATTTCCGTCTGGGAGTTTTTCTGCCAAACGTTGCGGAGTAGGCGATACTGCTTCTTAGCCAGATCAAGCAAAATTCGGTCTGTAATATCATGTACGCTTGTCCGGCTTCCTTTTACCATAATATGATTGCGGTCATTCTTTTTCGTGATGATTTCCACGACATCCCGGCGGCTGTCGAGTTCAACGCCATGTTTCGAACGAATCTCCTCACGGATGGATTCAAGAGCTTCAGATACCCCAAGGTTGAAGCCCTGCGCTTTGTCATCATCAACATTGCGGTTTTTAATGACAGCAATATCCGTTGATAGTCCGCCGATATCCTGAATTAAAATACGCTTATCAATTAAATCCTTATTGATGATATTTAAGTTGTTGTCCATTACAAGGTTGATATAAGCAGCAAAGCCTTCAGGATATACCTTAATTTCATCAAACTTGATATTTACTTTTTGCCCCTGGTACTTCGGTGTCACAAGGAACTCAACCTGATGGACAGAGCCCAGCAATTTGGAACGGTAGCCCGCATCCTTGCCTTCCTTTACTTCACGAAGAGGAAGTCCTGTTCCCAGTGTGTAGTTTGCATCAATCACATTCCCGGACTTTTTAAAGCCTGTGGAACCATCTTTCTGCACAGCATCCAATGCCAAAGCAGAGAATAGCATGACTAATGTCTGATCTTCTTCGGATTTGCTGCTGCCCGGATCTAATTCAGTAGCGTTATCGCTTTTCGTTGCCAGGTGCCCCACACGATAAATCGCATTGTTTTCTTTCAGGGCAGGGGAGTGGACTCTGATATGTATGCCTTCAAGCGGATTTTTGCTGTCAAGTTCTTCTATCCCGATAACCGGGCGGTCCTCAACATCTCTCGCAATCACATTCGGTATATTTAATTCTGAATCCAGTTTTCCAAAGATTGCTTTAATAGAATCGTTTCCTACGTCAACTGCTGCAATTCTTGAATTCGTCAAATCATTCAATCCTTTCATTCTCAAATATAGAGCTATTGTTTTAAGAGTAATTCAGATTGAGAGATTAATCAATGTAAGGAAATAAAAAGTAATCAAAGCGTAAAGACGTAAACAAATTGTAAACTTATACCTACATTGTATACACTTTCCGTATACAAGTAAACAATATTGAACACATCCTTACACACCAACATGTACACGCGTTTGTATACTTGTTTACATTTTTGAATACAACTGTAAACAATATCGCATACATGTATTCATTTTTGTTTACAACCAAGTTTATTTGGTGTTTTTCCTGAAATTTGATAGTTTAAGAGATAAAATAATATCCTGCTTGTCTCTAACAAAAATGAAATAAAATAGATAATATTAAAAAATTTAGAAAATATATTAAATTTGTCTACTTTCTAGAAAAAAATTCCTATAAAATAGAGGTATAACAACAGGCAAAGGAGTACAGAAAGATGCAAGGCTCCAGAATATTTATGGTTTCGCTTTTTATTGTTTCACTTTTTACAGCTCTGATCTCGGACGGGATCATTGTCGAGAGCTCTTCATATATAAAAGCACTCTTCATATACCTGCTGTTTTCCTGCTTGTATCACCATTTGCGGATTATCAGCAGAAACGGAAATACGTCCATCGATTATGGAATTAATTACAGTCTCTCCATTGGGCTTTTTACAGGGCCATTAGGTTTATTTATATTTGAAGTCATCTATCGATTTAGTGTTTATTTATATAAGAAACAAACAAAAACAGACGATCCGGATGAATTTTTCCATACGTTTTATAACATTGGCTCCTTTGTGATGAGCAACTCTATTGCATTCTATTTATTCAATCTGCTGTATCCCCTCTTTCAGGATGCGGCATTCGGCTTTTGGATAATCATGCTGATTCTGATTACCGTAACATCCATGCTTTCAGACATCTTCCTGATTACCGTGTTTAAATTGACAGGAGACATAAAAACGAAGCAGGAAGCGATTGATTTTATCAAAACAAGAAGTGTACTGGATATGGGGAAGATTGCCTTTACTAATGGTCTTTTGCTGTTATTTCTTAATGAGGGCAAATGGGAGATGCTCATAAGTCTGTTTATACTTAATTATCTTGTCAGCCGTTCCTTTCTGTCGAAATCACAGATGCTGCAGAATAAAATCGAACGCGATAAATTTGAGCAGATGGCCTATACCGACTTCCTTACTGGTGTTTTTAACCGTGCTTATATGGATAAAAAAATGACGGAACTTAATCAATCGGCGGAACACATCGCGATTGTAGTGGCAGATATCGACAAGTTCAAAAGGATTAATGATAGCTATAACCACGCCGTGGGCGATCAGGCAATCAGGCACTTTGCCGACTCATTGAAGAGCTATCTTTCCAAAGATGATTACTTGTTCAGAAGCGGCGGAGAGGAATTTACCATAATAATGAGATTCAGGTCATATGAAGAATGCTTGAATTTAGCTCAGAAGATACGCAAAGGCATTGAAAACAGCACATTTCATGCCGATTTTAAAGACCAGTCCATTTCTCTATCCTACACAGCATCCTTTGGCCTCTTTTACTATAAAGTGAACAAGCTCCTTTCTATTGAAAAAGCCTATGTTTACGCAGACCAGCTCCTTCTGCAGTCCAAGGACATGGGAAAAAACAGACTATCCTCCAGGGAAGAATCAATTCATCAGCATAGCCCTAAAGAAGCAGTACTTACAAACGCATAAGGATATTTGCAGCAGCCGCCGGTTTGAGCGGCTTTTTTTTATGGGAATAATACCTCTGTTTTTAGATAAGTTTTAATACTGTTATTATTCTGAAAAAACGTTCTTTTGTTTAAATCTCTGGAAAAATCTATTTATTCCGCCTAAAAAGTCAATAATAACCATCGTTACATAAAATTTTTTTTGACAATTAGGAACTATGAAAGATATTATAGAATAGCTAAAAGGAGGATGAAACATGTCAGATTTTAATAGGCAGAAAATTGTTGAAAGTGTGCCTCAAAAAGGTTTCTTTGGACATCCTAAAGGCTTGTTCACACTTTTCTTCACTGAATTTTGGGAGCGCTTTTCTTATTATGGAATGAGAGCGATCCTTGTATTCTATATGTATTATGAGGTTTCAAAAGGCGGTTTAGGCCTGGATGAGCCGACAGCTTTAGCTATCATGTCCATTTATGGATCATTGGTGTATATGTCAGGAATCATCGGCGGATGGATAGCCGACAGATTACTCGGAACCTCCAGAGCTGTATTCTATGGCGGAATTTTAATCATGCTCGGCCATATTGCCCTTTCTATTCCTGGCAGCCTGGCTATGTTCTTTGTTTCCATGGTGCTGATCGTATTAGGTACTGGATTATTGAAGCCAAATGTATCAAGCGTGGTTGGGGATATTTACAGCCCGGAAGATAACCGCCGCGATGCAGGTTTCAGTATTTTCTATATGGGTATCAACCTTGGCGGATTCCTTGCGCCTTTAATTGTCGGAACAGTTGGAATGGATTATAATTTCCACCTAGGTTTCGCCATTGCTGCCGTTGGTATGTTCTTTGGCTTATTAGTGTTTGTTTTTACGAAAAAGAAAAATCTTGGATTAGCAGGAACTTATGTATCTAATCCATTATCAGCAGATGAAAAAGGTAAGGTTTATACAAGAATTGGCCTTGGTGCTGCTGTTGTTGCCATTTTAGTGGCAGTCGGCATCCCAACTGGTCTTTTAACATTTGATTCGTTTATTGCCCTTGTTGGTGTTCTTGGTATTGGGCTTCCGATTATTTACTTTACTGTAATGTACCGCAGCCCGAAAACAACAGAAGTGGAACGCTCACGCATCATTGCTTATATTCCATTATTCATTGCATCTGTTATGTTCTGGGCTATCCAGGAGCAGGGTTCAACGATTCTTGCGAATTATGCGGACAAGCGTACCCAGCTTGACTTTATGGGTCTTGATATTTCACCGGCATGGTTCCAGTCTCTTAACCCATTGTTCATCATTTTCTTTGCGCCAGTATTTGCCTGGCTATGGGTGAAGCTTGGCGACCGCCAGCCTTCAGTGCCGCAGAAGTTCTCCCTGGGTCTATTATTCGCCGGTTTATCTTTCCTTGTGATTCTGCTGCCAGCATACCTTGGGGGAACAGATTCTCTTGTAAGTCCATTATGGCTGGTTCTTAGCTACTTTATTGTTGTTCTTGGTGAGCTTTGCTTATCTCCAGTCGGACTTTCAGCCACAACAAAATTAGCGCCTGCTGCTTTCTCGGCGCAAACGATGAGCCTTTGGTTCCTATCAAATGCGGCCGCACAGGCAATCAATGCACAGATTGTTAAGTTCTATTCACCAGAAACAGAAATGACTTATTTCGGTGTAATTGGTGCAGCTGCGATCGTGCTATCCATTATCCTATTCATGTTGAGTCCTAAGATTCAAGGATATATGAAGGGTGTACGTTAATAGAAAAGCGGAAGCCAGAAGAGTGTATGCTCTTCTGGCTTTTTTTAGTATCTTCTCGGCCGGTAAATTCGTCAGTTTGGCCGGTATTTCTTTCAAATCGGCCGGTAAATGTTCTATTTGGGCCGGTAAACAGCAGTCTTCATTCTTTCCACTCTTCAAGCATCGGCCCCTCATCACCATAGACAGGATCAGTCTGAGGAACAGGGACATTTTTGATTTCTGCCAGTGCTTGTACACGATCTGATGGGTCTTTTTTCTTCATATTCGGGCTTTTTCCGCCAGGATAGGCACCTACGACTTCGAAGTCCGGACTGCTTTCCGCATTCTTATGCCCTGTCCCTGCCGGGAGGAGAATAACATCGCCCTGATGGAGTTCAAGGCGCTCGCCCTGGTCACCGCCGATGAGGACGGTTGCTTGTCCTGCTTTGACACCCAGTACTTCATGAGTATTGCTGTGATAATGATGGTAATCATATACCCCGCCCGTCCAGCTGCCGGTCCATTGATGTCTGTTAAAAGCCGCCTCTATTTCATCAGGCTGCTCCTTAAAAACGGCCTTGTAGATGATAACAGGAAGGTCCGGATTGTTGGGTATTTGTCCATCATCCGCCAGCTGAAATGTTTGGGTTTGGCTATTCAAGTGAACCTCTCCTTTCGTATTGCTTCAATTTCTTTGTTTAAACGTGTCTCCGCCTTTGATGGTTCCGTTTTGGAATCCTTTGTAGAACCATGACTTTCTTTGTTCTGACGTTCCATGGGTAAAGCTTTCCGGCACTACATAGCCCTGCGCCCGTTTTTGAAGGGTGTCGTCCCCTACTGCCGTTGCAGCATTCAGGGCTTCTTCCAGATCGCCTTCCTCTAAATATCCCATTCCCTGTGCATGGTTGGCCCAAACGCCTGAATAATAATCGGCCTGCAATTCAAAACGGACAAGATACTGATTAAACTTTTCTTCACTCATTCTCTGACGGAGCGGCATGATTTCCTCAGTCGTTCCAAGCAGGGTCTGCACATGGTGCCCTACCTCATGGGCTATGACATAGGCCATGGCAAAATCGCCAGGAGCCTGGAACTTTCTTTGCAGTTCTTCGTAAAAGCTTAAATCAATATACAATTTTTGGTCGCCCGGACAATAAAAAGGCCCAACGGAAGAGGACGCTGCCCCGCATGCAGACTGTACGCTGCCTGAATATAAAACAAGGGTCGGCTCCTCATATTGCAATCCCTGTTCTTCGAATATTTCCGTCCAGACTTCCTCTGTATCCGCAAGCACAACAGAGACAAAATCAGCAAGCTCTTTTTCCTGTTCTGATTCTTCATACGGTACAGCTGTGCCAGAATCTGTTCCGGCCATATTGCCTAAAAGCTCTCCCGGATCACCGCCGAGGAAGGTAAATATCAATAAAATAATAATTCCGCCGAGGCCGCCGCCAATCAGGGTTTTTCCCCCTCCGCCCATGCCTCTTCGGTCTTCTACATTAGAACTCGCTCTTCTGCCTTTCCACTTCATGATTCAGCCTCCTACTGAAACGCCATTTATCATTCATTCATTTCATTAGTGTATACCCGAATTGAAGGGATTTATTAACTTAGCAGAATTAAAAATAGGTGCCTGCTGCAAACAGGCACCTTTACCCTTATTATTTTTCTATCGCGCCAGCCGGATCATAGAGGTCCAGGTCAATATCCACCTCTTGCCCGAGAGCAAGCTTGGCAAGCTGGGCACCCAGAAACGGCCCTGCGGTCAGCCCTGAGGCTCCAAGTCCATTTGATATGTAAAGACCCTTTATGCCCGGAATTTGGCCGATAATGGGCAAGAAACCGGGTGTATAGGGACGGAAGCCCACACGTGCTTCTGTGAACGTTCCATCAGACAATCCAGGGGCTATTGCTAGCGCTTTTTCAAAAATTTCATTTAGGCCGCCAGCTGTCACCCTTAGATCATAGCCCATATTATCTTCATGGGTGGCACCAACGACGATGCGGCCGCCTTCAAAAGCCAGAATGTATTGATTGTTTGGCGGCATCACAACAGGCCATTTGCCCGTTTCCTCCTCTTCAAGCTGAAGATGGACAATCTGCGCTTTTTGCGGCTTTACATCCAATTGAATACCAAGCGGCTTCAAAAGCTCACCAGCCCACGCTCCAGCCGCTGCGATGACACTATCTGCTTCATATTGCTTTCCGCCGGCTTTTACTGCCGTGACCCTGTCTCCTTGGCACAAAAGTT
>Ga0180215_1002764_pt1 | contig 17220 bp, 18 predicted proteins | sample eDN3rd37CBELigBY_FD_128871 | JGI IMG/M metagenome (GOLD analysis project Ga0180215, IMG submission 128871) | Enriched backyard soil microbial communities from Emeryville, California, USA - eDNA 3rd pass 37_C BE-Lig BY (version 2) (version 2) | ecosystem: Environmental > Terrestrial > Soil >... | reverse complement strand
TGGGGAGTTTTACAGCAAATTAAAAGAGATAATTAGAAAGTATTAGTAAACAGGCATTTAGTGAGGGGTAGATTAGAGGTGTCTTATGTTCATTTCCAAGACAAAGCTTTTAAAAAGGCGGTTAAGAAAACTTTAAATATTACGGCTGACAAAGTAACAACCGAGGCATTATCAAATGTACGTGGGGTATATATTCATACTTCTCCGGAGGAGGTATCGGCTCTAGCAATCCCTTGGCAGTCCCACGTTTCACTGCTAGAGTTTTTCCCTTTTATCCCATTCAATGCTAACAATTCAGATAATGGGAGATGGATTGAAGACCTAGAACACTTCACGCACATCCATTCGTTGAGATTATACGCACCAACTGACAATCTTAGCTTTTTAAGTCAATTCCAAAATCTTGTTGAGTTGTTTATTAACGACAGCTTGAACAAGGATTGGTCGTTCATTCCAACCTTAACCCGACTGCGTTATTTGTCTATCCGAGACTGCATGTTTCCTGATTTAACTCCGATTAGAGAGCTTCATCAAAATCAAGAGCAGTTGTATAAAGAATGGAAGAATAAACATGAAGGGAGTGCTTGGTATAACAATTTTTTAGAATGCCTTAGTTTAAAATACTGTGGTATTACCGACATATCATCCTTGAAAGATTGCCATCACATAGTAGAACTTGACCTCTCACACAACAAAATAAAGGAAATTTTAGCACTGAGTTCTATGCGCAGCCTTTATTATCTCTCGCTTCGTTACAACCAGATACAGGATATCACTGCGCTTAAAGAGCGACGGGATCTGTACCATATTAATTTAAGACATAATATAATCTCTGACATATCAGTGTTTGGACAATTTGAAAAGAGCGATATCGGGAGATTATTTTTAGAAGATAATCCGATTGCAGATTTTTCCCCACTCAGAAAGTTACGTCTAGTTCGATGTGATATTGATGAGTACGAACAATTTAAGAGAGAGCAATTGTATGATAAGGCTAAAAGGAAACCTTGCGAAGCAGCTGACCTCATTGCTCTTTGGACTTTAGGTTCTTTATATCACACCTTTTCAGAGAACACCAATTTGGCTTTTTATGATGATGGCACTGGTTTTATCCACTGGTACCAACTAAATGAAACTTTTGAGTGTTTCGAATGGACAGTAAGTAAGGGGAGATTAAGAGTTAAAGGGACCAAGCATTATTATTTTGAGGATGAAAAACTGAAAGAAGTCTGTGCAGCAATGTTAGGAGAAAAAGAGGTCAGGGTATGGAAAACCATGCGCAAGGATTTAGCCGGTAAAGAGATAGATGCTCTGGAGTTCTCGGAGCCATTAGATATGACATGTGAAGAGTTTTTTGGATTTGTTGGTAAGGATTTGGAAAACTTTGATTACTACCAAAAGATAAGGGATGTTATCTTAAAAAATACAGATATAGGACGTAAATCCGATGAAAATAATGATTTTTAATGGAGTTGCATTTTAAATATCGATATTTCCCTTATGAATTATGATACAAATCTAGGTTTGGTATAATGACACACCTAAAAGGAGAATCAGTCATGATACCAAATCATCAGAAAGTAACCAAAAACAAGACGGAGAATGACAAGAAAGACGCAGTGGATTGGGTTGAAGCTGAATACCTGCTTATCACCGAAAGCTTAAAAGGTAATTTTTCCTGCAGGGGATTGAGAGGGACAACCAAGCAATTAACTCAGGAGGAAGATGGTAGTAGCGTTTGGAAAACCAAACGCACAACTTTAGCGATTAGACTTTATATGGATGGATATATGTTTGATATTCCTGTCGGTATAACAGATTATCTTCGAAAGGAGAGAAGTTACCATTATATTCCGTCTTATAAGACCACCGATGGATATCAATATATTGACGTAACAGAAGTCCAATTAAATGATAAGAGTGAGAAAGCTGTCTGTATCTCGGACCTTACAAGGTTTGGATATAAGGGAAAGCACTACATTTCCGAGCAATCTTTAACGATTGAGGGCAGCAGGTATCTCATAGATTGTTATCATCGTAAATGTAAATTTGAAATAGCACAGTACACTGATATTATAACGACAGCTGAGCCTTACCCATTAGTATCGTCAGCACAATTAAAATTAGAGCAAGAGTTCTTCCACCTGCAGAAAGGGGGGACTATTGATACAAATAGTAACTCCTTCTCATCTCCAAAAGAGCCAGAGGAAGATATTGAAAGTCAAAATCCATCCCACATTTTAAATTTTAGCCTTGCTAGTTGTCCAGCCTTAGCTGTAGCTAAAATACAAAATATCGACCATATTTTAGATTTTATTGGTTCGGGTTCAAACTTTGACCTCAGGGATTTGGAATTAATTAGACCGATATACAATGAGCTTCAGGAGCTGAAATCGATGTTTGCAGCTTTGTTGTTAGCTTTAAAAGCTCAACCAGTCGATGCGCAGCAACCTACACCCGAGGATATAGAACCTAATTTACAGCCTACAAATCAACCAAGATACACTTACACCATCCCACCTTTAGTAACAACGAAAAGTGGCCAATTGAAAAAAACGCAGGTTTACATTTATGATGCCGATACAAATGCGTTTATGGTTAAAGCGTTGACTCTTTTCGAACACTACAATAAAACTTTGTCAGAGGAAAAAGCAGGGAAAAAGACTTTAGATGAGCTTAAATCAAAGTATGCTTCCTTATACAACTACTTTATTGAAAAGAATAAAGAACATAAAAAAGTAAAGGAATATAAGATATCCTGGTTCACATTGCGTGGATGGTTTAAGACCCACTTTGAAATTAAAGATAGTAGGGCTGTTAAGCAGGAGAAGAAAAAAGACTGAGGTTTGCTCCTTTTCTAGCTAAAAGTGAGGAGGCTTTTAATTGAAGGTAATCTTTTTAGATATAGATGGGGTTCTTATTCTTTTCAGGCAAACATCATTTAATAGATATGCAATGCAATATCTCCACGAAATAGTAGCTCAAACAGGCTCAAAGATAGTTATCTCAAGCGCTTGGAGCAGGGAAAAGACATTGGAAGAATTACAAGATATTTTTAGATATTACAATTTGGATTCCTCTTGTGTAATAGGAAAGATATTTAGGATTAACGACTTTATAAAAAAAGAGGAAGCAATCAATTTTTACCTAAACGAACATCCCTACATTGACAAATATGTAGTAGTAGACGATGATTTTATTTCAGTTGCTAACCTCATACAAGTTCGGTTTGATGATGGAATAACTGAAGAAATTAAAGATAAAATTATAACAATGTTAAATAAGTAAACTTACGAAAACATAATGCGAAGGGCACTTTTTGAAGACTTGTAATCAGAAAGTGCCCTTTATATATGAGTTAATGTAATTTAAATCGGACTTTTTAAAAAACATACACAATAATTCAAAAAAATCGGATAAAAATACTGAGAATAAATATAAAGAGGAAAGGTTGGTAATAGCTTAAAGTATTTTACAAATCAAAGGAGAGATAAGTATGTTAACATTTTCAGTAAACGCAAAAATCGAGAAACCAATAAGTGAAGAAAGAAGAGAAATGGACAATAAGTTAAAATCAAATGGGGTTTGGAAGTGTACTGATTTGACTAAAGGGTCCGTACTAAGTTGCAACCAATTATCTGTTTTGCTAGAACAATTGGAGATTATAAGGGATTTTTGTATAACACCTGACTTGAAAAATCAAATAAAGAGGGACCTTTTAGCAAATAGAAGAAGTGAATATACCATTTTAGATAACGATGGTAATAAACACAACATAATCCTGGAGGCAGATTTTTCTCCTGAAGAGCCTTTATTTACATAAGTTTTTTCTGTTTGGTTGAGAATCGCTTGCTTTATAGATTCTCAACCAAATAACTGTACTAAAAGTTAGAGTATCAAAGGCATTTTACATAAATATTTTAATGGAGGTAGGGTTGAGTATGAGCGATTTTGACTCTTATGATTTCAGTAAAGAGCGTCCAGTAAATAAATATCTAGAAGAAAGAATGCGAGATGAACAAAAGCTCATTGCAGCAATACAGCAAAATGAAGAAAAAATCCTTTTACTTCATGAAAAAGCAAATTCCAAGTTTTGCTTAGATAGAATTTATCGATATTATCATCACAGCTTTAAATTGTATAGTTTGCAAGAAGTAACAAATGAAATCTTTCAATTAATTGAAGAGCTAAATCCAAATCCGAGAAGAATGAATAAAGACTTTTTAGATATCATCTTTGAAGGAACCAACCATGAATTTGTCATAGAGGATAATAATAGGTGGAATCTGAAAGCTCGACCGATAGTTGAAGCCTTTTTTCACGCCAAACATATTTTAGAAATGATTGTTCGTTATGGATTAGAGGCGGAAGATAAAGAAAGAAGTGGGAACTCTTTCTGGTTTACAGTGTTATATATTTATAACTTAAGATGATGACTTTATAACAGATGGTTACAAAATATAAGTAATCGATGAAGCGATATCGATTTCCTCTCCAGATTTGACCTAATGAAGCTATAAAGAAATGACTATAGACTATACCTTTGTGTTGTAAAAAAGGTCTCCCTTTTTAAACTAAGCATATATTTATTTTAAACCAACTAAAAGGGAGATTGAGAATAATGAATCATTATAAATTTGATGCTGATTTAAGTGATTACTTTAATAAAACGGACAGAATAATCAAGCGAGAAGAGTTAATACATTATATAGGACGAGAATTTAATGAAGATAAACGTATACTGTCTAGCAAAGTGAGTAGCTGGCTAGGTGAAAAAAGGAAGAAATTGGAATTGAAATACCTAGGTCGTGGATTATATAAGAGAAATGTTGAAATAATACCAATCAAATTGTTTAAGCTACAAGAAATAGTAGGGTTATCGAGCAAAAAGACTCAGTCTTAATGACGTGAGTCTTTTTGCTATACCATTTATTTTTAAAAAATTGCACCTAAAAAGTATGTACACATAATAAAGTCGTTTGTATGTATCTGATTAGTAATTTTCATAGAAAACCACGGAGAAACCTCAATTTTTGTAAAAGTACATTCGAAATTGATACCTCACTAGTTCCAGAATCTATCGATAGGGGTATCATAAAAGTAGTTACTTTTGGAGGATTATAAGCAAAAATTCTTGTAATTTTAGCAGCCTCTGCAGTTAAAATATTTGTAATTATCAATATGAAGAACAGTTGGAAGGTGTAAGCAATGATGAAGTATGTAAAAATGGAAGATTTACAACAGATTTTAGATACAATACAAGGTACAACTAAGATGGCCATTAAAGGAAGTCTAACAGAAGATGGATATTTGTTAGATGATAAATTTACTGTCTATATCGACACAGACTGGGTTCATAATCCGTCGACTGCAAAAGAAATAGTGAAACAGTTTCAAAAAAACCTTGAAGCTCTACTAGGAGAATCAGTAAATGTGTTACACATTAACAAGCGTTTCAACTAGAAACAGTATCCTCAAGCTTCACTTAATAAGGGGTATCGCGATTCTTTTATAACATCCATTAACATTTTTATAAAACGCCTTAACCTGTTTAGAATTCATTATGACTTGGCATTATAAAATTCACGGACATTTTTATTATAATTTAAATTACTTTTATAAAAACTTCTCACTGTTTTTTATCTAGCGTGATTCTATTTATAAATGTTCTGCAACATTTTATAAAAGTCTATTATAATTTATAAAATTTAAACACTACTTATACAAAAGAACACCAAATTAGAATACTTGTTGATACGATTATAAAACTCACTGATATTTTTATAAAAGAGTTAACGCATAAAATAACCATCCCCCCGACCCATTCTCTTATCAAATATGGGTCCTATTTGTTTTAATCAAAATTAGGTTTTTACATAAAAGATACCCTGTCTTTGCCTAGCTACCTTCTCACCCTTTTTTAGTCCACTCGATGATTATTAGTTGTTAAAGGTCCGTAAGAATGAAACAAAAAAACTGTGACAAAATTACTCTCAATTTTGTTTTGTTAAAATTTACGGCTATTACTGGGGTTTTGGGGGTGCGTTTTCCTTTAAAAATAATTAGGAGAAAAAACTTTATTGTTTATAAAAGTATACCTTTTTGAACAGTGAATTTATGCTCTGAAACGCGTTTAAAAAGTACAACAAAAAATGTTTATAAACGTTCAAAAATGATTGTATATGTTTTTAAACAATTTTGTTATAATATAAAAAGGAGATAATTAACAAATAGAGGGATGTAAAATGGGAAACACAAAAAGGTTTGGTTATGTTAGGGTTTCATCAAAAGACCAAAATGAAGATAGACAAATGGAAGCTATGAAAAATGCTGGTGTTAATGAACGAGATATTTATGTTGAAAAAGCAAGTGGTAAGGATTTTAAAAGACAGAAGTACCAAGCACTTAAAAACACATTAAGGGAAGGAGATACAGTTTATATTAAATCTTTGGACCGCTTAGGAAGAAATAAAGACATGATTTTAGAAGAGTGGAAGTGGTTTAAAGATAACAACATTGATGTAGTAGTTTTGGACATGCCAATATTGGATACAAGGAAATATAGAGAAATTGAAGGAATCGGAACGTTAGTTACGGATATTGTATTAAATGTTTTATCCTGGGTTGCACAAGATGAACGGGAACGTATTAAAACAAGACAGGCTGAAGGGATTGCAATTGCAAAGGCAAAAGGTAAACATTTAGGCAGACCTAAAAAAATAATCGAAAAAAGCGAATTTGAAAAAGTATATACCAATTGGAAAAAAGGAGATATAACTGCAGTGCAAGCAATGAAGGAGTTAAACTTAACAAAGGGGACTTTTTATAACAGAGTAAAAGAGTTCGAAGCGAGAGTTAAATAATTACTTTTATAACAGCCTTCCACCTGCTTATAAATTTTCTTGTTTTTTATAAAAGAATTAATCACGTTTACGACGTCCTTTCACTTATTTATAAATGTTCCTGATATTTTTATAAAGTCTTCTCAAAAATTATTAAATGACTGCTTTATATAAATAAAGGGTAGATATTTTTTATATCTACCCTTTTTTCTTAACTATTTAAATAAGAATCGTAACTTTTAAAGAACTTCGCCAGTTGTCCACGCTTTAGTACTTCGATTGGATGGTATGACTCGTATGTCTTTTCTGTGGCTGAGAATCCATCTGATAACTTGGCATCGTACATAAATTGTACTGCCTCTTCCTCTGTTACTGTTTGTCCCTTAATGGCTGATACCCAGATTTGTGCCATCTTGCCGCGTGTGATGCCTGCGTTAGCAACTGTTGTGTTGTTTGCTCCACCTAGGACTGGAAGCTTGTACTGTTGTGCTAAACTATACGCTTGCGATGCGAACCATCCTGTCTTTGGTTGGCTGTCTAACTCCGTTGGTTTTAAATATCGGAAGAGTACCGTTAAGAACTGTGCTTCTGTTAAATGCTCGTATGGCTTGAGTAGGTATTGGTTTGAAGAAGCTCCCTCGAACCCCCTAATGAGTCCTTTGTCTGTCGCCCATAACATGTCCTCTGACCAGTACTGTCCTGCTTCATAATCCGAAAATACTGGTTTGACTGGATTCGTTGGTTGCTGTGGCTGTGTTGGTGTCGCTCCGTCTGCCTTCGTGGTGAATGACCAGACCTCTTCTATTTTTTGGTTCGGTACGAATGGTGCCTTGGCGTCTGAACCTGTTGTGTATGATACTTTGGCTGTGTATGTTTCGTTGTACTTTAGGACTTCTTTAGGAAATAAAGTTGGTCCATTTTTGTAGCAATCCACTTCTGCGCCATTACTGTCGAATAGTTTCATTGTGAAACCACTATTTTTATTTATTGCTATTGGTCTAAGGTAATGAACTGGATTTCCTGAGAATGTTCCATTTACCCCCTTTGTAGCACCATATAGGGTAACATCTCGACTAAGAGGTTTGTAATCTACATCTACATTTGTCTGTCCGTTCGAAGGATATGTGGCACCCTTAGATGTATATGGGAGGTCTGCAACTTTACGAACAATAACCAACTTACCCCCTGATTGTCCAATACCGATATACTCCATCCTATTTTCTAGTATTTGTGGGTCCCGTTGAAGTAACTTATTAATTGCATCCTCTATACTTGTCTTTTCTCCAAGGTAAGCAACATCAAAAAATGTTCCTATGCTTATATCGCCTCCCTCAGCCTTTATTCTATCAAATACGGTTCTTCCTGTGTATCCAGATTTTGTGGAATCTTCTCCTGTAGAATTGATAAATTCTGTGACATTATTCATGTTGAGGTACTTGGCGTGATTCTCGGCTGCTTTGGTGAGGATTGGGTCTAACTTTAATTGGATTGCTCCACTTGGTGCACGGAGCTTGTTGAGGTAGTTCAATGCCTCCTCTTGGTATGCTTCATACTTGTACGATGCTGCTGTTTGGAACTCGGATGCGTGTGCTTTGTGCTCGAATGGTTGGATGAATGGTGCACTCGCTCCAAATGCTACTGACATGGCTAACCCTGCTACCACTAATTTTCGTTTCATAGACCTCTACTCCTCCTGATTTGGGAAATCTATTAACCTAGTTATTTATCAAGTCTTAAGTATTGCTTCGATTTAAAAATAGGCTTTTTATCACACATATACATAGTTCTATATTACCAAAAAGTTACCATTTTGTTAATAAATTCTAGATAATAGCAAAAGTAACTCCTTATTGTAGTTTATTAAAGACATTTTGTTGGTTTTTGACGTATAAAAATACGTATACAAAACCCAAAATCAATAGAGTTAATAGAATCCATTTAATCCAAGGAGTGATATTAATGGGAGTTTCAATAAATTATTTTAAAACAATATCAAGTACAATACGTTCCTTCCCCGTTTTAATGGACATTTAGTGAAACATTTCACTAATTTGACAAAATCCTGCTATTTTTGTTGAAGGGATTAATCTCACAAAATTGAATACTTATCAGGTATCACATAAAATACAGGGAGCGATTAGCAGCATGAACTCAAAATTAGCCTTGTTATTGCAGAGTGCGGATTTTCCAATTGATTACGTGAATTTTGAAACCGGATTGATGGTCCATCCATCTGGTGAGGTCCTTACTTTTGTTTGGCTGGAATACGAAGATTATTATCATGTTTATTTGAACTTATGTGATGAGGAAGAACCCTATCGTGATATCTTGATTGATGGTACGGGCGCTACTTTGGAGGAAGCACAGGATAATGCTGTTGAAAGTTTTGATAATTTGTTATGCGTACATTAAATAAATTTTAAAAAAGAAGGTGTCTTTCATATCAAAGACACCTTCTTTCATGGCCAACACTTACGAAATCATATAAATTTATAGCGTAATCGGTCATGACTGATATACAGAAGAACCTAGGTATATCAACGAATATAGGAGCATGACTGTATGACGTATATATGCATGACCGATGATGAAATACTGGAGATTAAGAGAGAACATAGTCAGAATACAAAAATTATTGCTACATCTATTTAGAACTAATTATACATAAAAGTATACTTCTATGTATAATTTAGCATCATTAAAAACTTTGATAAGCTTCTGTCTGTGCAATTAAATAAAGAAACCTTTTTTACAACTGATACTTACGTGACTGTATAAATTTATACTATAATCAGTCATGACTGATATGCAGGATAATATAAGTATATCAACGAATATAGAAACATGACTGTATGACGTACGGAAAGATGTGAACGAATGACTGATAACAAATGGCTGCCATTCTCAGAAGCTAGTAAAAAATCAAATATCAGCAGCCCACTTCCAGAAATCATTAGGTCAGTCAACAAGGCATTAAAACCAACAGTATCCCTATATAAGTAGGGTAAGATTAAAACATCATTAGAAAGTTATTTCTATCGTTTGGCAGAGAATAATCTAGGCATGAAGCATAGGAAGGAAGTACAAAGACAGACAGTAATACCATTCTATGATTGGCTAAATGCGTAATCTATAAAATTCAGAGAAGAAATGGAGATTTTATAAATGGGTTATTACTTCTTGTGGTTTTTTTTTCAACTATTTTTATTAGTAACAACCCCTTATTCTTTTTTAGAAGTGGGGAAATTAGGGAATTATTATGAGTTAATAGGAGTTTTAGGGTTCATTTTAATTCTTATTGCTGTTCTAATATCGTATATGTCTGAGTCTATCGCTATACCTATATTTTTAGTTGGAATCTTTTTAACAGGTGCAGTATCAGTTGTTTATCCAATTACTAATACAGTTAAAATTGGTTCTGTCGTATATTCGGAAATCGCATCTATTTTTAATGACTCCCGAGATGAAACAGATTACATAAATCAGAACAGATATGATGGATATGATTCAGAGTTTACCGAAAATGATAACTCCGATACACATCATGTAGACCCACATTGGGTAGATGGCTATGAACGTTCGGATGGTACACAAGTTGATGGATATTGGCGTGGTGGAGCAGATGGATACGAGAGAAGTAATCCAGATGGAGATACTGGAAACAATTTAGATAGTGGTGGAAATTCCGGTATGGATTGGGATTTCTTAGGGTGGTAATTAAATCAGTGTATTTATGACTGATATGTAGGAGAAACCATACATACCACAAATATAAGACCGTAACTGTATGATTTATGTTTGTATGACCGATACAGAAAGGACGTGAACGAATGACCGACCATGAATGGATTTCCGTTTCAGAGGCTTCCGAAAAAACAAATATCGCTGTAGAAACGTTAAGACGATACATAAACCGACATCACGTTCATTTACGCGTTAAAAAGTTAGGTAAGAAGTATTTTATTCATGACGAATCCATGACTGTTATTGAGAGAATAAGAGCTTTATATGACGCTGGGAAAAATAAAGATGAAGTTGAAGAAGCCCTTTCTATGAGTGGGGTTCCATTAACCATTACCGTTAAAAATGGGCATGATGAATCCATGACCGTCCATGTGAACGATGAACTACGCGAGATTAAAAGAGAGCTACAAGAGCAACGGCAGTTTAATGAGCAACAAAAACTGTTCAATATGCAATTACTGCAGGAATTGAAAAACCAGCAATTATTTTATGAAAAGAAATTTGAGGAGTTAAAGTATGACCGGGAATTTGTAACTTCACTGAGGGGTAGCATGGAGCAAAGGAGATTAGAAGCTGCGCAGCATGAACAGAAAACGAATGAGGAATTAAGCCATATAAATCAGCAATTGTCGGAGTTCCAGCAAACTAACAGTGAAAATGTGAAAGAGTTATCGGAGCATGTTTCCTATTTAGGTAGTAAGTTTGAACAAATAGTTGAAACGATAAAAACACAGGCAGAAGAAGAGATTGCAGCTGCAAAAGAAAAGTACGAACGAGAAATAGCATCTAAAAATGAAGAAGTACAAAAAGCACAACAGGAAATTGCTGCAGCAGGAGAAAAAAAGGGATTTTTTCAACGTTTATTTGGTAAGTAAGACTATAAATCTTCAATTATCTCTTACTAGAAATTTCACCACTTTAATGAAGGAGACAGTTCATCATTTTGAACTGTCTTTTTTTCTATTTGTAGAATTTACGGACATAGGTTATTCTGATAATAATTAGGTTAACTTAAATAAACTAGGTTAACCATTAGTATATAAGATATTTAAATGTTAACTATTGAGGTGGTATAAATGGCAGATAAAACATTTGGTGTCAAAGTAAGCGAGGAACTATACGACAAAGTAAAAGTAATGATTGAGAACAGTGGAGATTCAGCAAAGGAGTGGTTCGATAAGGCTGTTTCTTTAGCCGAATTACAATCAATCAAACAAGGTGCAACGGCTTACAACCAAGATTTGAATGAACTAGAAGTGCATACGGCCAGAATTTATGAATTAGTTTCTAATATGGTCCAACGATCTATTTATATTAAAGACCATGCAGTTAAGGAAATAGCCGACAAACTGGAACAAAAGGAGTCCATCATCGGACAATACCAGGAGAAGGTGAAAGCAGCCCTTGAAGAATTGCAGCAGGCGCAGGACGTAGTAAAAGTATTGGAACAAGATAAAAAAGAGTTAACCGAACAGCTAGAGGGGTTACGTTCGATTAATGGCAATAATCAACTTCTCATTCATGAGTACAAGGAAAAGAATGATACGCTCTCCGGTCTTGTCACTGAATACAAGGGGTATGCCGAGGAAAATAAACATCTTACAGAGCAATTTGCCAGTGAACGTGACCGTCTACAATCCCAAATGAAAGAAATCAGCGCCCAAAATGATAAACAGCAGGAACAAATCAAAAAGTTAACAAGAGAACTAGAAACATTAAAGGCTAACCATATTAATGAGTTAAACAGGTTAACTGAACGGATGGACTACGAAAAGAATAAAGCTTTGCTTGAAATTGAAAGGGAGTACCAGCAAAAATTACTGAAATCCAGTGAAGAATATAACGCACGAATGAAGGAAATGTATGAAGAAATCCACTCTATCCGTAAAGAGTATGAGGATAAATTGAAGCGGGCATCACCAAAACAGCCTCCAAATCCAAACAACCGAAGAGGTTAACCAATTAGTGAGGTTATCCAAGGAAGTTAAGCAATGCCTCTTCCAACGGTCTTTTAAAGGGGAGAGCACCATAAGTAGAGTATCTATAATCTACAAAAACAGCTAAAATCGCTTGCAATCGATTTTACCACTAACATACGATTATAAAATCGTTGCATATATGTATGCTACATTACTATTCTCAAAATCTCGACAATAGAACAAGTAAAGGCAGTTTTCCATCAACAGTGGGGCTGCCTTTATAAATTGGAATGAGTGTTATAGAGTCTTAAAATAAATCGCCTAAAAGAATTTGCTATGAAACCTAAAATGCCTCCAATAATCAAGCCGATTATCCAATAAGGTATGCTTTTCACTGAGCTATCGACAAATGTTTAAAAAAATGATGTAGGTTTTTGACTATTAAACGAAACTTAAATATATTCATTTAAAGTTACTAAAATGTTATAATATAAGTAACTTATATTAGGGGTATTAAAATGAAACAGATATCAAATTACGAAGCCTTTCAAACAATGGAAGCAGCAGACTTTGCAAGATATGAACAAGAGCTTTCCACAATTGAAAACCAAGCAAAGGAACGTGGACAGAACATTGGAGCAGAATTTTATTTAGACGAGGATGGTTCCATTGTTCTTGACTTTAAGAGCAATGGAGAAGATATTGGTTCAACATTACGGTTTAATGGAAAAAGAAAAAAAGCTGCAGGTAGGCCACCCTTGGGGCAAACAAAAAAATTATCGCTGACGCTTACAGATGATTTATGGACCAAAATTAGTAGGATGAAAGATGAATGGAATACAAGCCAATCAGAGGTATTACGTAGAATTATTGAAAACTATTTCTTGGAAGAAAAAAAGTAAAGGAATATTTGCTGAAGAGCAACCAAAAATGCAGTTCAGAAGGGTCCGAACCCTTTATAGCATCCTCCGAAGTATTAATTTCAAAGGAACTCTTAATTATAGCTTACATAATGTCCTTCAGTGGTTGCGAGTGGGAGCTTATAATTGAAACTTATATTGAATTGACAGAATTATAGGTTTAAAATGGTAAATAACTAAATAGACCGGAACAAATGAAAAAGCCACTCCATAATGTTAAAGGCGGCAACCTTCAACGGAGTGACTTTCTCGGCCTGTTATACGCCAACAGGTTATTTGATATGTCCATTTTAACGTGATAACTATTGTTTTGCAATAGTCTTGTTTTGCCATATATTCACGAATTACGGAGCATATTCTTTTAACCTCGTATTTTTTACAGGCTAAAAGAGTGTGCTTTTTTATTTGCTCCGAATAAGAGGAGACGATACATAATGACTAAAAAAGCGCAAGAAAAAAAGGCAGATAAGGGACAACGAATTACTGGAAGAAAAGCATCTGCAGAGCGATATATACCATTATTTGAATTTCTGCTTTTCGACCCAACATATCGGGAAATGAAAGAGAAGGCTAAAATTCTATATTGTTTTTTACGGAAAAAATCTCTTGATTTTGAGCAAAAGACGGAAGCATATGAAACAGCTATTGCCAATGGCGAAGATTTAACAGGAACAAAATCATATAGAGATGAAAACGATGAAATATACTGTATAGCGGACAATGCAGAGTTATCCATTATCCTTCAGTGCCATTACAATAGAGTACCAGATTTCAAAAAAGAGCTGCATAAATACGGTTTGTTAGAAGAAACTCCTCAAAAGGACCGTCCAAACCGTTTATATATCCTAGAGCCGACAGAATTAGCAGAGAGATGGTCCTACATTAATGAAATGATTGAGTTAAGGACAAAAATAAAAGAAGAAAACAAAGCAAAGTTTGAAAAGAGATTGGCAGCAAAAAAAGCCAAAAAGGAAGAGGTTGCTACGAAAACAAAAGGTTCTGACGGTAACTCACAAAATGTTGGTTACGGTAACTCACAAAATGTTGGTTACGGTAACTCACAAAATGTTAGTAAATATCAATCTAAAGGTTTTAAATCTACTCTTAAAAATTTTAAATCTACTTTTAATCTATCTATCAGTGATGATATTCAAAATTCAGCTTTGCCAATTCCATTTAAGAAAGTCTTAGATAAAAGAATTGATAGATTGATTGAATTTGACATCAATATTTCAGATATAGAACTTCACCACAATGCAGTTAAAGAGGTTTATCCAGAAAACGAGTACGCTTTTGTTCTGGACAACTTGATTACCAAGATGCAATTTAAACCTAACAGCTTTGCTTCTGTAATGGATGATTGGTTAAAGCGTAACAGGGTAAATCTACTTAAACTTATTATGCAAACAAAAGCAAATAATGAGTCAGTTCGTAAAGAAAAACTACCTGATTGGTTTGTGGAGTTAAATGATAGTGAACAACAGCGTTACTGGAATAAAGAAGCAAAGCCTTTATTTAGACAAAAACAAGAAGATGATAAAAATAAAAAAGTGACCGATGAAGAAATGAAACAAGCAAAACAAGAAATTGAGGAAATGCTTAAAAAGTTAAGAGCCTAAAAATAAGAGAAAATGAAACATGAACGCAATAGCTAATTTTCATATCTTTTTCTGTGGGAAAATCAAGTCATCTGTTTTCGCTGTGTTATTATTCAGTGAAATAAAAGCTTGTTCAAACAGGTCAGCCAATTTTTTCATATTTGGTTGGAAACAAATGCTCATGAACGTTTTATGCTAAAATAACGAAATTAAAGAGGTGATTGTTTTGGTAAATTTACAAGAACAAATAGACCAAGTTGAATTCAAATTGGGTATCGAAGAAGACAATATTATATATGATGTACCTAAAGAAAACAGAGAAGAACCAATTTTACATTATCAACATAAAAACGGAAAACTTTTTATAGGGGATTCTATCAAATGGCTTCAAGCCATTGAATCGGAGAGTGTTGATTTAATCTTTGCTGACCCCCCTTATAATATAAAAAAAGCAGAATGGGATACGTTTGAAAGTCAACAGGCTTATATTGATTGGTCGATGCAATGGATAAAAGAGGCAGCAAGGGTGTTAAAAAAGACCGGCTCTTTATATATTTGTGGTTTCAGTGAAATCCTAGCTGACCTAAAACATCCTGCTAGTCAATATTTTAAAGGATGTAAATGGTTAGTATGGCATTACAAAAATAAAGCTAATCTAGGAAAAGATTTTGGAAGGTCGCATGAAAGTCTTTTACATTTTAGAAAAACGAAACAATTTACGATGAATCAAGATTATATTCGGATTCCATACGGTGCACATACCCTTAAGTATCCTTCACATCCACAAGCTGAAACCAGTCAATATGGTGGTGGTAAAAAAAGAGATGATTGGACACCGCATCCATTAGGAGCAAAGCCAAAAGATGTGATTGAAGTTCCGACCACTTGCAATGGTATGGGAGAAAAAACCCCACATAAAACACAAAAGCCAGAAGAATTGGTTCGAAAATTTGTGTTAGCGAGTTCCAATCGAGGTGATTTAGTCATTGACCCTTTTAGTGGTTCAGGAACCACATGTACTGTAGCTGAACAGTTAGGCAGAAAGTGGATGGGATGCGATATTTACAAAGAATACAACGAATGGGCTATTAATAGGATAAAAATAGCAAATAGAATGTCGGATGAAGAATGGTTTTGGTATGATAGAACTAACGAGGAGAGAAGAAAGAGTATAAGATAGCTGGTGAAACATGAGTAGTTTGTCCGACATCCTTGATATTGTAAGGGATAAATCTAATTTTATAGATTTACACGCTTATTTAGATTTTGCTTATCAATCTTTGGAATACATTGAAAATAATCACAGCCAATTGATTGAAGCGAATAATAGGGAAGGCTATTATTTTTATAAATTTGGGAGTGAAGCTCCTAATCAGATTACACGTCCATTTAACGCCAATGTTTTATATAGCTCCGACCAATTTAAAAAGAATAAAACGAAATTTTATAAAGTATTAACTTGTATCAAAAAACAGAGAGAAAAGTCATCTAAAATCAATCAGGCTGGACGGGAACACATTGTTAGAATGATTTATACCGTTCAGCAAGCGATTGGTTTTGCATTAGATGGATTACCATCACGGGAAACGAATACAGCAAGAAAATTAAATGGTGATTATTTTGAATTACTAATGTTAATACTTTTTAACTACATAGGGGTCCCTGTTCGAAATGGGGTTATCAAAGTACCTATTATAGTAGATGGTCAGGTTTCTTTTTATGTTCAGTATCAACATGATTTTATTAATGAAGAAAGTAATCAAGAAATTAATCTGATTGGGTCAGTTAAAACTACAAGTAAAGATAGGGTAGATAAAATCTTTATTGATAAATTCCTTTATTCTAAGCTAACTGGGACAAATACACCGCACATTGCGATATTTTTGCATGATGTTCAAAGAAAATCGTATAAAAATGCACCTGATAAATTTGGAATTTCTCCGACCTTTTTAACAGGTAAATTTAAAGGTTATACTTTAAAATTGAATCCATTAGATGGAGTTTATTATTTTGACTTAAATGACAATATGCTGTCAGACCCTATCTTATCGGAGCAAATCAAAACATTTGATAAATTAATTTGTGATGATATTTGGCAATACACATAAAAATACAATACTCTAATTTCTCCTTCGTTTTTAAAAGGGTTCCAAAATGTAAATACGTTATAAACTTATATATCAATAAAAATGGCATG
>Ga0180215_1002762_pt1 | contig 17230 bp, 23 predicted proteins | sample eDN3rd37CBELigBY_FD_128871 | JGI IMG/M metagenome (GOLD analysis project Ga0180215, IMG submission 128871) | Enriched backyard soil microbial communities from Emeryville, California, USA - eDNA 3rd pass 37_C BE-Lig BY (version 2) (version 2) | ecosystem: Environmental > Terrestrial > Soil >... | reverse complement strand
TCGCCTCCTGCGCCACCGGTGCTGCCGGAAGCGTCCTGACCTCCTTGGGCGCTCTGGCCTCCGGCCCCGCGGCCCTGAACCTGGATGCGGCGGGAGCGCTCCTGCTGTGCCGTCTTCGGCAGGGTCACGGTGAGCACCCCGTTCTCGAAGTGCGCCTGCACCTGTTCCGGGTTGATGGGGAAGGGCAGGCGCACGGAACGTTGGAAGGTGCCGTAGGAGCGCTCGACAAAGTGGAAGTTCTCCTTTTCGTTCTTCTGCTCGAACTTCTTCTCGCCCCGGATCGTGAGCACGTCGTCATCCAGGCTCACGTCGATGTCCTGCTCGGTAACACCGGGCAGCTCCGCCGTAATGCGGATCTCGCTCTCGGTTTCCGACACGTTCATGCTGGCGTTGACGAAGTTGCCGACACCGCCTTGGCTTTGCCCTCCGGCGGCAGGCAACCCCGTACCGCGCAGCACGTCGTCGAACAGGCGGTTCATTTCGCGGTGAAGCGACAGGAAGGGGTCATTCCCGCCCAGCAGGCCAAAGCCGGAGCGCGAGGGGGTCAGGGGATTACGGGCCATTCTCGTCTCCTCCTTTCAGAGACGGATTACGCGGTCACGGCGACGAAGAGATACTGACCGTCGCGCTTCACGCGCAGCAGGACCGGTTTCTTGTCTTTCTGCGATTGCGACCAGGCTTGCGCAACGTCCGCCGGTCGGGTCACGTCACGGTTGTTGACCGAGACGATCACGTCGCCTGGACGGATGCCGTTCTCGGCCGCCGGGCTGTTAGGCGCCACCTGCTGGACAAGCACCCCTGTGGCGTCTGAGCCCAATCGGCGACGTGCCTCTTCGTCGATCGGGGCTAAAGCGACGCCAAGCCGCTTGCCCTCCGCCTCCGAGCCTTGCTGAGCGTCCCCCTGGGCCGCTTGCTCTTCCTGACGCTGGCCCACGGCCACCGTGATCTCCTGCGTATTGCCGCCCCGCACCACCGTCAGGCGCGCCTGCGTGCCGGGCTTCAGGCCAGCAACCGTGCGTGTGAGATCCCGACCGCTCTCCACGGTCTGGTCGCCGATGCGGGTGATCACGTCGCCGGATTTGATCCCGGCTTTCTCGGCCGGTCCTCCAGGCTCGACGGAGGCAACCAGCACGCCCTTGTCGTCCGGCCGCCCGAGCGCCTGGGCAATCGCAGGGGTGATCTCCTGCAGCCGTAGGCCCACATAGCCGCGCTCAACGCGGCCGGTGCGGATGAGCTGCTCGGCCACGGTCTGTGCGGTGCGGGACGGGACCGCGAAACCGATGCCGATGTTGGCGCCCACGGGCGAGAAGATCGCCGTGTTGACGCCGATCACCTCGCCACGGGCGTTGAACAGCGGACCGCCCGAGTTGCCGCGGTTGATGGCGGCATCGGTCTGGATGTAGTCGTCCAGGGGACCGGACTGGATGTCGCGCGAGCGGGCCGACACCACGCCGACCGTGACGGTGCCGCCCAGGCCGAAGGGGCTGCCGATGGCAATCACCCAGGAGCCGGGCTCGGCCGTGTCCGAGTTGCCCCAGGTGGTGACCGCCATGTTGGGCTGGGGATCGATCTTCAGCACGGCGATGTCGGTGGCCGGATCCCGCCCCACCAGCTTTGCCGGCACAGGGCTGTTCTCACCGAAGGCGACCTGGATGTCGTCGGCATCCTCGATGACGTGGTTGTTGGTCACGACGTAGCCGTCGGCGCTGATCACGAACCCTGAGCCGAGCCCCTGCCGGGGCTGCTGCTGCTCGGGGTTAGACCGCTCCTCGAAGTAGCGGCGGAAAAGCTCAGGCAAATCCTGATCGTCTGGTGTGGATTGCGCCCGCTGCTGCCGTTCCTCGACCCGCTGCCGCGTCGTGACCGCGACCACCGAAGGCATCTTCTGCTTGACGATGGCGGTGAAATCCGTCGGCACCTGCTGCGCGAGGGCAGAGACGGGAGCGGCGGAAGCGAGGAGAAGCAGAGCTCCTCCGATCACATTCGCCCGGAGGCGGACGGGCAATCTGCTGTCATGCGTCATGGAAACCTCGTGGCGGTCGGGTTGGCCTGCATCGGCGTTGAAGGCTCGGAGTGAATGCCGTGTCAGGCATCCGGTTCCTCCTCTCCCTCCTGGAGCAGGATCGCGGTATCCCGGACCCGGATTGCGTTGATCTGAACCTGCGTGCTCTGCGCCCCTTCCTTGAAGACGACTTGCGCTGACGAAGCCTCTCGCAGCGTAGCCGTGATCGTTGCAGGAGCGGCTCGAACGTCCGCAGATCCATCTGTTGCCTTCCTGTGGATCTCATCGGAAACGGCATCTCTCGGGGCATCGGGCCGGCTGATTCGGTCGGACGCCGGCGCGGAGGAACGTCCTGGCCCTAAGCCTTCAAAGCCCTCCAGGACATCCAGCAGATCATTAAGCGCCGCATCTGAGATGAGCTCATCGTCGTCCACTCGGATCCCCTCGGCCGCAGAAGTGCGGTCCATCAGGGTGATCTCAGGTCCGAACCATTGCGGCGGAGCAAAGTGTCCGGCCTGATCCTCATTGTCGAACTCGATGACGATACGACCCGGCTCCGACGCGGTTCCAAGCCTGTCAACCAGGATCTCGCGTCCGGCGACGACCATCCGCGAGCGCTCGTAGGCGATCCTTCCCTCAGCCACATCCAGGAGCGCGTCCGCGTGCCCGGGCGGCACCGGGCTGCGGTCCACGCTCGGCCATGGCTGGGCCACGCCATGAACCATATCAAGACGACCAACGTCATTCTCCACCTGCACGCTCAGAATCCGGCCCGACCGCGTACGGAAGGATCCTTCCACCACGCGGGCCGTCCCGCGCTCCCGATGGATCAGCCGTGCCAGCGAAGACGCGAGCAGGTAACACCGAATGATCATGGCTCACCATGTCCCGCCTGCCATCGACGGGATCAAGTCCTGGCCGGGTAAAAGGTTCATCCACTCGAGATAGCCAGTTTCGAGGCCGGAACCGGGGCTCGCATCCTTCCGTTGATCCTCGCCTTCAGACCGAGGAGCGACGCAATGGAGTTCTGGCACCTGATCGCGAACGATCATGCCAATATCGTGAGCCTTCATAAGGATATCCTCCGCGCGATCCCGGGCGCTGGTGTCAGGAGCCGCGACCGACTGTTCGATGAACTCGACGGCGAGCTCCGGCGACATATCGAGGCTGAGGAGGACAGCCTCTATGACGCTCTCGAGGATGACAAACGGGCGAAGCGCCTGATCGGTGAGCTCGAAGATGAGCACAAGCAGATTAAGAAGCAGCTCAGGCACCTTTCCCGGATTGGTGACAAGAGCAGCCGAGAATGGACCCAGCAGTTCGAGGATTTCACCTATCTGCTTGATCGCCATTTTCATCGGGAGCAGCACGAGCTGCAACCGTTGGCGCGCGAGGTCCTGAACCCGGAAGCGATCCGAGCGATACGCCACGCATTCGCGGAGGAGAAGATCGAGGAGTTTCGTAAGAGACGGCATGGCACCTTAGGCGATCTCCCATCCGGCCTGATGGTGGGGGCGCTTGCCAGCGCAGCTGCCGGAGCGCTCGCATTCATAGCGTGGCGCAGCGGCTCCTTGCAGAGGCTCCCCGCGGCTCGTCCAGCGCAGCGTCTCCTGTCCCGCCTGCCGGTGGCGAACCGGCTCTCGGGCCTCTTCAGTCGCGGGGGGCGAGCTGTCCGGATCCATGGCCCCGATGTGTTGAGGGATGTCGCACGACGCACGCGCACGCCCGTTCAGGATATCTCGTCGCGCCTGCAGCTTCCTCTTGGGACAACCTACTCGCTCGTGGCGGCCCTTGAACGCCAAGGCTTGGTGCGCGTGTTCAGACCCGAAGAGACCGGACGTGGCCGTATTGTTGAAATCACCACTCAGGGGCGCGAGCGAGCTGCGCGCTCGCGCCAGAGCTCCTGGTGAGACCCATGCATCCAAGCCGAACGTCACATCACGAACAAGCTCCAAGTACGTTTCGCTCGGCTGCAGCCGACCAGCAGATTTCCGTGGCCCTGCTTGGACGACCTTGCTGTCGTTACAGGCGCGACGGGACGGCTGCCACCATCCATCCATTAGGTGTCGGATCATATTGGGATCGGACGAACTTCAGCGTTGCCGGAAGGAGGAGTGATGATTGATCTCGGCAGAGGCATAATCTCAGGGCTTGTTGCCGCAGGTGTCGTGTCCGGGGTCATCGTGCTTGGTTGGACGGTCGGCGTCTTCCCTGAGCCGGACCCGCTGCTCATCACCAATGGAATTGTCATTCAGCCCATCGGGTTGAGTTGGGTCATCCACTTCGGGGTGGGAACATTTCTCTGGGGCATGTTGTTTGCGCTTTTAAGCCCTATCTTCCCTGGTCCCTCTTGGGGCAAGGGTGCACTGTTTGGAGCCATCATTTGGTGCGTGGCCTTAGCTGGGGCTTGGTACGTCGAGCCGAGTGCGTATGCTCCGATCAACATAGGTTCCCTTGCGCTTCACCTGCTTTTCGGCGTTGTGCTCGGGAGGACATATGGGGCTCTTTATGACCCGAGCAGTCGGCGTGCTCCGGATGTCCTGACCTATTGATCTATCTGCCGCCCCGCTTCCCATGAACCCCATCTGAAGTTTCCCTACACATCTGGTAGCCTCGTCGGGCAACTTTGATGCCTCTGTGATTTCGCAAGACACGCCGGGATCCGGTGAATCCATACGTGGTGGTCGCAGCGTTTGTTAGTTCTGACCATGAGCTCGGTGGTGTGATGATCGCCTCGAACGTTCTCATTGCTGTTGGTGCCAGCGCGGCTGCCGGCGCCGCTACCGGGCTCGGGGCCCTGCCTCTGCTGCTGGTCAAGCGCATCTCCCCGAGAACCGAGGACGCTATGCTTGGCTTCGCGGCTGGCGTGATGACAGCGGCTGCGTTCTTCTCGCTGCTCCTGCCCGGGCTTGATGCCGCCCGCGCCCAGATCGAGGGACAAGTCGCCCCTGTCGCAAGCGTTCCGGCAGCGCTTCTCGCGGGCGCGGTGGTGATCGGACTGATTGAATGGTACGCACCGCACGAGCACTTCATTCATGGGCGTCAGGGCCGGTCAACTGCCGATCTCAAGCGCGTCTGGCTGTTTGTCATCGCGATTACGCTCCACAACGTGCCTGAGGGGCTCGCGGTCGGCGTCGGCTTCGGCGGGAACGATATGGCCCAGGCTGCCTCGCTCGCCATCGCGATCGGAACTCAAAACCTGCCCGAGGGACTGGCCGTGGCAGGATCACTGCTGACCTTGGGCTATTCGCGGCTGGCATCTGTAGCCCTTGCGCTTGGAACCGGCCTCGTAGAACCTCTCGGCGGGCTTTTGGGCGTGACTGCCGTTACCTTTGCCGGGCCGATTCTGCCTTGGGCGATGGGTTTCTCGGCTGGTGCGATGCTGTTCGTCATCAGCCATGAGATCATTCCCGAAACCCATCGACGTGGGCACGAGAGACTTGCAACAGGCGGCTTTATGCTGGGGCTTCCGACCATGATGATCCTGGACGTCGCCTTCGCGTGAGCCAGCACTGACATAAACTCCTGTCCCTCACCAAGGCCGTTCCAGATTGAAGGCCAGACCATTCGCCTGATCCTCAAGCATTGGACTTGAAAGTGGATCCATTTGTGGGACGAACGCTCCTCGTCGAGGAGCACATCCTTCAGGGCGGCCCTTCCGGTCCGCACGAAGCGCCAAGTGGCCCGAAGGCCGTCGCGGGAAAGCCCCGCCACACGGCGGAGCGTTTCTTTTGGCGTTAGGCAAAGCCGCCGATCAGTAGCAGGTGGTCACCCGGCCGACGATCCACCCCTCGCCTTCCACGAACAGGCGTTTGCGGGAAATGTCGCAGGACGCATCGTCAGGCGATTTCGTCTCGATTGACGATGTGGTCTCCACATCCGAAGCTGCGACCACGGTTACGGGCTCCTTGCCGGGCTTGGCCGCCACGCGGTGCCCCGCATCAACAGCATCCGTGCGTTCCGCAGCCAGACCGAAGCCGATCGCAACAGCTAGAACAGCCATGATCCTGAGAGCGCCGCCGAGCGGCGAAATTCGTCTACGAGCAGAAGCCCCTGAGGCCTTCATCACACCCACTCCATGATCAGGTTTCCCTACCAATTCCGAGGTCAGAGGTTGGTTTCGGTGGGCCAAGACACATAAATTTTCACAGGTGTGTGGAACTCGCGTCCACCTCACGGACTGCTACCTGCTTCGCCGAAACAGTTGAAAGCAAGCCCTTAGAGTCCACAAAGACGCCGCCAACAGGATGCCTGAAATGTGCGCGACTACATTGGTCCCCGTAATCCCAAGCAGGCGAGTGGGTCGATAAACGAGAAGCAGGGCCAGATAGGTCGCTCCAAGGCAGCCTGCCGGCATGGCGAGCACAGTGACGGCTCTGACGATATCGGCTCCGGCCTGTCCCATCAGGAGCACGATGGCCGTCATGCTGCCAGGCCCTGCGATGGGGGGTATGCCGAGCGGAAAGACGGCGACGTCCCCGGGCTGCTTGGCTTCCTGCCTCTCGCCGGCTGTAATCGAGGCCAGGCCTGATGGATGCGCAAAGACCAGATCGACGGACAGGAGCATGAGCAAGGCTCCTCCGGGGATCCGGAACGCTGGAAGGGAGACGTGGAGCCAATCGAGCAGACGGTTTCCAAGAAGAGCAAAGATCAGCAGGACGAAACCTGCAACCAGCACCCCGCTCAAGGAAAGACGTCGCCTTTCCGGGGCCGGACACCCGCAGTAAGCACAGCGAAGACCGCTGCAATCTCAACCGGACCGATCGTCACGAACAGAAGCACAAAGGCCGAGGCGGCAGTGTCCAACATTGCATGATCCTTCCAAGCTGACACATTGGAGAAGGAGGATTTGGCCGTGCGCTTACGTGGACCACGCGAGCAGTATGCTGGCGCAGGTGTCTGCCCAAAGGACACGTCTGTCGCGACTGCATCAGTGCGTGCGAAATCACATGTGTTGAGCCTCACCCTGTTTTTCGGGCCTGCCGGACAGATCGGCCGCCGGCGTGGCTCTGGGTTGCGACCTGCTGCCCGGCACCCAGCCAGTGGGCAGCCTGACCTCGTCTTCGGGCTTGCGCGCGCGCGTGCGCAAGAGAGATAGGGCGATTGCGCCGCCAATCAGGATGGCCGTGACGAGCAGCGCGGCCTCTGTGGGAATGACCTTGACGCCGTAGAGATGATTGACCGTCATCTTGGCGCCGACCAGCACGAGGATGAGCGACAGCGCGTATTTGAGATAAACGAACCGCTTCACGATCCCGGCGAGCGCGAAGTAGAGCGCCCGCAGCCCGAGGATCGCCATCACGTTGGACGTATAGACGATGAACGGGTCCTGCGTGATCGCCAGGATCGCAGGGATGGAGTCGACCGCGAACACCAGGTCGGTGAACTCGACCATCACCAGCACGAGGAACAGCGGCGTCACGTACAGCGCGCCGTCGCGCCGGACCAGAAAGGTGGCTCCTTCGTAATCCTCGGTGACCGGCAAACGGCGGCGGAGAAGCTTGAGGACCGTGTTGTTGTGGAGGTCCGGCGTCCCCTCGGCCGCGAACAGCATTCGGATCCCGGTGATGACCAGAAAGGCACCGAAAACAAGCGTCATCCAGGCGAACGCATGGAGGAGCTGAACGCCGACGAAGACGAGCACGGCGCGGAGCGCCAGAGCGCCGAGCACGCCCCAGAACAGCACCCGGTGCTGGTAGGCGGCGGGAACCCCGAAGTTGGAGAAGATCAGGACGAAGACGAAGATGTTGTCGATGGAGAGCGACTTCTCGATGAAGTAGCCGGTCAGGAACTCGACGCTAGCCTGCCGGCCGAGGAACCAGTACACCCCGCCGGCAAACAGGAGAGCGAGGACGATGTAGCCGAGGCTCAGCCACAGGGCCTCCCCGACACCGATGGCGCGCGCCTCCCGGTGCAGGACGCCGAGGTCGAGCACGAGAAGCGCTACCACGAGAACAGCGAATGCGCTCCATAACCAAAGGTCCGCACCCGGCATTGACTCCTCCGCCACTCGCGATCCAATCACGGGCTGCCCAGGATGCTTAACGACCAAGCGGAGGCCAGGTTCGGCTCCTTGTTCAGGGCAGAGGGCGGGCGGTCCGAGAGCGGATTGCGGCGTATTCTGCCGGAAGCTCCAAGCCGATTTATGCGTTCTCCAGCGCGATCGCCGCCGGGAACTGCCCGTGACGGGTGTCCGTTGGTACTCGCATCAGTTCGACGGAACAGTCTGATGGAGCTTTGGCAGCTGAGCACGAGCGACCATGCCGACGTTGCCGACCCGTGCGGCGCCATCCTCCGTGCCTTGCCGAACGGCAGCGTCAGAAGCCGCGACATGTTAGTCGACCAGCTCGCCGGCGAGGTCCGGCGGCGCTTCGAGGCGCTCGAGGACCATGACAGGACCCTCCTCCTGATCGATAAGCTCGAAGAACGCCGGACCCCGCCGGAAGGACATTCCTTCCCGTGGAACGATCACCCTGGTGTTGGCTCAAAGTCCAGGAGATGCCAATGACCGCCACCCAAACGACCACCCAGGATTGGCAGAAGATCAAGGCCGGAGACAAGGACGCGTTCCGGCGCCTTGTCGAGCCATACCTTGCCGAACTCCGCAAGGCCGCCGAACACGAGATCACCTATCACGTCTGCGTCGGTGATCTGGGCACCGGATCCGTCAGCCCCGACGACCTCGTGGCCGAGGTCCTGCTCAAGGCTTGGGACGAGCGACAGCGCAAACCCGAAACCCTCGACCTGAAGGCTTGGCTGTTTGGGCTGTTGCATCGGACCGCTGACAGGTTGGTGAGCGAGGAAAAGGGCACGGGAGATCTGGTGCGCGTTTCGCTGGACGCGCCTCCCAGTGATGGTGGTGCCGCACCCGGATGGCGGCAGCCCGACGACTTCGAGAGCTGGGAGGACGTTATCCCCGATCCGCGCACATCCGCGGACGAGATGATCGCCGCTGTCGAGGGGCAGCCCGGCTCCCTGTCAGAGCCGGCGCGCCGCATCCTGGTCATGCACGATCGCCACGGCATCTCGATCCAACAGGTGGCTTTCGTCACAGGCACTTCGGTTGCCAGGGCGCAGGAGTTTCTTCTCGAGGCAAGGCACAAGATCCAGGGTTGACGATCCTCGCAGCTCGCCGAGGAACCTATCGCGAAAGGAGGCTCCCAGGCCGAGCCGCAACTATCACGGCCCATCAAATGTCCTCAAGACGAAGGACAATCTTGTGTTCGAAAGTCTCCGGGTCGACAGCCGACAGAACATGTTCGATTTGCCCGATCCGTGCCGAAACGCCGGTTGCCGCGAACCCGGCAATGGGATCGATGTGCACGATGTCTCCCTTGTTCATGGCAGCGAATGGGGTTGCCGCGTCAACCGTGAACAACGCGCCCCCGTCGGACCCATAGATGTCGAGAACGAACCTTACCTCTCGCATCGAGTTTTCCCTTCCCGGTCATATCTTCGCATGGCCTCACAGGATGAGGGACGGGCATGGCGAACAGAAGTCGGACAATGGAAGCGACCCTGATCCCAGGCGACGGCATCGGCCCCGAGATCACTGAAGCCGTCCTGCAGGTCCTGGAGGCTCTCGGGGCCCCGTTCGTGTGGGACGTGCAGCAGGCTGGCACGACTGCCGTCGAGGCAGGCCTCGACCCCCTGCCCGACGCCACGCTGGAGAGCATCCGGCGAACGGGACTTGCCCTCAAGGGGCCCCTGACGACCCCTTCGAGCGGCGGCTATCGCTCGGTCACGGTGCGGATGCGCGAGGCATTCGACCTTTACGCCAACGTCCGTCCGGGCAAGACCATCATACCCGGCCGGTACGACAACGTCGACATCATCCTGGTGCGGGAGAACCTGGAAGGTCTCTATGTCGGGCGCGAGCACTACATCGGCGTCGGCGCCAACCCCCACGCGGTTGGCGTGGGCATCGGCATCAACACGAAGGAAGAAGCCCACCGGGTTATCCGGTACGCTTTCGATCTCGCCGTCCGTCTCGGGCGCAAGCGGGTCACCGTCGTCCACAAGGCCAACATCCTCAAGATCCTGTCGGGCGTCTTCCTCGAGGCGGCGCAGGAGGTCGCCCGGGACTATCACGGCCGGGTGACCCTCAACGAGAGCATCGTGGATGCCTGCGCCATGCAGCTCGTCATGGCGCCGGAGCGGTTCGACGTGATCGTCACCACCAACCTGTTCGGCGACATCCTCTCGGACCTGATCGCCGGCCTTGTCGGCGGACTGGGCTTGGCGCCAGGAGCCAACATCGGCGACAAGGCGGCGATTTTCGAGGCGGTTCACGGCTCGGCGCCGGACATTGCCGGCAAGGGGGTTGCCAACCCAACGGCGCTCCTGATGGCGGCTGGCATGATGCTGGATCATATTGGAGAGACGGCCAAGGCGAACCATCTCCGTGCCGCCATCCTTGCTACCCTGCAGACAGGAGACAAGACACGCGACTTGGGCGGATCGCTCACAACGCAGGAATTCGCGCAGGCCGTGGTTCGGAGCCTTTAGAAGTCGCGCATGTTCGGGCTCAAGACGAGGTGAGACACAAGAACACTGGCCTGTCGGAGAACCGGTTATGAACGAAAGAACCATTGCGGCGCTGTTTGACGAGCTGGAAACCGCCGTCGCGGCCGTGAGGCTCCTCGAGCGCAACGGACCACGCCCGGTCGAGGTCAGCATCGTCGCGAACAACCAGGATGACCGCTCCTCACACGCCCTGAAACGCTTAGCCGACAATGCAGGGAGCCACGACGAGGTCGGCAAAACCCTTGGCACCATTTTCGGCGGGAGTGTCGGCCTGCTGGCTGGGCTCGGTCTAGCGCTTCTTCCAGGGGTTGGGCCTGTGATCGGAGCAGGAGCCTTCCTGGCGCCGATCCTTGGAGCAGGCGCCGGAGTCGCTGTGGGAGCCCTTGCAGGTTCGCTCATGGATGCGGGCGTCAGAGCGGAACACGCCGGGGCCTATGAGGAGGTTGTCCGACGCGGTGGCACGCTGGTTGTGGTGCGAACCAGCGAGGACAACCTTGAGGCTGTCGTCCAACTCTTGGACCAAGCCGGTGCCATCGACATCGATGAACAAATCGCTGTCTGGCGAGGCCTGGGGTGGACTGGTGCGCCAGCGGAGGAGGGCTCTCGCGAGCGTGGAACGGAATAGCCGTCTCACGCCCTCCCATGTCCTTGCTTCGTCCCGGATACGAATTGGCCGTGGAGGAACAGTCTCGGGCCTCATCGCTGTGTTCGGGATCAGCCCAGGCTACGCGCCGGCTGCGGTCGGTCCGGCATCCCTAACGCTTGGTTTGATGAACAGGTAATCGGGGCTGAAGGTCCCTGCCTTTTGCAGCCGCTGCCAATCCGGGATCACCACTTCTCCGTCAATCCAGGTGAGCAGCCCGTCGCTGCGCATCTCCTGGAGAGTGCGGTTGACATGCACCGGCGTCAGACCTGTGGCATCGGCCAAGTCAGCCTGCGTCACCGGGAACTCGAACCTGAACCCGTCATCAAGGTCCGCCGCTTTGAGGCGCAGCCCCATCTCGCACATGAGATGAGCCAGTCGCTCATAGGGTGAGCGCCGGCCCACGTTCACGACCCACTCCCGTGCAATGGCGGCGTTCGTGAGCGTCTCCTGCCACAGCGTACGGGCCAGCGCCGGATGGCTGTCCAGGATGCCCAGAAGAGCCTCACCAGGAATCAGCGCCACTTTGGCAGGGGTCAGGGTGCTGATGCTGTGATCCATGGAGCCCATCACGAACCCGCCGAAGTCACACAGATCGCCTGGGATGATGAAGTCGATGACCTGGCGCTTGCCTTCGGGCAGCAGTTTGTAGCGGCAGGCCCAGCCCTCCAGGAGAAGGGTGCAACCGGCGGGCTGCTCTCCGGCAAGGATCAGGTCCACGCCAGATGGCAAATCACAGCTGTGGGCCACGGCCCCTTCGAGCACCTGCTTTTCGGCTTCGGTGAGCGCTGCGATGCGCTCGAGCTTACTGATCAGAGGGTTCGGCATGATCGTGTCGAGAGTTCGTCTTGGGAGGGAAGGGAAAGGATTGGGACGCGCTTCACGAGGTCAGAGCTGCACCACGGCTGATTTCATAGGCAAGAGGCTCATCAAGACGTCAAGCAGGGCTGCCCGATCGACTGGCTTCTCGATCCAAGGCACATCCTGCAGGTCATCTGGCAGATCGGGGTCCCGAGGATAGCCTGAGTAGATGACGACCGGCACGCCGCGCTGCCGCAATGTACGAGCGATCTCAGTGCAGAAGCCGTCCTTCAGCCGATAGTCGAGCAATGCCACATTGGGCGTCTCATCGCGAGCCCAGGCGAGCGCACTCTTGCAGGAGGGAAAGGGCCCGGCGATCTGCATGCCGACCTCTTCCAGGTAGGCCTCAAGGGCCATGCCGATGAGCGCCTGATCCTCGGCAACAAGGCAGCAGGGCTGAGAGGAAATGACTGGGAGCATCATTTCAGGACCGACGATGAGACCACAATATGCGCGCTGCCGCTAACCTCTGAAAGACCGATGACTCCCTTGGTACCAAACCGCACCATCGCCAAGGGAAGTTGAGTGTGCGGCAAGAACCTTGACGATCTTCGGGATAAACTACCGCCCAGTAGATACGTCCGAGAACGGCAGGGTCAGGACGAGTTGCCCGGCCTCGTCCGTGACCTCGAAGGTGCAGGCGCGCCAGTTCGGAACGGCGTCCAGGCGGGTGCGCCGCATCAGGTCCTGCGCAGTCGCCTCAACATGCTGGCGCAGCATGCCGGGGTAAGGCAACTCGTCGCCTTCTTCATCGACGGCCAAGCCGCCCGGGCCGCCCCGGAACCTCAGGTGAAGGAAATAGCGGGGCACATCATGGGCCCTCCACCATCAGCCGCGCATACTCGACCTCGGGCAAGCCATAGGCGCTGTCGGCGAGTTCCTCCAGCCTCTCCCGATCCAGAACGGTGATCACGCCGCGCTTGGCGCGGATGAGGCCGTTGCCCTCCAGGATGTGAGTGGCCGTGGTCACTCCAGCCCGCCTGACGCCGAGCATCATGGCCAGGAAGTCATGGGTGATCTGGATATCGTCCCCATCCAGCCGGTCATGGCACATCAGGAGCCAACGGGCGAGGCGCGCCTCGACCGTGTGCTCGGCATTGGCGAAGGCCGTGCCCGAGGTCTGCACGCTCATCACCTGTGCATAGCGCAGCATGCGGCGGTGCAGGGACGGGCGCTCGTCGATCACCTCCTCCAGGTGATGGGTGGGCATCCGCAGCCCCTGGCCTGGATGCTGCACGAAGCACTCGAAAGGGATCGTGCGGACGCCGAGTGTGACGGCAATGCCGACCATGCCTTCCCATCCGATGATGCCGACCTCGATCTTGGTGTTCCTGTCATTGGTGCAGACGGACACATAGCCCTGTTGGGGGAAGTAGACATGCTCGATGGGCTGGTTGGGCTCGATCAGCACACGGCGCAGCTCGAACTCGACCGGCTCCAGATGGGGCTCAAGGGCAGCAAAGTCCTCGGGCGGGAGAGCGGCGAGCAACTGGTTGCGGACGGAGGATTGTAGAGGAGCAGGCACGGCTCTCTCCCTTCTGGGGCGGGAGCACAGTCGTGTCTCTCAGCCGTCTGCGCCCGAACAAATCGGCAGACGATTGCCAGGATGTGGGGACAACAGAACGCATTGATAAGAGGACCTGTTGTTTGATCCGGTACTTGCGTCCTCACGGTTGCCGACCGGCAACCTGAGAAGCTCGATTCGTTCACAGTGATCTGCCGCCTGGCCGCTCAGCTTCGATGGCGGCGGCGAGCGGCTCGAATTCGGGCGGGCCCTCGTATCCAAGGCCGTTGATGAAGAACGTCGGGGTGGTGGTCACGCCACTTCGCAAACCCCCGGTGAAGTCAGTGTGGATCTTGACGGCATAGCGCTTCTCAACCACCGCCTCCTGGATGTCCTTCTCCGGCAAACCCATTGTTCTGGCTAGGCTGACTGGAAGCAATCCGGTCAAGCGCTCCTGGTTGACGTACAGGAGGTCATGCATCTCCCAGAACCGGCCATGCGCCGCGGCAAGCTCCGCGACCTCCGCCGCCCGTTCGGCATTCGGATAGCCCTCGAGAAGAGCGAAGTGCCGGTACACAAAGACGAGCTCCGGTCCGAAATGCTCTAGGATCGCCTTGACGACGGAATGGGCCACGCCGCAACGCCGGCACTCGTAATTGCCATATTCCACGAGCTTGAGCGGGGCGTCCTCGCGACCCTGGAGATGATCCTCGCCCGTGATGGGAATAGCCAATGCGGCCATAACGTCTCCTTTCCCTTCACAGTTGCTCCGGCTCTTCGGCCATCAACGACGTGCGGGCTGGAAGGCCTCGGGCAAGGCCTTCCAGCCGCAGGCGCTTAGAAGTCCATGCCGCCCATGCCGCCGCCCGGCATGGCGGGAGCCGCTTCCTTCTTCGGCAGCTCGGCCACCATGGCCTCCGTTGTGATGAGAAGACCCGCCACAGACGACGCATCCTGCAGCGCCGTCCGGACCACCTTCGCCGGATCGATGATGCCGGCCCGGACGAGATCGCCGTACTCCTCGGCCTGCGCGTCGAACCCGAAGGTCGGCGAATCGTTGTCGGTGATCTTGCCGACCACGATTGAGCCCTCGACACCGGCATTCTCGGCGATCTGGCGGATCGGGGCCTCCAGCGCCCGCAACACGATGTTGATGCCAGCTTGCACGTCGGCGTTGTCGCTGGTGAGCTTGGCAACCGCAGCCTTGGCGCGCAGGAGAGCCGTGCCGCCGCCGGGGACGATGCCTTCCTCCACGGCAGCCTTGGTGGCGTGCATGGCGTCGTCCACGCGATCCTTCTTCTCCTTGACCTCGACCTCGGTCGCGCCGCCGACGCGGATCACCGCGACGCCGCCTGCGAGCTTGGCGAGACGCTCCTGGAGCTTCTCACGGTCGTAGTCCGAGGTGGTCTCCTCGATCTGCGCCTTGATTTGCTGGATCCGTGCCTCGATGTCCTTCTTCGAACCGGCGCCGTCGATGATCGTGGTGTTCTCCTTCTCGACCCGTACGCGCTTGGCGCGGCCGAGCATTGGCAGGGTGACGTTCTCGAGCTTGATGCCGAGGTCTTCGGAGATCACCTGGCCGGCGGTTACGACGGCGATGTCCTCGAGCATGGCCTTGCGGCGGTCGCCGAAGCCCGGAGCCTTCACGGCCGCGACCTTGAGACCGCCCCGCAGTTTGTTGACCACGAGGGTGGCGAGCGCCTCGCCCTCAATGTCCTCGGCGATGATGAGCAACGGACGGCCACTCTGCACCACGGCCTCGAGGATCGGCAGCATGGCTTGCAATGAAGAGAGCTTCTTCTCGTGGATGAGGATATAGGGGTCCTCCAGCTCCGCGATCATCTTTTCGGCGTTGGTGACGAAGTACGGCGAGAGATAGCCGCGGTCGAACTGCATGCCTTCCACGACGCTCAGTTCGGTCTCGGCGGTCTTGGCCTCCTCAACCGTGATCACACCCTCGTTGCCGACCCGCTGCATGGCCTCCGCCAGCATGCGGCCGACCTCGGCGTCGCCGTTGGCCGAGATGGTGCCGATCTGGGCTACCTCGTCCGTTGACTTGATCTTCTTGGCGCGGGCTTGGATGTCCTTGATGGCCTCGGAAACAGCGAGATCGACCCCACGCTTGATGTCCATGGGGTTCATGCCGGCGGCCACAGCCTTGGCGCCCTCGCGCACAATAGCCTGGGCGAGCACCGTGGCAGTGGTGGTGCCATCCCCGGCCACGTCGTTGGTCTTGCTCGCTACTTCACGCACCATCTGGGCGCCCATGTTCTCGAACTTGTCGGCGAGCTCGATCTCCTTGGCGACGGTGACGCCGTCCTTGGTGATGCGCGGAGCCCCGAAGCTCTTCTCGATCACCACGTTGCGGCCCTTCGGACCCAGCGTGACCTTCACCGCATCGGCCAGAATGTCGACGCCCCGCAGCATCTTTTCACGCGCCCTCGCCGCAAATTTTACCTCTTTGGCAGCCATGGACAGTGCCTCCTCAAATTTAGAGAAACAGCATTCGGGGGGCGAGGATCATCCGACCACGCCTAGGATGTCGGACTCCTTCATGATGAGGAGGTCCTCGCCATCGATGCGCACCTCGGTGCCGGACCACTTGCCGAACAGGACGCGATCGCCGGCCTTGACGTCGAGGGGGGCAACCTTGCCGCTCTCGTCGCGGGCGCCGGGGCCAACGGCGACGACCTCTCCCTGCTGGGGCTTTTCCTTGGCAGTATCCGGGATGATGATGCCGCCGGCCGTCTTCTCCTCAGCCTCGACACGACGGATCACGACACGGTCATGGAGCGGTCTGAACCTCATGATGCGGCTCCTTGGACAGGGGTGGCGCTTGTGTCACTGGACGTCGGATTGGTGGTTTCAGGCGCGGTGCTGGTGCTGCCGGGCATCGACACGTTGGAGCCTGACAGGGCAGCCTGTAGCCGGGCCTCCTGATCAGGCGAGAGTGAGGAGCGCAGAACCCGTCCGCGGAATCGCTTCAGCTCCTCCAGCACCTTCTCCGGCTGCACCTTGCGGAGGAGGACGAACAGTGCCGAGCTGTTGGGCTGGAGGGTTTCGCCAATCGAGCGGATGAACTCGTCGTCGATGCCGTAGTCGGCGAGCTTGCCAGACAGCGCTCCGGCTCCGGCCCCCAAGGCGGCCCCGGTCGCCATCCCGAGCAGGGGGTTCAAGAACAGCAGGCCGACGAGCGAGCCCCACATGGCGCCCCAGAGGCTGCCTGAGGCGGCGCCGACGCCCACCAAGTCGACGCTCTGCTTCAGCCGCAGCTTGCCGTCGGGACCGCGGATCGCCACCACCGCGTCCTCCAGGTCGACGAGGTATTCTTTCTGCAGGCGCGCCAGTTCGGTCAGGGCGCGATCCGCTTCGTTCGGATCGTCGAAGCCAACCACAATCAGTTCTGCCATGGGTATCCTCCTCTCAAAATGCCGGCATGGCGCCAGCGTCAGCGGCTCTGGGTGCTCTCAAACTTGAACTCGGGGGCGGGATGGACCGTCTCGGGCTGGCGTTGATTTATGGCGGCGTGATAGGGCCGGGGCGCTTGTCTCATGCACCGCTCTGGCTGCCTTCGCCTCCTGCGCCACCGGTGCTGCCGGAAGCGTCCTGACCTCCTTGGGCGCTCTGGCCTCCGGCCCCGCGGCCCTGAACCTGGATGCGGCGGGAGCGCTCCTGCTGTGCCGTCTTCGGCAGG
>Ga0180215_1002760_pt1 | contig 17232 bp, 15 predicted proteins | sample eDN3rd37CBELigBY_FD_128871 | JGI IMG/M metagenome (GOLD analysis project Ga0180215, IMG submission 128871) | Enriched backyard soil microbial communities from Emeryville, California, USA - eDNA 3rd pass 37_C BE-Lig BY (version 2) (version 2) | ecosystem: Environmental > Terrestrial > Soil >... | reverse complement strand
TTCCTTTTATCGCAACGGATTCTCATAGTTGCGTATCCAGGCGACCGAGCGGGTCCATATCGTATGGGGCGGCGCGTATTTAAAAAGGATCACTCAAGCTACGCCTTCGCTTTGGTGTGCGTTGGGGTGGCTGCGGTGCTTCGCACCCTGATTACCTACCTTGGCGGGACCCTCTACTTCTCGACCTTCTATCCGGCGGTGTTGATCTCCGCGTTGTATGCCGGAACGCGAGCAGGAATTTTAGCCACCATCGCCTCAATCAGCTACGCGTGGTGGGCGTTTGTGCCGCCGCGATACGCGTTCGCGTTTCCGCCCTTTGAGCACATCATTAACTTCACAGCCTTTGCAGCATCCTGCGCCATCGTCATCTGGCTTGCGCATGTCGCCAATTCCGCGACCGCAAGCTTCAAGCTCGCGAGGGATGAGCTTGCGCACCGTAACAAGAATACGGCGGCGGTGCTGGAATCAATTTTGAGGCAGTCGCTGTCGAAGGATCCGGAAGCTTCCGATGCCATCGTTGCACGCATACGCGCGCTGACCTCTGCGGACGACCTTGTCGCTACGAGCGGCGATTTGCACGTTCGTCTCAACCAGCTGCTGGATATCAAGCTCAAGTCCTTCGATCGCGTAGACTATGGCGGGCCGGACATCGCCGTGCCCCCGCGTGTTGCGCGAAATATTTCCTTGATCGTTCATGAGTTGACGACGAACGCGCTCAAATACGGTGCGCTTTCGAATCCAAATGGACGCGTTGGTCTGACCTGGCAGAAACGAGAGGATGAGGATTCAGTGCTCTTCGCCTGGAATGAGCAAGGTGGTCCGGTCGTGTCTGCACCGCAGCGCCGCGGCTTCGGGACCAAGCTGGTGACCGCGCTGGTGAGCGATATGGGTGGCACAGCGACGGCCGACTTCCGGCCGTCCGGACTTCACCTCGAATTCAGCGCTCCGGTTCGGTTCGCTCCCGCCGCAAGCAGGGCTTTGCCCTCGGGAGCGGAGCTTCGAAGTCACTAGAACCTTCGCACGGCCTTCAACTGCTTTTCGCGTGTTTCAGGAGGCGCGGCCGTTGTCGCTCCTCGAAGGATGCAAGATGACGGCATGCCGCTCCGCCATCTCGAGCATCAGCATCTGAAACGCTGAATCATGCGGGGCGTTTCGGTCGCGTTCAGCTGGCCGCAATGTAAATCCTGCGCACAGATTGCGCTTCTCGCACGTGGTTCATCCGGCCGCCTTCGAGGCGCTCTCATCAAGGGCGCTATTGCGCGCGCCCGTCGGAACCGGTTCATGACCTCGTTCCGGATGCCCGCCTGAATCTGCAATCCATGTGAGCCAACTCACAGTCGCCGCCTGGCGGGTTCGGTAAGCCATCTTTGTACCCTCTTGCCATAGGAGGCAAAGATGACATCTGCTGCCGCTCTTCGTCGGGCTGTGATTGCTTCGTTCGTGCTGGGCGCGATGCTGGCGGCGCTGACGCCGCTCCGGTCAGCGGCCGAAGGTCCGGTCCTTGCGCCACGCGAGATCCTGTCATTGGACGCGACTGACGGCCTCGGCCAGCGTGACGGATCCGCTCCCGCGGTGACCCCGACCTACGATCCCGCGACCAGCGGAGACAACACGCTTATCGAAAACGCATGGGACTTCACCGATCCCGACAGCATCCCCGGCTTTGCGTCGGTGCCGTATCGGGTTCTGCCGAATCCGGAGATTGTCGATTGACCGCCCGCCGGAACGCATCCCTCCCCGCGAGCCGGGGAGGGTGGCGGCCCGCTGTGCGCTACAGCTTCTTGCCCGCTTCTTCCCAGCGCTTGCTCGCCTTGGCGTTGGCGACGATGTCGTCGACGCCTGCGAGCTTGACGCGGTCGCGGACCAGACCCTTGTAGAACTCGCCTTTCGACACCGGTGCGACATCGGCAATGATGGTCCAGTTGTCGCCGCCATCGATGCTCTCGAACACCTGCCCGTCGGTGTCGGCCGCGTAGAGTGCAAAGCCCCCGTGCGAGGCCTCGAGGGTGAGCGCACTGAACAGCGCGCGCTGGCCGTTCGGCAGGCCGCCGAGAAGTCGCTGCCAGGTCGCGCCGGCATCGGGACTGCGGAAGATCTTGCCGCGGGCGCGACCGCGTTCGTACCAGTGCAGCGGCCAGCCGACGCCGGCCGACATGAAGAGAAGGTCGGGCCTGTCGGGATGGATGACGATCGCATCCGGATAGTCGGCGTCCGGCGGCATTGGCATTCTCTGCCAGGTCTTGCCGCCATCCTCGCTCTTCATCATGCCGACGATGCCGTTGGCGACGATCAGCCGGTCCGGCCGGTCGGGATGCACCAGGATCCGGTGGATATCGCATTCTTGCGGATCGGGATCGACCGGCAGTTCGGCGAAGCTTTTGCCGAAATCGGTGGAAACCAGCAATGCGCCGATTTCGATGCCGACCAGCAGGCGCTTGCCGTCGATCACGATGTCCTTGACATGGCCGACGCGCGGCGGCGGCGGAAAGGTCCATTTCGCGACGCTTGCGACGTTGCGCAGCGCCGGCAATTCGCGCCACATCTCGCCCTTGTCTTCGCTGACATAGAGATGCGCCGGCAGCGAGCCGGCAAACACCACCTCGCGCCCCTGAAGTGTCCCGGCGCGCGCCGACCAGAATTCGTAATGCGACAGGCCGTTATTCACCCAGCGCCAGGTGATGCCGCCATCGTCGCTGCGCGCCATGCCGATGCCGCGGGTCGCGGCGAACAGCGTGCCGTCAGGAAGCGCGGTGACCGCGCTGACGAAGACGCCTTGCAGGGCGCGATGCTCCACCGCCCAGCCCTTGTCGGTGCGCGCAAGGATCGCGACGCCGTCCACGGTGCCGACGGCGATGGATTGCGATGGTTCGACGGTGCGCTGGATATTCGTGCCGCCATTCGAGAGAAGGATCATGTGCGCGCTGCCCGGATGCATTTGCCGGGCGAGTGATAGCCGAGCAGCCGGCGCAGGTGAAGGCGCGCTGCCCGCGCACCTTATTGGCGATCGCTGCCTGCCCCGGTGGTGGGAGCCGTTCCGCCGCCGGCCGCCGGCGCGCCGGCACCCTTTGCGGTGACATGCCAGATCGCGTTGCCGGCATCGTCGGCAACAAGGAGACTGCCGTCGCGGGTTACGGCGACGCCGACCGGCCGGCCATAAGCGACCGATTCGCCTTCCTTCAGGAAGCCGGTGAGAACGTCGACCGGATCGCCCGCCGGCCGGCCGTCCTTGAACGGCACGAAAAGCACGCGGTAGCCGCTCAGATCGGAGCGGTTCCAGGAGCCGTGCAGCCCGACAAACATCCCGCTGCGGAACGGTGGCGGCAGCGCCTCTGCCTCGTACCAGGCGAGGCCGAAGGCGGCTGTATGTGCGCCGAGCGCGTAGTCGGGCGTGATCGACTGCGCCACGAGTTCCGGCCGCTGCGGCTGCACGCGCTCATCGACGATCTTGCCCCAATAGCTGTAGGGCCAGCCGTAGAAGCCTCCGTCCTTCACCGATGTCAGATAGTCGGGCGGCACATTGTCGCCGATTTCGTCGCGCTCGTTCACCGTGGTCCAGAGCGCTCCGGTCGTCGGCTCGATCGCCAGGCCGTTCGGATTGCGTAGGCCTGAGGCGAAGATGCGCGTCTTTCCGGATGCGAGATCGAGTTCCCAGATCGCCGCGCGATCCTTTTCGATCTCCATGCCCTTCTCGGCGATATTGCTGCCGGACCCCACGGTGATGAACAGCTTGGATCCGTCGGCCGAAGGCATGATGTTGCGCGTCCAGTGATGGCCGACGGGAATGTCGACCAGCTTGGTGCCCTCCGCCTTGATCGAGGTTTCGCCCTCCTTGTACGGGTAGCGAACGACGCTGTCGGTGTTGGCCACGTAGAACTGGTCCCCGATCAAAGCCATGCCGAAGGGCTGCCGCAGTCCTTCGAGGAAGACGTGGCGCTCGTCCGCGACGCCGTCGCCATCGGTGTCGCGCAAGAGCGAAATGCGGTTGGCGTTTTCGACAATCGAGCCGACGCGCCGCATCACCCAGTCCTGAACCAGCCTGCGCGGGTTCCAGGAGTCGGAAGGCTCGGCGGCTGCTTCCGCTGCCAGCACATCGCCGTTCGGAAGCACGTAGATCCAGCGCGGATGCTTGAGATCGCGGGCGAAGGCCTTGACCGCCAAGCCGTGGCCCGGCTTCGGCATGGCGCCATCCGGCCAGGGCTCTGCGCGCGCCCAGTTGATGGTCGGCAGAACGCTTTTCTGCGGGTCAGGCAAGTCCGGTTGCGGACCCACCGTCGGCGCAGGGATTTCGCCTTGCGTTCGCGCCGCGCCCGGCCAGAAAACTACGGCAATCGCAAGGGATAGTGTGGCCAACAGAATGCCGGACTGCGTCATGGGATTCTCCATCTCGGAACCGCGCGCGTCTCTCGATCACGGCAACGGGTCGTTCTGCGGGGAGTTCCATGTCTCTGCTGCGCAAATCCGGAGCATGCGGTGAGGCCACGCATCGCAGCGTCTAGCCCAGTTCGAATGTCGTGACGCCGAACACGCGATCAAGCCGCAGCGCCGCGATCGGTGCGGTATACATGCGCGCGGTTTCGAATACGGAGGACAGGCCAAAGCCGGTGGCGAGCGCGACCGCTTCCGCATTGACCGCCGGCACATCGAGAAACACCTGTCCGCCGTTGATCGCATCGAGCAATGCGGCGAGCACGATCTCAGCCGCGGCGCGGTCACAGGCAACCAGCGGGCCGATCTTGTGCCCGGTCCGACACGGGCGGATCACGCCCCATGCCGCGAGTTCACCGTCACGCACCAGCGCGCGTCCGATATGACGGGGCGCTCCGACCCAGCGGCGCAGGAAGGCCGGCCGCGGCGCAGGAAAAACCGTGGCATCGCTGGCCGCGATCTGCGCCAGCGGAATGCCGGCGAGATCGATGACATCGCGATGCGGCGCATTCGGCGCCATCACCGTGCCGCCATGCCGGACATTGGCATACGCATGCACGAAACCGGACTTTTCGTAATTGCGCTGCTGGGCGACCACGCCGTCGAGCCCGATGATGCGCGCACCGGCATGCGCGATGGCGGCGTTCCATATCTTCAATCCGTAGCCGAGGCCGCGACAATCCTTGCGTACGATGTAGAAGCCAAGAAAGGAAAAGCGCGAGTCGTAATTTACGCAGGAGACCGTTGCGACGGCTTCGTCGTCGATCTCGCCGATCCAGAAACCCGCTGCGTCCACGGTCGCGAAACACGCGGCATCGTCGAATCCGGGGTTCCAGCCTTCGGCGGCGGCCCAATCGATGGCGATGGACATTTCGTCCGGTCGCATCGGCCGGATCCGCAAGGCGTTCATCGGCGACTCCCCTGCGGTCGCACTATGACGCGACTCGGTCGCCTGTCGACGTACGACGGCTGCTGCTTCGAACACCAGAATTTTTATGTGGATGAATGCCCGCTGATCGGCCCGGAGCGTTGAACGATACCATCGCACAGGCGCAGGGTTCATCCGGAAACGCGCCCGGAATGCTGCGACCCAGTCCGTGCGGATGAGGCGGGGCGGCGCCGGCCGTTTGTTCAGTGATTGGAATAAAATGAAGTACCGAAGTATCGATCACGGACCCGCCGTGTCGCTGGCCGCCGTCGCCATCCTCATTGTCGTTTCGGCAGTGGCTCTGAAATATCTCGGCGGTTAGCGAGTCCGACGCGGGAAAGCCGTCTTCAACGCACCAGCGCATCGCGATAACGATCGCGCAGCGTGAGACCATGCCCAAGCCCCGGTGCCGCGGTCATCGTGCCGTTCTCGGCGATGTCCGGCCAGCCGTCGAACAGGGGTTCGAGCAGCGGAAACTCCTCCAGCCAGCGCAGTGCCGGTGCCGCCGCCGCTACATGCGCGAACAGCCCCGGCAGGAAATGGGGCGATACGGTCGCGTCGAAGGCTTCGGCCAGCGTTGCGATCTCCAGCACCGGCGTCAGACCGCCGACCATGGCGAGGTCCGGCTGCACCACGCTTGCGATCCGCTCCGAGACGAACGGCAGGAAGCTCGCGCGCGTCTGCAGGTGTTCGCCGGTGGCGATGGCCGCGCCGCCCGACGCCGCAAGCCGTCGATAGCCTTCGAGCGCAAAGGCCGGCAGCGGCTCCTCGACGAACAAGAGCCCATGGTCGCGCGCCAGCGCCATCAGGCGCAGCGCCTGGGGCAGATCGCATTTTTCGTTGGCGTCGGTCATGACCTGGACATGCGCGGGTAGCGCCTTGCGGACCGCTGTGATCACCGCGGCATCGGCAGGCGCCCCCTTCACCCGCGGCTTCACCGCGGTCAGTCCGCGCGCGGCCTGTTCGGCGGCAATTTCCGCCGCGGCTTCCGGCGACTGCTGGGTGTTGAAGCCGCCGCTGCCATAAACCGGAACCGGGCGCAGTTCACCGCCCATAGCAACCCCGATCGGCAGGCCACGCCTGCGCGCATCCAGATCCCAGGCGGCGACATCGATCGCGGCAAGCGCGACCAGATTCGGTCCTGCCCCGGTTCGGTTGAAGCTCGCCTCGATCTTGCGCCAGAGCGCGCGCGGCGGCGGCAAGCTCTGTCCGTCGACGAAGCGCGCGACCTGGTCCTGCGCCGCCTTGAAGGCGACGGCGCCATGGCCACCGATGACATAGGAAAAGCCAAGCCCTGATGCGCCGTCGGCATCGGTCAGTTCCACGATGATGACATCGACCGCGGAGACGCCCGAACCTCCGACCGCCTGCTCCAGCTTGTATGGAATGAGGCCGACGCGCGCCTGCACGGTCATGTCAGTTCGACCGTCAGCGGATTGTACGAATAGAGCCAGCGGTTGCGCTCGTCGCCCTGATTGCGCTTGGAGAATTCCGCGCGGATCGCCTCCTGCGATGGCAGGTGGAACAGGCGGCGGTTCTGTGTGGAGATTTCGACGATGCGCGCCGTGCGGTCGACCCGGTTACGCTGGTAAAGGTCGAGGCCTTCGGCGATCGACGGCGCCTGTCTGAGTGCGCGCGCCAGCACCGCGCCGTCCTCGATCGCCATCGCCGCGCCCTGCGCGAGATAGGGCAGGGTGGCATGGGCGGAATCGCCGAGCAGCGTCGCGCGCTGCGTGCTCCAGTTGCGGACCGGCGGCCGGTTATGCAGCGACCAGCGATAGCATTGGTCGCGATCGGCAGCGTCGATGATGGTCTGGATTGCCGGATGCCAGCCTTGGTAATCCTTCTTGAGCAGGTCCCACGGGAATTTCTGGGTCCAGGATTCCTCGGAGGCGAGTTCGGTTTCGATAATGCCGACGAAGTTCAGGAGCGTACCGCCGCGCAAATAGTAGCAGACGGCATGGCCGCCCGGCCCCATGAAGACCGACATGACCTGAGGCAGGAACGGCTTCGGAAGCCGGTCGACCGGCACGGTGATGCGCCAGGCGGCGTCACCGGTATAGGTTGCGGGGATCTCGCCGACGATCTGACGACCGACCGTGGATTTCAGTCCGTCCGCGCCGACCAGGATGTCGCCCCGCACGCTGTCTCCGTCGGAGAAATGCAGTGTCACGCCGCTGTCCGTCTCCGTGAAGCCGGTTGCGCGGCGATTGAGGCGGATCACATCGGGCTTGCGCTTGCGGGCCGCGCCGGCGAGCAGGTCATGCAGGTCGGCGCGGTGGAGCTGCACATAGGGAGCGCCGTGCTGGCGGCGATGCTCCTCCGCCAGCGAGAATTCCTGGATCACCTCACCGGTATCGTGCAGCCGGAAGACATAGGCGCCGGGTTGCACGCCGACTCGCAGAATGTCGTCCTCGAGCCCCAGATGCCGCAGCACGTGCATCGGATTGGCGCTCATCTGGATGCCGGCGCCGATCTCGCCGAGCGCCGGCGCCTGCTCATACACTTCGACGTCGTATCCAGCCTCCAGCAGGCAGGATGCGGCGGCAAGCCCGCCCAGCCCCGCGCCGACAATCAATATCTTTTCGCCTGCCATGCCTCGTCCCGTCCCGGCTTCGTCGGGGCGGAAATTGGCATTTCATGGCGATGCCGCGCAACCGCGGAGCGCGCATGGCGGCGCTACGGCGTTTGCGCGGCACGGGGGAGCCGCGGCTGCGGTTCAGCCCATGTAACTCATCGCAAACGGTAGAACCTCGTTGAAGCCGCGATAGACCATGTCGAGCGCCACATAGAGAATGACGGCGAGACCGACATAGCCGATCCAGCGGTGCTTCTGCAGCAGGTTGGCGATGAAGCTTGCGGCAAGGCCCATGAGCGCGATCGACAGCACCAGGCCGAAGATCAGCACGTAGGGATGGTCGCGCGCGGCGCCCGCAACCGCGAGGACATTGTCCAGCGACATCGAGACGTCGGCGATGACGATCTGCCAGGCGGCCTGCGCAAAGGTCTTGCGCGGCGCCTTGCTGGCGACGGCCCCGTCCTTGTTGATGTCGCTGCCGGAAACAGCCTCAAGGGCCTCGACATGCTCTTCATGCGGTATGCGCAGTTCGCGCCACATCTTCCAGCACACCCACAGCAGGAGCAGGCCGCCGGCGAGCAGCAGGCCGACAATCTGCAGCAGCTGCGTGGTCAGCAACGCAAAGATGATGCGCAGCACGGTGGCCGCTGCGATGCCGATCAGGATGACCTTGGTGCGCTGATTGGCGGGAAGACCGGCAGCGGCGAGTCCGATGACGATGGCGTTGTCGCCCGCCAGCACCAGGTCGATCATGATGACCTGGAAGAAGGCGCTGATAACCGAAGGCGTAAGCAGGTCGAACACGACCGGACTCCTCTCGTTGTTACGGAACGGTCCGGTCGTCGATTGCGGGATTTTGCATCCCACCTGGCGGGGCCATTCCTTGCGGAATTCCAGTCCGACATCACGACCTGTTTGCAGATCGCCAGAGGGGCCCGGCCTGGATAAGTGCTGGTTAGATCACTGGGTCGTGGTGGCGATCCCGAGCAATTGCGAAACTTGAACTGGTTCGCTGAAAACGCCGGCGGCGACGCCGATCAGCACGCATGCGCCGGCAACGTCCCAGATCGTGACGGTGGCGGCACTGCGTGCGGTCCGGGTCAGGATGCCGAGCACCGCCGCAAGAGCCGCCGCCACGAAGGCGAAAGCGGCGAGCGCCGGCAGCAGCAGGCTGGACGGAAGATGCGCCGCCATCACCACGGCCGGCATGGCCGCGATTGCAGCGACCAGCGGGACGTCGATCGACGCCAGCCAAGTCAACCGTTGCGATGTGCCCCGCGCCAGACCGCGCCTCATGTTCCGCTCCGAGAGGACGCGCAGCGAAGCCGCACCCTCTACGGGCAAGCTAGGCGGAGTTTTGCGGATCTGGCATCCGCAACATTCGGGGCGTAGAATTACGTATGTCTGAGCTTGCTCCGACGCCGTGGGACGAAGCGATTACGGCTCGATCCGGCCGAGGCGGATCGCTTGGCGCACCAGCACGGCGACGCTTTCCGCCTGCATCTTCTCCATGATCTGGGCGCGATAGCTCTCGACCGTGCGGGTCGACAGATCGAGGTTTCCGGCGATGGCCTGGCTGGTGAAGCCGCCGGCGACCAGATCGAAAATCTCCACCTGCCGCGGCGTCAGGCGCGCAAAGCGCTCGGCAAGATCGTCATTCTGCTTGCCGGCATCCTGCGCGGCGAACACGCGGGCGAGGGCGCGATTGATGGCGGCGACGAGCTTGGCGTCGTCCACCGGCTTCTCGATGAAATCCTCGGCGCCCGCCTTAATGCCCGCAACCGCCATCGGCACATCGGCATGCCCGGATATCAGGATGACCGGAATCCCGATTCCGCGCCGCTTCATCTCGCCGACCAATGCGATCCCGTCCATCCCCGGCATGCGGACATCGGCGACCACGCAGCCCGGACGCACGGCTTTCATGCCGTCGAGAAATGCGGACGCCGAATCGAATACCTCGACCCGAAATCCGAATACGCTGAGCATCTCGCCGATCGCGTCGCGCACGGACCGCTGGTCGTCAATGACGAATATGGTGGGTGCGCTCATGTCAGGTGGTTTCCGCACGGTCTGTTATTGGAGGTCGGGCGGCGGTTCAAGCGGCAGCGAAAACCGGAATTCGGTCTGGCCCGGCGCGCCGGATTGCAGCCAGATGCGGCCGCCATGCGATTCGATGATGCCGAGGCAGATCGACAGCCCGAGCCCGAGCCCTTCATGCTTCGAGGTGGTCATCGGTTGGAACATGCGGTGCGCGAGTTGCGATTCGATACCCGGCCCGTTGTCGCGGACGGCGATCTCGATCCGCGGCGGTTCCGCGACAAGCGCGCCCGCAACCTCGATCACGCCATCCTTCTGCTGCGCGCCGGAAATCGCCTCGGTGGCGTTGCGGATCAGGTTCAGCACCACCTGTTCGATCTGGATGCGGTCGCCATGGACCATTGGCAGGCCGTCGGGAATGTCGGCGGCGATCTTGATGCCGCGCGCGCTCGCATCCGGGCGGGCCAGCATCAGCGCGTCGTCGATCATGGTGCGGATGTCGAAACTCGAGACATGCGGACGGCCGCGCCGCAGGAAGTCGCGCATGCGGCGCATCACCCCGCTGGCGTGATCGATCTGGGCGACCGCATTGGCGATGTTTCCGCCCGCCCGCTGGAGGTCGGGCGCGGGGCCTTCAATGATATGCTGCGCCGAGCGCGCCAGCGCCCGCGCCGCGGTCATCGGCTGGTTGATCTCATGGGCCAGCGCCGACGCCATGCCGCTGACCAGCGTGAAGCGCGCGGCCCGGCCGGATTCGATCTCCTTTTCGCGCAGCTTTTCCTCGGCAATGCGCCGCAGCGCATCGGCGTTCTGCCGCTCGCTGACCACCGCGCCGACGATCAGGCCGGTGCCGGTCAGCACCAGCATCAGGGTCTGCATCTCGGTGAAGGCCTGCGCGTCGTAACCGAAGGAATGCATCAGCGCGACCAGCGCAAATTGCGTCACCGCGAGCGCGGCGCAGGCGCCGTCGAAACCATGGCGTACGGCCGCGAGCACGACCGGCACGAACAGCAGGTAGAAATAGTGCAATCCGCTGCCGCTTCGGCCGCCGACGATGACATAGAGCGCGACGCAACTCAGCCCCGCATAGAGCGCCACCTCGATCGCGAGCGGACGCGAATAGCCCGACAGCAATGCGCGGCCCCGCACCAGCATGACGAGACGCAGGGTGAGCGGCGTCATGACCGCGATGCCGATGATGTCGCCGAGCAGGAGCGGGGTCGCCGCGGTCAGGATGTTGCCGAGTTCAATGCGCTCGTCGAGCAACAGCAGCAGGGCGACCAGCGCCGAACTGACGAAAGCCGCCGCGATCCCGCCCGCCAGCAGCACAATGAGGTCGCGCAGATGGTAAAGTCCCGCATCGAGATGCAGCGTTTGACGGATCACGGCCGCGGCGCTGCCATAGACCAGCGAGATGATCACGGCGATCGTCACGATGACCGGCCATTGCAGTTCGGTTCGCACCACGAACAGTTCGGCCGCGATCATGCCGGCGAACAGCACCGGCGCGTAGAGCGGTCCGCGCAGCAGCATGAACGCGAACACCACGCCCAGGCCAGGATTCCATGGCGTGATCGGCACGCTCATGAATTCATGGATCGAGCTGAGCCATTCCAGCGCGACGAAAACAGCCACCAGCACGGCGCCAAGCGCCGCCCGCGTGACCCAAAACGGGGATTGGGTGATCGAATTCAGGCCGCCGGCCAGGGATCGAACGGTGATCGTCATCGGGCCGGCGTCCTTGCCCATCTGTGTAGCATCGGGCGCCCATTCTACAGGCTGGCGCGGCTCTCTTGCCATCGCAAAACCGCTTCCATATCGTGTCGGATGACACAGGCTAGGGGCTTGATTTCAATCGGGCATTCCCAGCCGCACGAGCCGCGGAAAACGCGGCCTTTCGGGAGGACTGCAAAACATGACTGACGCGGCGCTTCGCGACGACAAGGCGGCCTTTGCGGCCGATCCGGCGACCACCGGAAAGATCAAGGTCTCGACGCCGATGAACGGCGAGCAGTTCCTCGAGTCGCTGCGCGACGGGCGCGAAATCTACATCTACGGCGAGCGAGTGAAGGATGTCACCACGCATCCTGCCTTCCGCAACACCTCGCGCATGATCGCGCGTCTGTATGACGCGCTGCACGATCCGAAACACATGGGCAAGCTGCTGCAGCCGACCGATACTGGCAATGGCGGCATGACGCAGGCCTATTTCAAGGCACCGAAGAACGTCGCCGAATCGGTCGCCGGCCGCGACGCGATCGCCGAATGGGCGAAGATCACCTATGGCTGGCTTGGCCGCGCGCCCGATTACAAGGCCGCCTTCCTTGGCACGCTCGGCGCCAATGCCGATTTCTACGATCCGTGGCAGGAGAACGCCAAGCGCTGGTACCAGTTCTGTCAGGAGCGCGTGCCGTTCGTCAATCACGCGATCATCCATCCGCCGGTCGACCGCAACCGTCCGCCAAACGAAGTCGGGGACGTGTGCTGCCATGTCGAGAAGGAGACCGATGCCGGGATCGTCGTATCGGGCGCGAAAGTGGTCGCGACCGGCTCGGCGCTGACCAACTATACGTTCGTCGCCCATCACGGGCTGATCCCGGTGCAGGACAAGAATTTCGCGGCGATTTTCATGATCCCGACCAATGCGCCGGGTGTGAAGCTGATCTGCCGCACCTCCTACGAGATGACGTCGACGGCGATGGGCTCGCCGTTCGATTATCCGTTATCGAGCCGCATCGACGAGAACGACGCCGTTTTCATTCTCGACAAGGTGTTGGTGCCCTGGGAGAACGTGTTCTGCTACGGCGATATCGAGAAGGCGAACAACTTCTTCCCGCGCACCGGCTTCCTGCCGCGCGCGCTGCTGCATGGCTGCACCCGGCTTGCGGTAAAGCTGGACTTTATCGCCGGCTTGCTGCTGAAGGCGGTGGAAGCCACCGGCTCAAAGGATTTTCGCGGCGTGCAGGCCAATGTCGGCGAGGTACTGGTCTGGCGCAATCTGTTCTGGGGCCTGACCGAAGCGATGGCGCGCAATCCGAAGCCGTGGGTTGGCGATTATCTGCTGCCGGATATCGAGCCGGCCGGCGCCTACCAGATCGTCTCGACCATGGCCTATACCAAGGTCAAGTACATCATCGAGCAGACCGTAGCGTCCGGCCTCATCTATCTCAATTCGTCGGCGCGCGACTTCAAGAACCCGGAAATCCGGCCCTATATCGACAAATACATGCGGGGTTCGAACGGCTATGACGCCGTCGACCGCGTGAAGCTTCTCAAGCTTCTATGGGACGCGATCGGTTCGGAATTCGGTGGGCGTCACGAATTGTATGAGATCAATTACGGTGGCTCGACCGAGGAAATTCGCCGCTACGTCCTGTTCGGCGCAATGGCCGGAGGCACGGCGAAGAACCTGCAGGGCTTCGCCGAACAATGCATGGCGGAATACGACCTCGACGGCTGGAAGGTTCCAGATCTCGTCGATCCGGACGAACTGTCCTACCACGTCATCCGCAGCGCCGGCTCGGTGTCGCCGCAGATCGCCCGCGAGCAGGAATCGGCGTCGAAGCTGCACAGCGTGACGACGCCGGCAAGCGATTTCGCCAGCAGCAATCAGTCCGGCGGCTTCCGCAATCCTTATGCGGTGCCGTGATTGAGGCAATCAAGTATGTCGTCGTCCCCGCGCAGGCGGGGACCCATAATCATCACTCTGGGATATTGGCCCCCGCCTTCGCGGGGGCGACAAAACCCTATTTCTCCACGCTGCGCGCGTAAGGATTGGAGAAGCCGCCGGCCGCATCGATGCGCTCGGGATGCGCGGCAGCGGTCTCGGCTGGGGCATGTTCGGGCTTCTTCGGCGCAAAGTCGTAAGACACGGCCCGTGCATACGGGTTGTAGAAACCGCCCATGGTCTGGCCTCTTTGAGTGAGATCGGCGTCGCCCTCGGGCGAGTGCCGCAGATCGTCCCGCGTAGGCGCGATGGTACGGGCGAATGGGTTAACAAATCCTCCCGCCGCAAGCGGCTGCGCGGGGTGATGCGCCGGTGCGGCTCCGGCGGATGCGGTCTCCGGCTCCGCCTTCAGTCCGAGATAGGCGCGCGCGATCGCGGCATCCTTCTGGATTTCGGCGGCGGTGCCGGACGAGTGGATCCGGCCGTTCTCCAGCACGTAGACGATGTCGGCGAGCTGCAGGCTCTGGTGCGCGTTCTGCTCGACCAGCACCACCGCCTGGCCACCCTGCGTGATGGTGCGGAGCGTCGCGAACAACTCCTTGATCAGCCGCGGCGACAGTCCGAGCGATGGCTCGTCCAGTAGCAGAATTTTCGGCTCCGACATCAGTGCGCGTGCGATCGCCAGCATCTGCTGCTCGCCGCCGCTCATGGTCTTGGCGAGCTGGTTGCGCCGTTCCGCGAGCCGCGGAAAGGTCGCAAGTTGCCTTTCGAGCTGACGCGCCTCGTCGGCGCGCGCCCGTTCCGGATAGGAGCCGAGCTTGAGATTGTCGATCACCGTCATCTCGCCGAACAGGCGGCGGCCTTCGGGCACCAGCGCAATGCCCGCTGATACGATGCGATGCGGAGGCTCGTTTTCGATCGGGCGGTCCTCGAACAGGATGCGGCTGCCCGGCTTTGCGCGCACCAGGCCGGCGATGGTCTTGAGCAGCGTGGTCTTGCCGGCGCCGTTGGCCCCCAGGATGACCGTGGTGCGGGAAGCCGGCACCTCGATCGAAACGCCGTGCAGCGCCTCGTGCTTGCCATAGGCAACGCTGACATTCTCAAGCCGCAGCATCGCCGGCTCCAGTGTCGGTTCCGAGATAGGCCTGCATCACCTGTGGTTTGGACAGTACCGCGGCGGGCGTGCCCTCGGCGATCTTCTCGCCGGCATTCATCACGATGCAGGTGTCGCACAGCGCGCGGATCGCCTCCATGACATGCTCGATCATCACGATCGTGACGCCATCCTTGCTGATCTGACGGATCAGCGCGATGCCGACCTGCAGCTCGGTCGGATTCAGTCCGGCCAGCCATTCGTCCAGCAGCAGCAGCTCCGGCTGGGTCGCGAGCGCGCGCGCCAGCTCGACCCGCTTCTGGTCGATATAGGTGAGCTGCGCGCCGTAGAGATGCGCCTGGCCGCCAAGGCCGACCCGTGCGATCAGCTGTTCGGCATCCTGCGCCGCCAATGTCGGCGAGGCGGGTTCGCTGCCGAACATGCGGCCGAGCATGACGTTTTCCAGCGCTGTCATGCCGGGCAGGACCCGCACCAGCTGGAACGTGCGGGCGATCCGCGCGCGGCAGACCTCGAACGAGCGGCAGCCGATGAGCTCCTGCCCGCGCAAGCGGATCGAACCGGCATCGGCCGGAAATTCCGCGGTAATCAGGTTCAGGACCGTTGTCTTGCCCGAGCCGTTCGGACCGATCAGTCCGGTGATCGAGCCTCGCGCGACGTCGAACGAGATGTCGCGCACGGCGACAAGCCCGCCGAAGGCCTTGCGCAGGCCGGTGACGCCCAGCAGGGTTTCGCGCGGCCCGGTCATGCGGCAGCCGGTCTGGTGCGCATGCTATCGCGCAGCCTGTACCAGGAGCGCTCGATCAGCGGCGCAAGGCCGCCCGGGATGAAGTAGACAATCACCACGAAGCACAATCCGAGCGCGATGCTGAAATGATGCGGAAAAGTGCCGGCAAGGAATTCGGACAGCAGCACCAGCGGGATCGCCCCGACCATCGGCCCCCAGAACCGGCTTGCCCCGCCAAGCAGCGCCGCGATGAGCACCTGGAACGACCAGGAATTGTTGAAGGCGATGCTGGCGTCGATATAGGGATAGCGCAGCGCCAGCGTCGCGCCGACCAGCGCCATGGCCGAAGCCGACAACGCAAAGCACAGCACCTTGACCCATGTGGTGTTGATGCCGGTATGCCGCGCCACCGTCTCGTCCTCGCCGATCGCGCGCAGTGCGTAGCCGAGCCGGGACTGGCTCACATACCAGCTGCCGACCACCGTCATCAGCATCGCCGCGAGCAGGATCTGGTAGATCGCGACATTCGACACTTCGGAGAAGATGTAGCGCGTCGCGGTCTTGTTGATCTTGATCTCCCACCAGTTGATCACCTGATGGACGAGTTCGGTCAGGCCGAAGGTGAACACGACGAAATACACGCCGCGCAGGCGCAGCGTCGACAGGCCGACCAGTACAGCGACCAGGAAGCCGATCACCGCGGCGGCCGCGAGCGCGAGGCCGATCGGAATGTAAACGTGGGTGATCGCCAGCGTGTAGATGCCGATGCCGAAGAAGGCCGCGGTCGCCAGCGAAATGTATCGCGTGGCGCCGGAGAAGAACGACCAGGCGGTCGCCAGCGCGATGTTGGCGAACATCAGCAAGAGGAACGAGACGGCATAACCCGAGACGAACATCGGCAGCAGCGCCAGCACGATCGCGGCGAGCACGAAGCATCCGATCAGCCAGCGATTGTTGGCGACGATTTCAGGCACGGGTGAACAATCCGGTCGGGCGTACCAGCAGGATCAGCATGAACAGCGCGAAGTTGATCGCAATCGTGAGCGCCGGGTCGATCAGATAGCCGCCAAGCGATTCGACCACACCGAGCAGGATGCCGGCGGCGAGCGTTCCGGTCACCCGGCCGACGCCGGCCATGATCACGACGATCAGCGCCTTCAGCGTGTATTCGACCCCCGACGTGGCGCTGAACGACACGAATGTGGAGACCAGCATGCCCGACACCGCTGCCAGCGCGCCGCCGGCGGCGAACACCAGCGCCGAATGCTTGCGAACATCGATGCCGACAAGGCCGGCGGCGACCGGATCGATGGTGATGGCCCGCAATGCCGAGCCCACGCGCGTGTAGCGCAGGATCACGTAGAGCGCCAAAGCCAGCGCGCAGGCGCCGAGGAACGCGACGAGCCGGTTGAGCGCAATGGTCGCACCGAAGATATGCACCGGCACCGACAGATAGCTGTAGCCGCGAAGGTCGCCCGACCAGTTCACCAGCGCCAGCCCCTGAAACACGAAGAACAGGCCGAACGTCACCAGCACGGCGTCGGCGTCGAGCGCGTCCTGGTCGGGGGCGCGCTTGATCAGCGGCACCATCATGAACTGGTAGATCAGCCAGCTCAGCGCGAAGGCGATCGGAATGCTGACGAACACGCTGAGGAACGGGTTGAGCTTCCACAGCATGATGGTGAAGAACGCGATGAAGGCGCCGCCGACAAAGAATTCGCCGAAAGACAGATTGAGAATGCGGGCGATGCCGTAT
>Ga0180215_1002759_pt1 | contig 17237 bp, 11 predicted proteins | sample eDN3rd37CBELigBY_FD_128871 | JGI IMG/M metagenome (GOLD analysis project Ga0180215, IMG submission 128871) | Enriched backyard soil microbial communities from Emeryville, California, USA - eDNA 3rd pass 37_C BE-Lig BY (version 2) (version 2) | ecosystem: Environmental > Terrestrial > Soil >... | reverse complement strand
CCTGGCTAGGGTGCCGGCACCGCCGCACGCGCCCGGAGGCCCTCCGTTGATGCCCATCTCCCCTGCCCGGGCCCGCCCGCCGGCAGCCGGCCCGGAGGCCGCCGACGCGCCGCCACGGCGCCGCTGGTGGAGCCCGGTCGGGGCCGCGGCGGTGGTGTACCTGGCGGGGTTCGCGGCGCTGGCGCTGGTGGCGCGCAACGAGCTCCACAAGGACCTCTTCTTCGACGAGATGTGGCGGGCCGACCTGATCGGGGCCCACCGCCTCCTCGACCGCTACGACCTGGCCGGCGCCCCGATCCCCTTCGGCTGGCTGCTGGCGATGCGCACCACCAGCGCGATCCTCCCCGACGGCTTCGTGGCCCTGCGGGTGCAGGCCCTGCTCCTCGCGGCGCCGCTCGTCGTGGCGGGGTGGGCCCTGGTCGCCGGCGTGCTGGAGGAGGAGCTCGGCCTCTGGCGGGCCCGCCTCTTCGGCGCCGCGGCGAGCCTGCTCACCGTCGCCCTGCCCGTCATGGCGGTGACCGAGTACCTGAACGACTACGTCTTCCAGGCGGCCTGCACGGCGGTGGTGGTGTGGCTCTGGTGGCGGTACACCCACGCCGGCACCCGGGCCAGCGCCACGTGGCTGGTGATCGGCGTGGTCGCCCTGCCGGTCGTCACGATCGCCGGCCTGTTCGTGCTGCCGGTGCTGGTCGTCGACCTGTTCCTGCGGGCGAGGGCGGGCCGTGACAGCGTGCTGAGCGCGGCGGCGGTGGTCAGCACCGCCGCCGCGTCGGCCGGCGTGGCCCTGCTGCTGCTCATCGTCTTCTACGCCGACCGCACGTCGGACGAGCTGGCCCTGGCGTGGGGCGAGGCGTCGCTGCGCCACTCCGGCTGGGACGCCGTGGGCCACAGCGTCGACCGCCTCTGGGACGCCTTCCTGCCGACGCAGAGCTTCCTCGTCGAGGGCGGCCTGCGCCACGTCGTCGCGGCCCAGGTGGCGGTGGTGGCCTGCACGCTGTGGGGGCTGGTGGTCCTCGGCCGCCGGTGGGTGCAGTACCCGATCACCGTGGGCGTCGCCTTCGTCGTCTCCGCGGCGGCGTCGGCCGTCGTCGACTGGCCGCTGAGCGCGGAGCGGCTGAACCTCCCCTGGTTCTGGATGGTCGAGCTGGCGGCCACCGTCGGCCTGCTGTGGACGCTGTGGCTCGTGGCGCGCGCCGTCACCGCCGCCGCCCTCGTGGCCGTGCCGGCCGCGCTCCTGCTGGCCCCCGTCGTGCCGGGCGGCGGCCCCGAGCCCTACGCCCGCGGCCTCACCGCCGACCTCGACCTCGTGGCCGCGTCGCCGGTGGCCCGCAACGTGGTGCTCAGCTACCACTTCATGTCGGAGGTCTACGCCCACGACAAGCTCGTGAACCGGGGCGTCGACGGGCGGGAGTTCGTGGTGGTGGCCGACACCGCCACCGACGACCGGCTCACCGCCCGGCCCGACGAGGTGGCCCGGGAGGCGGGGTGGACGCCCGGCACCGCGGTGTGGTGCGTGCTCCCCTTCGAGCTCGGCCCCGAGGGCGTCGACAGGGCCTGCCGGCTCACGCTGCCCGGCCTCGTCCGCGAGGAGCACCGCCTGAGCCGGGCCATCATCGTCGGCTGGCTCCCCGACCGGTAGGGTCCCGCCACCTGTGGTTGTCACGCGCCTCCGCCGCGACGCGCCCGCCGCGCCGGCGCGGTCCCGGGTGGCCGCGTGGGTCTGGACGGTCGTGCCGCCGCTGGTGGCGCTGGTGGCCGCCCGCCTCGTCACGGTGGCTCGCAGCCCGGTGGGGTGGACGTCGCTCGACCCGGCCGCCTGGGCGCGCTGGGACTCGGGCCACTACCTGACCATCGCGGCCGAGGGCTACCACTACGGCGACTGCGCCGCCCTCGGGCTCGGCGAGGCCGACCAGCTGTGCCAGAACGTGGCCTGGTACCCGTTGCTGCCCACGCTCATGAGGGTGGCGGGCTGGTTCGGCGTCGACCGGGCCGACGCCGGCGTGGCCCTCGCCACCGCCGCGTGGGCGGCGACGGTCGTGCTGGCGTGGGTCTGGTTCCTCGGCGACCGGCCGGCCGAGCGCGCCCTGCCCGCGCTGGTGCTGGTGGCCTGCTTCCCCGGGGCGGTGTACCTGCAGGCGCTGTTCCCGGTCTCGCTGCTCGGCCTGGCGGTGCTGGTGTGGTTGCGGGCCATGGGCCAGGGCCGGTGGACCCTGGGCGCGGTCGCGGCGGCGGTGGGCAGCACCGCCTACCCCGTCGGGATCGTGCTGGTGCCTGCCACGGTGCTGTGGGCCGCTGGCGCGGGGCGATCAGCGGCGCCGGCCGAGCGGGCCCGGCGCGGGCTCGTGGCGGGCGGGCTGAGCGCCGCGGGCACGCTGGTCGTGTTCGCCTGGCACCAGCTCGACGTGGGGTCGTGGCGGGCATCGCTCGACGCCCAGCGGGCCCTCGGCTCGCACCTCATGAACCCGTTCCGGAGCCTGTGGAGCGTGGTCGTCCAGCACGACTCGTGGATCCAGGCCCTGCCCGGCAACGACGACCTGGCCCGCGCCACCGCGTGGCAGACCGCCGTGGTGGCCGTGCTCGTCGTGGCCACCGTCGCCACGGCGCTGGCGGCCTGGCGGCGAGAGGGCCTCGACGTCGGCGAGCTGGCCGCGCTGGTGGCCATGGTCGGCTCGTGGCTGCTGCCGCTGGCCAGCTTCATCGACACCGGCCTCTACCGGCGCGAGGCCACGCTCCTGCCGTTCGCGGTCCTGGCGGCGCGGCGGCTCCCCCCGTGGCTCCTCGTCGGGCTGGCCGGCGCCTCGGTGATCGCGCTGGCGCAGCTGAGCCCGCACTTCTTCGACATGTCGCTCGTCTAGCGACGACGCGGTCTGCGCGGCCATGGATGGCCGCCAGCCGGGGGAATGCGACCGGTCAGCGAGTGGCGCCGCGGCACACGAGCGGAGGCCACGGATGGCCGGAGCGAGTCATCGGCGGCGCACGCGCCGACCCAAGGGCGAGTAGCGGAGGATGCAGACGAAGGCCCGCACGCCGTCGCGCCAGCCGATCTTCTTGCCCTCGGCGTAGGTGCGGCCCGAGTACGAGATCCCCACCTCGTAGATGCGCCAGCCGCCGGCGGCCACCTTGGCGGTGATCTCCGGCTCGATGCCGAAGCGGTCCTCCTCCAGCGCCAGCGACTGGATGACGTCGCGGCGGAAGACCTTGTAGCAGGTCTCCATGTCCGTGAGGTTGAGGTTGGTGAACATGTTGGACGCCAGGGTGAGCAGCCGGTTGCCCATGGCGTGCCAGAAGTAGAGGACCCGGTGCGGCCGCCCGCTCATGAACCGGCTGCCGAACACCACGTCGGCCTTGCCCTCGAGCAGCGGGGCCAGCAGCACGCCGTACTCCGCGGGGTCGTACTCCAGGTCGGCGTCCTGCACCACCACGAAGTCCGCGGTGGCTTCGCGGAAGCCGCGGCGCAGCGCCGCGCCCTTGCCCCGGTTCTCGGGCTGGAGGAGCACCCGCACGCGAGGGTCGTCGAGCTCGGCGAGGACCTCCCGCGTGCCGTCGGTGGACCCGTCGTCGACGATGAGCAGCTCCGCCGTCCAGGGCGACTCGAGCACGTTCTTGGCGACGTCGCGGACGGTGGCCCGCTCGTTGTAGCAGGGCATCACCACCGAGAGGCAGGGGTGCGGTGACGCGGCCGGCACCGGCGCGACCCTAGCGGCGGCGCACGGCGCGGCGGAGGGCGACCAGCCGGTCGCGCACGCCCCACAGCGTCACGAGGGCGAGGGCCTCCACGATGATCCGGCTCGACATCTTCGACGTGCCGACCGTGCGGTCGGTGAACGAGATCGGCACCTCATGGAAGCGGGCGCCGGCGCGGTCGGCCCGCATCGTCATCTCGATCTGGAAGCCGTAGCCGTCGGCCCGCACCGCGTCGAGGTCCATGGCCGCGAGCACCGGCGCCCGGTAGGCCCGGAACCCCGACGTGGCGTCGTGCACCGGGAGGCGCAGCATGCGGGCCGCGTAGACGTTGCCCCACCGCGACAGCAGGCGCCGGTGCCAGGACCAGTCGGGGATCGAGCCGCCGGGTACGTAGCGCGAGCCGATGGCGGCGTCGGCCCCCTGAGCCACCGCCGCGACCAGGGAGGGGACCGCGGCCGGGTCGTGGGAGAGGTCGGCGTCCATCTCCATCAGGACGTCGTAGCCGTGCTCCAGGCCCCAGGCGAAGCCGAGCCGGTAGGCGCTGCCGAGGCCCAGCTTCCCCGAGCGGCGCAGCACCTCCACGTGGCCCAGCTCGGCGGCCAGCCGCTCGGCCTTCTCCGCGGTGCCGTCGGGGCTGGCGTCGTCCACCACCAGCACGTCGACGCCACCCCCGTCGGCCCGCAGCCGGCGCAGCACGATGGCGATGTTGTCCGCCTCCTGGTAGGTCGGCAGGACGACGAGCACGCGCATCAAGCCGGCGACGCTAGCTCCCGCCGGTGCGCGACGTAGCCGGGACGCTACGGCGCGGGTGTGCCGGGCGCGCCCGGTGTGCGGACCACGAGGTACACGCCGCCCGCCACGTTGCGCAGGTCGTCGTGCTGCAGGGACCGTTCGGCCTCGCGCAGCCGCCCGACGACCTCGTCGACCGCGCCCTCCCCGACCCGCACCGGCACGTTGGCCGCCCGCAGCACCCACTCGACCGTGTCGGCCACCGACCCGAACCAGTCGCGCTCCAGCACCTCGCACCCGGCGAAGAGCTGCTCCACCCCGGCGAGGGTCATGTTGAAGTAGTGGTGCGGCGCGGCGTGCAGCGGCTGGAGGAAGGCCACCTCGGTCACCACGATCCCGCCCGGCTTGGTCACCCGCACGATCTCCCGCGCCGCGAGGAACGGGTCGGCGAGGTGCTCGAACACGGCCTGGCTCACCACGAGGTCGAAGCTGGCGTCGCGGAAGGGGAGCTCGTGGAGGTCGCCGTAGGCGTCGGCCAGGTCGAAGGCGAGGTACTCGAAGTTCACCAGGCTCGGGTGGCACCGGCGCCGGTCGCCTCCGCCCACCTCCAGCGCGATCCCGTCGGGGGCCATGGCGGCCAGGTAGCGCTCGACGACCGGGCTGTAGCCGTTGCCGCGGTTGATGGGCTGCGGCGGCGCGAAGCCGGGCTCCCCGAGCGGGCCGAGCAGCAGGAGCTCCTCGACGACCAGCTCGGGCGCGCCGGTGCGCGAGTGGATCACCGGCTCCACCTCGATGCGGCGCCGTTCGAGGGGCGCGTCCTCGAGCAGCCACGCCGGCGCCGAGTAGAACCCCTCGTCGTTGCGCAGGCCCACGGTGGCGACGGGCCGGCCGTCGACGCGCAGCGTCGCCTCGCCGGCCGAGGGGTGGTGCAGCAGCCGGACGGCCGCGTCGGTGCACCGCGCGTGCACCACGAGGCGCGCCGCGGGATCGGTGGTGACGAGCGCCCGCCCGCGCTCCTGCCAGAGGCCGATGCGCTCGACCACCTCGTCGGTGACCGGGATCCGGCGCTCCCCCACGGGCGGGATCCGGCGAGGCTCCGGGCGGGCCGGCGGCGCCGCGCGCCCGCCGGCGTGGAAGTCGTAGGCGAAGGCGCGCACCTCGGCCGCGGTGAGCCGGCACGCCGGGCACACCAGCATGCCCGTCTTCCGCCGCCCGTCCTCGGTGACGACGGCGTCCCACGCCTCCACCGGCCCCCCGCAGCGGGAGCAGCGCACGAGCGACGCGAGGTCGGGCGGCGTGCGGCGCGCCGGCTCGCTCGGCGCCCCGCGGCCGGCGACCTCGAGGTAGAAGCGCTCGGCGCCGGCCACCATGCGGGCGTCGGTGTAGTGGTCCTCGTAGCGCTGCAGCGCGGCCGCGCCCATGGCGGCGCGCCGCTCGGGATCGGCGAGGAGCTCGGCCAGCGCGGCCTCCAGCGCGGCGGCGTCGCCGGGAGGGACGAGGCGCCCGCACACGCCGTCTTCCACGATCTCGGCCATGCCTCCGACCCGTGAGGCCACCACCGGGACGCCCCACATCATCGCCTCGAGGAGCACCAACCCGAACGACTCGTACCGCGAGGGCATCACGAGCAGATCCGCGGCGCGGTAGAGCGCGGTGCGCTCGTCGTCGCTCACGAGGCCGAGGAACCGGACCCGGTCGCCGTGGCGCCGGCCGGCCGGCGAGGCCTCGAAGCGCTCCCGGTAGGTGTCGCCCTCGCCGGTCGGCACCGTGTCGTCACCGGCGATCGAGACCACGAGCTCGGGGAAGCGCTCCAGCAGCCCGGGCAGCGCGTCGAGGAGGACGTCGATCCCCTTCCGCCCCTCCAGCCGACCCACGAAGACGAGGTGCGTGCCGTCGACCGCCCGGGCCGCGGGGCCGGGGTCGGGCGGGCGCGGCAGCCCGTGGGCCACCAACCGGAGGTTCTTCTCGGCGATGGCCACGCGGTAGCGCTCGGTCACCTCGTCGACGATCGTGGGCCCACACGCCAGCACGTTGCCGGCCCGCTCGTAGCACTCGCGCTCGAACGCGACCCAGCGGGCCGCCTCGTCGTCCGCGCCGCCGTACCGGCCGTCGACGTCCGCGACGACGGCCATAGGCGTGTACAGGCCGAGCACCGCCGGCACGGTCCCCTCACGGAGCACCGCCAGCCCCTCGCTGCCCCAGTTGGGCACCTGCACGACGTCCACCGGGCGGCGGGCGTGGATGCGCCGCAGCTCCCGGAGGACGCTGTAGTGGTACTCGAGCCCGGCCTCGTAGCCCGGCTCGTCGAGCAGCGCCCCCGGCGGCAGCACGTTCGGGCGGTGGACCCACACGCCCTCTTCGAGGTCGACGCGGTCGTGGTCCTCGCCCCGGGTGATGACCCGCACGACGTGACCCCGCCGCGCCAGGCCCGTCGCCATCGTGTGGATCACGCGGGCGATGCCGTTCAGCTGGCCCGGCAGGTACTCCACCGTGACGAAGCAGATGTGCAGCCGGCCGTCACCCGGCGCGCGCCCGGCCGTCGAGAACGGCAGGAACGGCTCCGGTGCGGCGAAGAACTCCGGCGGGCGGACTGCCGGCGGGCGCTGCGACAGCACGAACGCTTCCTCGTAGGCGCGGTGCAGGTCGTGCCGGAACTGCGCGTAGTCGTCGGCGCTCAGCAGGCCCTGCTCGACGTTCGCCCGGTAGTCGTGGTCCTGGTGGTTGCCCCAGAGGTAGAGGTTCTCGCAGATGGAGAAGAACGAGTGGTGCGACCGCGCGTGGCGCAGCGCGAAGTAGGCCTTGCTCCGCAGGATGGCGAAGCGGTCGCGCACGGCCTTGGTCTCCAAGCGGAACTGGCTCGGCAGGAACTTGTGGTACACCCAGCCGCGATCCGCCGCGGCGATCCGGTGGCCGCGATCGAGCAGCCGTCGGCACACGTCGGTCTCGTCGAGGTAGTACGCGAAGACCTCGTCGTAGCCGCCCACCTCCACCAGCCGCTCGCGGCGGAACACCGCGTTCGTGCCCATGGGGTACACGAAGGCGTCGGACCACGGCGACGACAGCGCGTCGCTCGGGTCCGGGCCGCCGGCCACCCAGGCATCGCCGAAGCGGTTGGCGAGGCTGTACTTGGCCTGCAGCTCGGCGCCGGTGTGGTCGAGCACGGGCCCGCCGGCGGCGGCCACCTCGTCGTCGTCGAAGAGGCCGACCAGGTCGTCGAGCCACGCGGGGTCCGGGTAGGCGTCGTCGTCGATGAAGGCCACGAGCTCGCCGGCGGCCGCCGCGATCCCGAGGTTGCGGGACAGGGACAGGTTGCGCTCCGGGCAGCTGACCACCTTCACCTGGCCGCGGTGCGCCGCCAGCACGTCGTCGGTCCCGTCGGTGGACGGGCCGTTCACGACGACGACCTCCACGGCGGGGTGGTCGAGCTGGCGCAGCGACGCGAGCGTCACGGCCAGGCTGTCCGCCCGGTTGTAGGTGTTGATGACGATCGAGACCGTGCGGGTCACGATGGAAGGCGCGTTCAGTGCGACTCGGGCCGCACGGCGGTGAGCTCGAACTCGTAGCAGGCGCCGTTGCGGCGGCCGCTGGCCACGACGTCCACATCGCTGAACCCGGCGTCGCGCAACAGGCCGGCCATGGCGGCGGGCGAGTACATGGCGTAGTGGAAGTCGCCGTCGTAGTCCTGCCCGCCGAACAGGGCGAGGCGAAACTCGTCGAAGCTGTAGTCGCCTTCGACGTAGTGGTGGGCCATCGCCTCGGCGTCGGGCACGACCAGCACGACGCGCCCGCCGGGGACGAGCCGCGAGTACCAGTGCGGCAGCACGACGCGGCGCAGCTCCTCCGCCGGGAAGTGCTCGACGAGGTGGGCGGCGCGGATCTCGTCGACGGTCTCGGGGTCGACGGGCAGCGCCCGCACGTCGGCCACCACGTCGACGCCTTCGATCTCCCGGCCGTCGAGGTTCACGTAGCCGTCGAGCGGGATGAGCCCCGACCCGAGGTTGAGCCGCAACGGCCGCTGCTGCAGCTTCTCCGGGTCGAGCACCTTCGGCTCGGGCGCCACGTCGACACCGGCGCCGCCACGCGGCGCCCCGCCGCCGTAGCGGATCTCGTACATGAGCTCCGAGCGGATCGCCGACTGCACCTGCTCCATGGTGGCGACGTACTCGCGCAGGGCCCGCAGCGACTCCGCCAGCGACTGCACCGTGTGCTCCTGCGCGGCGAGCCGCTGGGCCACGCCGTCGGCGCCCCCGTCGGCCAGGAGCCCCTCGAGCCGGCGGACCCGGTCGTCGAGGGCCAGCTCGTCGCGGCGGGCCTGCCGGGCCTGGGCGCTCTGGACGGCGACCGCGGCGAACGTCGACCCCACCTGGCGCTCGACGTCGGCCAGCTGCTGCTGGAGGGCCTCGTGGCGGCGCTGCAGCTCCGCGACCCGTTCGGAGGTGAGGTGGTGGGCGTCGAGGAGGTCCTTGATCCCGGCCACCGCCTCGTGGTGCCCGCTCTCCAGGCCCGCCACTCGGGTGGCCGTGTCGTGGTGGGCGCCTTCCAGCGCGGCCAAGCGGGTGGCGGTGTCGTGATGGGCAGCCGCGAGCTGCGACCCCGGACCGGGCGCCGGAGCCCCGGCGACGGCGCGCAACCGCCGCAGCAGTCGCCTCACGCCGACGTCGTCGTGGGAGGGCGGTTCACGAGCGGAGGACCTTACCAGTGGGTCAGCGCACGGCCGGGGCGCCGGGTCGCGGCAGCCGGGGCCGCGCGGGACCCCCGGTTACGCTGGCCGGCGTGGACGTCGCCGTGCAGCCACCGGAGGGCCCCACCGTGCTGGACGCCCCCGCCCACCGCCCGGGCGAGCAGGCCGAGGTGGAGCTCACGGTGCTGCTCCCCTGCCTCGACGAGGCCGAGACGATCGGGACGTGCGTCGCCAAGGCGGTGCGCACGCTGGCGCGCCTCGGCGTCGCCGGCGAGGTCCTGGTGGCCGACAACGGCAGCACCGACGGGTCGCAGCGCATCGCCACCGAGCTGGGCGCTCGCGTCGTGGCGGTCGAGGAGCGAGGCTACGGAGCGGCCCTGCGCGGCGGGATCCGGGCGGCCCGCGGCCGGTACGTGATCATGGCCGACGCCGACGACAGCTACGACCTCGAGGGCCTCGGGCCCTTCCTCGAGCAGCTCCGCGCCGGCCACGAGCTCGTCATGGGCAACCGCTTCGCGGGCGGCATCGAGCCCGGCGCCATGCCGCGCCTCCACAAGCTCGGCAACCCCGTCCTGAGCTACGTGGGCCGGCGGTTCTTCGGGATCCCGTGCCGCGACTTCCACTGCGGGCTCCGCGGGTTCGACCGGCAGGCGATCGAGCGGCTGGGGCTGCGCACCTCGGGCATGGAGTTCGCGAGCGAGATGGTGGTGCGGGCCGCGCTCCACGGCCTGCGCATCGCCGAGGTGCCGACGACGCTGCGCCGCGACGGCCGGAGCCGCCCGCCCCACCTGCGCACCTGGCGCGACGGGTGGCGCCACCTGCGGTTCCTGCTCCTGTGGTCGCCGCGGTGGCTGTTCCTCTACCCGGGGCTGGTCCTCGTGGTCGCGGGCCTGCTGGCCGGCGCCGCGCTCACCGTGTCGCCCCGGTCCATCGGCTCGGTCACCTTCGACGTGCAGAGCCTGCTGGCCGCGGCGCTGGCCGTCATCGTCGGCACGCAGTGCCTGGTGTTCGGCGCCATCGCCCGCTCGCTGCGGCACGCCCAGGGGCTGCTCCCGGTGACCCCGGGGCTGACGTGGCTGGAGCGCCGGGTCACGCTCGAGCGGGGCGTGCTGCTCGGCGCCGTGCTGGCGCTGCTCGGGCTAGCCGGCTGGGTCGTCGCGCTCGCCCGCTGGGGCCGTGCGGACTTCGGGGACCTCGACGCCCGGCGCCAGCTCCGCCTGGTCATCCCGAGCGCCACCGGCGTGGTGGTCGGCCTGCAGCTGCTCTTCGGCAGCTTCCTCCTGACGCTGGCCCGGGTCACCGGCCGCGACGCCTGACCAGCGGCGCCGGGCGGCCGGCACCACGTCGAGCCCGATCCAGCCGAGCACCACCACCACCCCGAAGACCACGTTCGGGTAGACGAAGCGGTACTGCGGCTCCATGGCCCCCACGAACCACGTGGCGTTGTAGAGCAGCGAGACCACGCCCAGCAGGCCGAGCAGGCGCCGCGGCGGGTCGGCCCAGCCGTGGCGGAGCAGCCGCCAGGCGGCGACCGCGGTGAGGACGAGGTACACCCACACGCGGTGCAGCGGTCCGCCGGTGGGGTTGGGATCGGCGGTGAACACGTCGAGGTACTCCCACATCAGCTTCGTGGGGCCCTCCATCGTGAGCTGGTGCTCCGGCGGGTTGTCCGGCGAGACCGTCTGGTACACCCACCAGGTCGGGCCGCTGAGACCGATCGTGCGGCTGTACATCTCCCACCGCATCGACAGCCACTCCCCCACGTTGCGCCGCACCGCCGAGAGCCAGTCGCCGCGCAGCTCGTCGGCCACGTCGGCCGGGAGCGGCCACGACAGCAGCTCACCGCGCTCCGCCAACACGTACACGCCGGCCAGCTGCAGGGGGTGGGTCACCTCCCGGACGCTGTCGAGCCGCTGGCTCGGGAAGTACTCGGGGCCGTAGAGCAGCTCGCCCTCGCGCACCGAGAGCTGCGCGAGGTCGTACAGCATGATCGCCTGCTCGGGGTGGGTCGACTCGACGCCGAGCACCGGGTAGGCGCCGCGCACGACGACGACCGTCGCCAGCGACAGGGCCAGGGCCAGGCCGGCGGCGGCGGCCACGCCGCGCCGACCGGCGCCGCCCGCGGCTCGCAGCCACCGCACGGACGGGGCCCACGACGAGCGGGCGGCCACCGAGACGACGGCCAGGCCGGTGACCGGCAGGCAGACCGCGGCGTTCTGGCGGGCCGCGAACATCGCGACGTTGGCCACCACCGCCCCGGCGAGCCAGGCCGCGCGGGCGGGGCCCTCGCGGCGCGCCGCGAGCGTGCAGCAGGCGAAGACAGCCAGCGTGGCGGTCGCGAACCACGCGTCCCGGCCGATGGTGCCGAGGAAGCCCAGGACGGGCGGGTACCAGATGACGGCCGCGGCCGCGAGCGCCGCCCAGAGGCGCGGCAGGTAGCTGCGCACGAGCACGTAGACCGAGGCCGTCGCGACCGCGATGGTGAGCGCGAGCAGCCAGCCGGGCCCGACGCCCAGCGCGTCCCACGGCTTCCAGGCCGCCATGAGCAGCGGCGCGTGCCAGTCGGTGAGGTCCCACGCCCGCATCTCGCGGAACTGCCTGGCCGTGTCGGCGTTGAAGTAGCCGGGCCAGAAGCCGGCGGTGGCGGCGAGGGCGGCCAGGCCCAGGATGGTGGCCGCCGTGATCCGGCCCCGCCGCTGGCCTGCGCCGCCGACCGGTCCTCGAGCGGGGGTCGGCACGGTGGCAGTGTCGCGCGCCACCCTGCCCGCCGCAGTGAGCGGGCGCAGGAGCGCGCTGCGCAGTGAGCCGACGACTAAGGTGCCCGCACCCCTCGTCTCCCCCTCCCTGCTCTGGTCCCGATGCGCCTTCGCCCCCTCGCCCTCGCTCTCGCCGTGGCCGCGGTCGCCGTCACGGCCGCCTGCGGTGACGACAGCTCCGGCACCGTCGCCGCCGGCTCGCTGGCCGTGCCCGTGCGCTACCACGTCGAGGCGTGGGCGGAGGGCCTGACCTACCCGACCGGGATCGCGTTCGCCTCCGACGGCTCCGCCTTCGTGATCGAGAAGGGAGGCTTCGAGAAGGAGGGGCAGGGGCGCGTGCTCCACGTCGCGGCGGACGGCTCGCAGCGCGAGGTCCTGTCCCTGCCCGTCTGCGCGGAGTTCGAGCGCGGCCTCGTGGGTGTGGCGGTCGCGCCCGACTTCCCCGAGGACCCGTGGATCTACCTCTACCGCACCCGTGACGACGGCGGCTGCGACGACGACTCGAGCCCCTTCGCCAGCCGGTCGGGCACCGTCACCAACCGCCTGTCGCGCTTCCGGTGGACCGACGGGGTGCTCGACCCGGCGAGCGAGGAGGTCCTGCTCGACCACATCCGCGGCGACAACGTCGCCCACCACGGCGGCGGGCTGGCCTTCGGGCCCGACGGGATGCTCTACGTGGCCGTCGGCAACAACTCCCGGGACGACGACGACACCGTGCCGTCCAGGGACCCGGGGCGCCCCGAGGGCACGATCCTGCGCACCACCGGCGACCCGGCCGATCCCGTCCCTGCCGACAACCCCTTCGTGGGCGTGGAGGGCGCCGACCCGCTGGTGTTCGCCACCGGCCTGCGCAACCCCTACCGGCTCGGCATCCACCCCGAGGACGGCACCGTGGTGGTCGGCGACGTCGGCGGCGCGCTCCAGGAGGAGCTGAACGTGATCCTCCCCGGCGCCGACTACGGCTGGCCCCAACGGGAAGGCCTCGGCGACGGGCCCATCCCCGGCGACGCCGCCGACGCGGTCGACCCGATCCTGACCTACGACCGCAGCGAGGGCTGCACCGCCATCATCGCGGGCGGCTTCCTGGTCGACGACGCCATGGGGCCCGGCACCGACGGCACGTTCGCCTTCACCGACTTCGCCTGCGGCAAGGTGTGGCTGGTCGACGTCGACGAGCCGACGAACCGCCGCGAGATCGCCGAGGTGCCCGGTGGGCACAGCGACCTGGCCGTGGGGCCCGACGGCCTGCTCTACCTGGTGGGCATCGACGGCACGGTCTGGCGCATCCAGCCCGTCGGCTGAGCCGCGCCCGTCGAGCGCACAGCGCTCAGCGCTCCGAGCTCAGCGCTCGGCCAGGGCGGCCCGCGCCGCCAACCCGTCCACGACGGCGTGCAGGCGCTCGTCGAACACCGACCGCTCGAACGCCCGCGCCCGCTCCACCGCCGCGGCCGCCATCGCGGCCCGCCGCCCGGGGTCCCGCACGAGGGCCGCGGTCGCGGCGGCCAGCTCCGCGGCATCGTGCACGTGGCGGCCGTCGACGCCGTCGCGCACGATCTCGGCCGGACCGGCGGCGGCGAACACCACCGGCACCGCGCCGGCGGACATGGCCTCCACCACCGCGATGCCGAAGTGCTCGGCCCGGTCCGGGTGGCGCTCCAGGTCCTCGCCCATGCCGGCCGCGTGCCAGTAGACCGACGCACGCGCCAGCAGGTCGGCGAGGTCCTCGCCCGGCGCGTTGAAGTGCACCTCGGCCGGGAGGCCGAGGAGCTCGCGGCGCACGGCCATGGCGTAGTCGCGGTAGGCCGGGGCGCAGCCGCCCACGAGGTGGAGCTCCCACCCCTCCACGCCGTGGTCCTCGACCAGCGAGCGGAAGGCGCGGGCCATCTCCAGCTGCTTCTTGGAGTGGCCGCTGGCCGCGTCGAAGAACCGCCCGACCGACAGGATCACGTTGCCCTTGGCCCCGCCGGGCCGTGATGCCACCGGCGGCGGCAGCACCTCCGCCGCCCGACCCCACAGCCGCTCGGTCCACCGGGCGGTGTAGGCGGAGTTGGCCAGCAGCACGTCGTAGGTGTCGAGCGCGGCGTGCTGCGACGGCGGGAACGTCCACGCCGGGCGCCGACCGGCGGCGCCCGCGCCCACACCCGCCAGCACCACGTCGGTGACCATGACGCCGAGCTGACGGGCATCGGGCACGTCGAAGGCCTCAGCGGGCAGGAAGTGGTCGCTGGCCACCACCACCGGATGGGGGCGGTCGGGGCCGCGGTCGGCGAGCGGCACGCGCAGCACGGTCCCGCCCGGCGGCAGCCCGCCGTCGAACACGACGTCGCGGCCGACCTTCACGGTGCAGCGCACCCGCGCGCCCGACGGCCAGGGGTCGGCGTGCACCCGCAGGCCGAGCTCGCCGCCCCCGGGCAGCCAGACATGGGCCACGGCGAGGCCGTTCGTCCAGCGCGTGCGCCCGTCGGGTTCGGCCGCGTGGAAGCCCTCGCCCCAAGCGATGTGCGCGCGCCGCAGCGCCTGGTTGGCGCGGGCCGCCAACCGCCGCCGCCGCTCCTCACCCGCAGGCGGCCGACCGCCCGGGAAGTGCACGTAGTAGAGGCCGAACCGCCCGGGCGCGGGCGCGTCGCTCAGGTACGTGCAGTTCACGAACAGGTCGTGGTGCCGGGCGGCCGCGCTGGCCGACCCCTCCGTCGAGCCCACCAGCACCTCACCGCACGCCGACAGATCGAGCGCCAGGCGCTCCTCGAGCCGGGCCCGGTCGATCGGCGCGGGGGTGAGCAGGTCGACGTCGTGACGCGTGGACAGGGCCTGCGCGATCCGCCCCGCCACCTGCTCGCCGCCGCCCATGGTGCTCCAGTAGCGGTCCCACACCGCGACCCTCATCGCGGCAGCGCCCACTCGAGCACGGCGCGATCGCCGACGACCCGACGCCGTCGCACCCGGCGGCCGTCGCGCCGCACAGCCGGGGCGGCGGCGAGCGCGGCGCGCAGCGACCGGAGGCGCTGGCGCGAGAGCTGGGGTCGCGGCCGGCGCAGGCGCGCCAGCGGGCGGAGCACCTCGCCGCGCACGATGCTCGCCGTCGCGGCGGTGTAGCCGGCGAGCACGCGGGCGAACCACGGGAGCGGCGCCAGCTTGGCCAACGTGAGCAGGCGGTTGCGGTCGACCCAGTAGCGGAAGAACTCGCTCCCCTCGCCGCTGCTGGCCGCGTGCTGGTGGCGGACCACGGCGTCGGGCACGTACCGGTAGCGCCAGCCGAGCAGCCGGCCGCGCCACGACAGCTCGGTGTCCTCGTAGTAGAGGAACCAGCGCGGGTCGAACACGCCGACGTCGCGGAGGTAGTCGCCCCGCAGCAGCACGCCGCCGCCGCACCACGCGAAGACCTCGGCCGGCTCGTCGTACTGGCCTTCGTCGCGCTCCAGGAACCCGCGGTCGCCGGCACTGCCGTCGCGGTACAGGTTGGAGCCGGCGTTGTTCACCACGTCGAAGGGCACGGGGTCGACGTCGACCTCCACCCAGCGCGGCTCGGGCCCGACCTCCTCCACCACCGTCGCCGCGCCGCTCTGCAGCGTGACCTTCTTGCGCTCGGGGGCGTCGAGGCGCAGGGCCATGCGCCGGGGCGGCTCGGTGCCGTCGGGCAGCCACACCCGCACCTCGGCCTCGGCCCGGCTCCACCGGGCGGCTCCCTCGTCGCCGTGCCAGCCCTCGTCGAACGACAGCTCCCGCCACGCGGGCCGGTCGTCGAGGAGCACGCCGGTGATCCGCACGCCGAGGAGGCGGGTGTCGGGCCGGGGTGCCGGCCCGAGCGGCGCGCTGACGTGCACGCCGACGGCCGGGTCGGCGAACAGGATCTTCGGGCACACCGCGCCGAGCGACGGCTCGGCCTCCAGCGCGTCGACCAGCGTGCGCAGCCAGGTGGGCTCCACGGTGGCGTCGTTGTTGAGCAGGGCCACGTGGTCGACGCCGTCGAGGTCCGCCATGGCGAGGTTGTTCCCCCGGGCGAAGCCCTCGTTGCTGAGCGAGTCGATGACGCGCACCCGCGGCAGGTGCCGCTGCACGCGGCGGGCGAGGCCGTCGACGGAGGCGTTGTCGACCATGACGACCTCGAGGCGGTCCTCCGGCCAGTCGAGGGCCAGCAGGCTCTCCAGGCACCGCCACGTCATGTCGCCGCCGTCGAAGTTGATCGTGATGACGCGCACCCGTGGGAACGGGCCGGCTGCGCTCGTCACGGGCGGGGACACTACCGGCGGGCGGCGGGGGTCCCGGGCCGCCCGGGCCGTCCGGACCGGGCCAGCAGCCGCGCCGCGCCCGCCGCGGCCCGCAGCCGCCGGACCGTGTGGTGGGGGTGGGGCCGGCGGCCGCGCAGGACGGGCTGGAGGATCTCCCCCCGGGCGTTGCCGCCGACCTCGTGCCACAGGTAGCGGCTCCACGCGCCCAGCGCCCGGCGGGGCCCGGCGTGGCGGGTCAGCACCACCAGCCGGTTGCGGTGGTTGAGGTGGTCGAAGAGGCCCTCGTCGCCGCCGGTCGAGGCGCGGTGGCGGTGCCGGACGACCGCCGTCGGCACGTACCGGTAGCGCCAGCCCCGCTCCCGGCCGCGCCAGGCCAGGTCGAGGTCCTCGTAGTACAGGAACAGCGGCTCGTCGAAGAGGCCCACGTCGTGGAGGTAGGCGGCCGACAGCAGGCAGCAGCCGCCGTACCAGGCGAACACGTCCTCCTCGGCGTCGAACTGGCCCCGATCGCGCTCCAGCCAGCCCCGGTCGGCGCCGAACCCGTCGGCGGTGAGGACGTTGCCGGCGTTGTTCACCACGTCGAAGCGCTCCGCGCCCAGCGGGAGGAGCCGGGCGGCGGCCTCGCCGTCGACGTGCACCGCCACCTCCTCGTCGTCCGGCCCGGCCGGCACCCAGAGCTCCGCCCGGCCCGTCGTCCAACGGGCGTGCCCCTCGTCCCACGACCAGCCCCGGGCGAACACCGCCCGGTCCCACACGTCGCGCCCGGCCACCTCGACCCCGGTCACCCGCAGGCCGAGGGTGCGGGGATCGCCGCCGCCCGGGCGGAAGGTCGGCGAGTCGAGCACCACCTCGGCGAAGCGCGGCTCGAGCACCACCTTCGGGCAGGCGGCGCCGAGCCGCCGGTCGCCCTCCAGCGCGTCGACCAGCGGTCGCAGCCAGCCGGGCGTCACGAACAGGTCGCTGTTGACCAGCGCGGCGTAGCGGGCGCCACCGAGGTCGCGCAGGCCGAGGTTGCACCCGCCGCCGAAGCCCAGGTTGCGCGACGACCGCACGAGCCGGACGCCGGGGCGGGCCGAGACCCGCTCGGGCGTGCCGTCGGTGGAGGCGTTGTCGACCACCACCACCTCGAGCCGGTCGGCCGGCCAGTCCGTGGCGGCCAGG
>Ga0180215_1002758_pt1 | contig 17238 bp, 14 predicted proteins | sample eDN3rd37CBELigBY_FD_128871 | JGI IMG/M metagenome (GOLD analysis project Ga0180215, IMG submission 128871) | Enriched backyard soil microbial communities from Emeryville, California, USA - eDNA 3rd pass 37_C BE-Lig BY (version 2) (version 2) | ecosystem: Environmental > Terrestrial > Soil >... | reverse complement strand
GTTTTCTCCTCTCTAGCGATTGCTTCTCTCATCATAGCAAAAAAACAGAAGAAAAAAACCCGCATTGTGCATCATGATGTAAAGGGTTACAATGGGTTGTATAAAATTGGGACAGGAGTGAGAGGTATGCAAATTGCGGCACAGCTGTACACATTGCGGAGTTATTTGAAGACGCCTGAAGATATTGCTGAGACCTTGAAGAAAGTGAAGCAAATCGGCTACCAAGCGGTTCAGGTTTCCGGCATGGCGCCGGTTGACCCGAAGCTTGTGAAGGAGCTGGCAGACCGCGAAGGCTTGAACATCTGTGCGGCACATATCTCGTATTCCGATCTGCTTAACGATATGGACGGTGTGATTGCGAAGCACAAGCTTTGGGAATGCAAATATGTTGGCTTAGGCGGGCTGCCGCAGGAGTACCGCGGTGACGCGCAAGGCTATGCGGCTTTCGCAAAGCAAGCCTCGGAATTCGGAAAGCAGCTGCACGAAGCGGGACTGAAATTTATATATCACAATCATGATGTTGAATTTGCGAAATATGACGGGAAGACCGGAATGGATATCTTATTGGAAGAGACGGATCCGGATACGGTTGATTTTGAGCTGGATGTCTATTGGGTGCAAGCGGGCGGGGCGGATCCGGTGCAATGGATCAAGAAGGTTGACGGACGAATGAAGGTTGTCCATTTCAAGGACATGGCAGTCACGCCGGAACGCGAACAGCGTTTCGCGGAGATCGGGGAAGGCAACATGAACTTCGATGCGATCATCCAAGCGTGCCGGGACATCGGAGTCGAGTGGGCGCCTGTCGAGCAAGATCAATGCTATGACCGAAATCCGTTCGAGAGCTTGGAAATGAGTTATCACAACTTGCGGAAATTAGGCGCTGTGTCATAAGAAATGCCCTGGGGTGCAGTTTACATCCCAGGGCATCTTATTAACTTTGGGATTGCAGCAACAACAGGATGATGGACGACAGGCTGAGGCATACGCTGATCAGATAGAGGAAGGACACGACCTGCTTCGGATTCAATCCTTGCCGTAGCAGCCGGTAATGCACCTGACTTGCGTCGGCTTGGTAGATCGGCTTTCCTTGGAGGAATCTTCTAACCACAACAAAGAGATTATCGAAGATCGGTACGCCCAGCGCCAGAATCGGAATGAACAATGAAAGTACGGTCGCTTGCTTGAACGCACCGTCCAGCGCAATCACTGCAAGAATAAACCCGAGGAACGTCGCGCCGGCGTCTCCCATGAACACTTTGGCGGGGGGCTTGTTATACCGCAAATACGCGAGCGCTGCACCGATCAAGAGGATGGCCATCATGGCGGACTCGCTTTGTCCCTTGACTAATGCGACAATAAAGAGGGTCCCTGCGGAAATCGCGGACAAGCCGCCCGCCAGTCCATCCATGCCGTCCGAAAAGTTGATGACCGTTGTCACGCCGAAAATCCATAGAATGGTTAGAATGAACTGCAGCCACACCGGAAGGGTAACGTATTCGCCGCTGAATGGGTTAAAGAACCCTTCAAACGTAATGCCCGACGCGTACACGACTACGGCAGCCGCGACTTGAACGATGAGCTTCGGCAAGGCCGGGAAGTCTTTCCCTTGCGTTTTATACCAATCGTCTACGGTGCCGATCACGAGCAACAGCAACGATCCTATAAGAACTGCCGCGGTTTGCACCGTAAACTGCTCAGTAAAACAAGTATAGCTGACGGCAAATCCGGCAAAAATGGCATAACTTGCGGTTAAAGGAATAGGCTCTCTATGTATTTTTCGTTCTTCATCCTTCCGGGGACGGTCAACAAAATTTAAGCGGAACGCCAGCCTCCCCAACGGGGGAATTAACAGGTACACTATGAAGAAGGACATTAAGAAAGCAATCATGTACAAAGTGAGAACAACTCCTATTGGAAACAAAATTTAACAACATTATAAAATGACATTCGCATAAAGTCGATAGGGACTACCTCCTAAGACTGGAATACAGGGATTTTAGAGGATTTTGTCGAAAAAGATATAGATTCGAGGAAACAGCGGATAGGAGGAGAAATGATGGGTGAAACAGCAAGCATATATAAAAAGCTGGAGAAAGCGCGGCAGGAGCTGCTGGATCTTGGGCTGCGCAATCCTCTGCTGAATTACCGTACACTGCAAGCGCGAGGATTAGAGATTGTAAGAGAGAAGCCTTCGGAGATCTATCGAATTTTAGTGGCCGAGAGGCGGAAGATGACCTTCGAGGCAACCGGATCTGACGACGAGGATGAGACACTGCTGCTGCCCCCCTCGGTGATGGAGGAGAAGCTGCTCGATGCAAAGCTCCAAACGAATTATTCGGAGAAGCATTTGGAGCGCCGGCTTCTAAATACGTATCACTCCGCTCGGACGTATATCGAGGAGCAAGGCGTGAACATTTTATATATGGCTCTTGGGATGCTTCATTGGTACGAATCTGACAGCGTCCAGGAAGCGAGAAGAGCGCCGCTCATTCTCGTGCCCGTGCAATTGGATCGTGTCAGCGCGCGGGACCGGTTCCGGGTGTCCTATACCGAAGAGGAGATCGGTCACAATATTTCGCTTCAAGCAAAGCTGAAGGCGGATTTTGGACTGGATTTACCCGGACTGCCTGAAGACGGAGAGTTGGATGCAGATGCATATTTCGAAGAAGTGTCCCTTGCCGTTGAAGGCATGAAGCGATGGACGGTGGATCGGGATGCATTAGTGATCGGCCTTTTCTCCTTTGGCAAGTTTCTAATGTATCGGGATTTGGATCTCTCTACATGGCCTGAATTTGCGCGTCCTGAGGAGCATCCCGTCATGAACGCGCTCTTGGGAGACGGCTTCCGGGAGCCCCCGAGCTCCATCGCCGAGGAGGAACGGTTGGATGAGCATGTGGACTTGGCGGAAGCGCGGCATATTAAGGACGCGGACAGCTCGCAGATGTTGGCGGTGCTGGACGCGAATATGGGGCGTAACTTCGTCATCCAAGGTCCTCCGGGCACTGGGAAATCGCAGACGATTACGAACTTAATTGCCGAAGCGATCGGACACGGGAAGAAGGTGCTGTTCGTCTCCGAGAAGATGGCTGCCCTCGAGGTGGTAAAGCGGCGGTTGGACGAGGCCGGACTCGGCGCCGCCTGTCTTGAACTGCACAGCCATAAGACGAATAAGAAAATGCTGCTGGGCGAGCTGTCCGCGACCCTTGAGATGACGAAGCCGCAGTCCTCGAATGATGGGGACATCCGGCTTCTGGAAGACTTGCGCAATCGGTTGAATGAATACTGCGACGCGGTAAACACGGAGATTGGGGAGACCGGCGTAACGCCATACGACGCATTAGGCGAAATCGTCCGTACCCAAATCGAGCGCGGGAAGAGTGAGGCGTATCCGATGGTCTCGCTTCCCGCGATGGACCGCTGGACCAAAGATGAATATAAGAAGCGGGAAGTGCTGATTGAGGAATTGCAGCAATGGATCCGCACCGCAGGCATGCCTGCGCGGCACGTATTTTGGGGAAGTTCGGTGGGTGTGGTGCTTCCTGCGGATATTGAGGCGCTGCGAGGGAAGGCCACGAAAGCGAAGGAGCTGGTCGGCGGGTTGGCGGATGCCCTGTCTGCGGTTTCCCAAGCGCTTAACATCCCGGCGCCGAAGCATATGCGGGATACGGAATTGTTCCTGAAGGCTCTCGAAACGGCGAAGAACGCGCCGGAACTGAAGAATACGCCGATTGATTCTTCCTTATGGACCGCGGAAACGGACCGAATCGAAGATTGCATGAAGGCGGGGGCCGCGTATGCGGAGCTTCGCCGAAAATTCAGCGGAATATTGCTTCCGGAAGCCTGGCGGGAGGATGTATTGGAAACGCGGCAGGCGCTGGTGCAATACGAGGATAAGTGGTGGAAATTTTTATCCGGGCAGTACCGGAAGGCGAAGCAGCGGATGCTGGGGCTGTGTAAGCAGCCGAAGGATTTGAAGCTTTCGCTGGTAGAACTTGCAGATGCAATCATGGAATCGCGGCGGCTTGAGGAGCAGGTCAATCGGCATGGGGCGCTGGTTGGCGGGTTGTTTCCCTCCGATTGGAGAGCTATGGATTCCGATTGGGTGCGGTTATCGCAGCTCCATCAATGGATTCTCTCGCTGCATGCGCAGATCGAACGCGGCGAGCTGCCCGCTTGGATCATCGGCTTCCTGAATGCAAAGCCGGAACGCGCATTCGTAGGGGAACGGCTGGCGGAGCTCGGGAACCTTGCGGAGGAGGCAAGGCGGACCGTGGATTCTGTTGAAGAGCTGGTCGAATACAAAGCTTCCTTGCCGGAGGCGCACAGCTTCCAAGAGCTCACGGAGCTGATGGGACGCTGGGCGGAGCAAGCGGCGAAGCTGCAGGAGATGGCATCGTATAATCAGCTGGCCGCGGTATGCGCGGAGGCGGAGCTGCGGCCAATCTTAACCTTTGCTCAAGATTGGGAGGGAGCGGGCGAGGAGCTTACAGATTGCTTCCGGTGGAATCGATATCAAGCCTTGGCGGCACGGGCGTTCCGCGAGCGTGCGTCGCTGTCCGGCTTTGACAGCGGCAGGCATGAGCATGCGATTCATAAGTTCCGCGAGCTCGACAGAAATCTCTATGAACTGAATCGGTTTAAGCTGGCGGAGCTGCATTGGAGCCGGCTTCCGCGGCATGAAGCAGGCGGCCAGCTGGGCGTACTGCGGCGTGAATTCGAGAAGAAGACGAGGCATCTGCCGATCCGGCAGCTGATGTCCCGCGCGGGCCACGCGATTCAGGCGATTAAGCCGGTCTTCATGATGGGACCGCTGTCGATTTCCGCTTATTTGCAGCCGGGCAGTATAGAATTTGATCTTGTCATCTTCGACGAGGCCAGCCAAGTGAAGCCGGTCGATGCCTTCGGCGCGATTATCCGGGCGAAGCAGGCGATCGTGGTAGGCGACAGCAAGCAGATGCCGCCGACGAACTTCTTCGATACGCTTGCGAAGGAGGGAGACGAAGAGGAGGACAACTTCGTCGCGGATATGGAGAGCATTCTTGGCTTATTTGCCGGACAGAATGCGCCCCAACGTATGCTGCGCTGGCATTATCGGAGCCGCCACGAGTCGTTGATTGCGGTATCGAATTACGAGTTTTACGACAATCGGCTGGTGATCTTCCCGAGTCCTGACGCGGATCGGTACGACTCGGGGCTGATCTGCCATTACTTGCCGGATACGTTCTATGACCGGGGCCGCTCGCGGACGAACCGCTTGGAAGCCCGGGCAGTGGCGGAGGCGGTGATGGAGCACGCGCGGCGGCGGCCGCATCTGACATTAGGAGTCGCGGCCTTCAGCATGGCCCAGATGCAGGCCGTTATGGATGAAGTGGAGCTGCTCCGCCGCGAGAATCCGGAGTGTGAACCGTTTTTTGCCGCGCATCCGCATGAACCTTTTTTCGTGAAAAATTTGGAGAATGTTCAAGGGGATGAACGGGATGTTGTGTTCATCAGCATTGGATATGGCAAGACGAAGGAAGGCTACTTGACGATGGACTTCGGTCCGCTGAACCGCGAGGGCGGTGAAAGGCGGCTGAACGTCTTAATTACACGGGCTCGTCTTCGCTGCGAGGTGTTTACGAATTTGCGCGCGGATGATATCGACTTGAACCGCACGAATGCCCGGGGTGTGAAGGCGTTAAAGACGTTCCTGAAATATGCGGAAAGCGGATTGATGGATGTTCCGGAGGAATCGGGGAGAGGCTTCGCGTCTCCGTTCGAGGAAGCGGTGCATCGGAGGTTAACCGATCTCGGCTATGAAGTGCGGACGCAGGTCGGCTCGGCGGGATTCTTTATTGACTTGGCGGTGGTTGATCCGGATGCGCCAGGCAGGTATTTGCTCGGAATCGAATGCGACGGAGCAACGTATCACAGCGCCCGTTCGGCTCGTGACCGTGACCGCTTGCGGCAGCAGGTGCTGGAAGGGCTCGGGTGGACCATTCACCGCATCTGGAGCACCGATTGGTTCCGGCATCCGGAGCGCGAGCTGAAACGGATCGTCGAAGCGATCGAGCGCGCGAAGTTGACCGGTTCGGCGGTGCCTGCGGCAAAGCTTGAGCAGAAATCTGAGCCGGTCCCTGCCCCATCCGCTTCGGCGCCGGAGGAAACGGACGGCGAAGTGCTGAAGGTAAGCCGGCTGGGAGAAGAACCGCTGAAATATGCCGTTGCAGAGCTTGAGATTGATCTGGGCGGAGCAGAATTCCATGCGCTGCCTGTTTCCATTGTGGCGGGATGGGTCGATCAGGTCGTTCGGGTGGAAAGCCCCGTTCATATGTGCGAGGTGATGAAGCGCATCTGTGAGGCGGCAGATATCAGACGGATCGGCCGCCGCATTCAAGGCGTGTTCGAGGAGGCATTCGGGTTGCTGCGCGACGCCGAGCTGCGGGGCGAGTTTCTGTGGCTCAAGCATATGTCTGTGCCGCCGGTACGCGACCGCAGTGAACTGACGGCCGCTCATCGCAAGCTGGATCTGCTCGCTGACGAAGAGTTGGCTGAAGCCGTGGTGAAGGCCGTGCGGGAAAGCTTTGGCGCGGAGGAGAGCGATGCGGTTCAAGCGGCATACCGGGCGCTCGGCTTCGTGCGGGTCACGGAGGAGATGCGTTCCCGCTTGTCCGCGCTCATGGAAGAGCTGGCGGAGCAGCAGAAGCTTGCGTGCAAGAACGGGATCTGGATGGCGGAGTAACCGAAGCTTAGGCGGCGATGCCGAAGCGAAGGTTCCGAGCTTCTAACGGAAATAGAAAACCCTAAGGCGGAAATTTTGCGCCAATTCCAGTTGTAACGGACATGAGAGACCTCATGTCCGTTACATTTTTCATACCGTACATTTGTCTTTCTTAACGTCACTGGTGTCCGTAATGTAATACAATATTAAACCTTTATGGTTTTCACCCTTTCGACGATCAATTTATGCGACCTCACGCCATTGATTCGGATTGGAACCGTGGTTCGTCCGCTGATCAGGTGCCTATGTCCGTCTGCAACCTGAGTCATGAATGCAAATCGATGAAAATGGTTTGCTCCTCTGCCGATTGCCGGTCCAGTGATACCGGAATAGGAATGCCGGTGATTTGCTGTTGTATTGGTTATTGCTTGGAAGGTATGCCGGTGTCTCATTCCGCTCGTCCGGATCAGACGATCCGTCACATTGCTAAATAGATGCCTATGTCCGTCTGCCAGGCCCGTTACTCCTTCCATTCGGTGCTGCACCCGACTAAAGCTTTGCGCAATGCGCACATCTTTATTACGTATCGCCATCGCAAGTTCACCCTTTCGAATGATCTGTTACCAGTAAATGCACAAATCATTGATGTGAAAGGGCCAGTTCCCCATTGTCGTTAGGTTTTTACGGAAGGAACGCAAACAGCTCGGCATCCGGATGGGACCCTTTTACAATGAAGTCTTGAACCATTTGCGCTCCCAGCGCGGCCAGAACACTCCCATTCCCCCCATAGCACAAAAGAAAATAGCAGTCTTTAAAACCCTCCTGCTCTCCGAAGTACGGAAGACCGCTGCGGGTGCGCATAAAGAAAGATGCCCATGCATAATCTGCGCGCAAATCGCCATATTGCGGGAACAAGCCGCGGATGCGGTCCAGCAGCTGATTGGTTTTCTGCTGCAGCTTGCTGTTGCGCTCGCCGGTGTCGCCGACGTTCTCATCCAAGCCGCCGCACACAATCCGGTGATCCGCCGTTGTGCGCATGTAAATATAGTTATTTGCCGTTTCCCAGATCAGGCTTCGCTCATGCCATCCTTCCCAGGCACAATGTAACGGCTGGGTCACGACCACGTAGGTGCTGTCCAGCGCCGTATTTCCATTGCGGCGCAGCTCTTGGGCTTCATACCCGGTAGTAAACACGATCTTATCCGCTGTTATTTTTCTTCCCGACGAAGTGGTCGCCATTGGGCGGCAGCCGTCATGGCGGAATTCTTTCACTTCCGTATTCTCATATACGCGCATACCCTTATCGTAAGAGCTTTTGACTAATGCATGAACCAATTTATACGGGTTGACTTGCGCGTTATTCGGTGTGTACAGCGCGGCAGGCTTGCGAAACGAATACCGGCTTGCCACATCGGCCTCATTCCAGAAAGCGGCTTGAAAACCGTGGCGGAGCAAGGTTTCATACTCTTCTGCAAGCATCGCAACATCTTCTTTCGAGCTGGCAAAGCATAGGCTGCCGCGCGTTTCGAATTCCGTTTCCCTGTCCAAGCCGTTAACGGTTTTTTGGAGTAAGCCCAGAGCTTCACGGCAATGTTCGTAGAAACGTACTCCTTTATGTACTCCAAATTTCTTGATGCATCCGGATAACCTTTGATCGCATTCAAACTGAAGAAGACCTGTGCTTGCGGAGGAGGTTCCGCCGCCGATGTTTCGTTTCTCCACTAAGACGGTATGAATCCCTTGAAGCTGAAGCAGATGACTGATCAGTGCTCCGGCTACGCCTGCGCCTACAACAAGCACTTCACAACGGAGGTCTTCCTCAAGAGCCGGGTATGCGGGCGGGTTTAGGAGTGTAGCGGGGGAATACAGATGACCGTAGTTAAGGTCCATCAAGAACGCTCCTTAAGGCTGATGATTCCGTTATTTTGCGGGGGTTTTGGATGGTTTATGCAAGCGGAGTGAAGCCCGGTGAAAATAACGGATGATATTTTACAATGGAGGTGGAAGACGTCTTGAAGGTCTTTATCGTGAACAGCCAAGCCGGCAATGGAAACTCTATCACGATGTGGCGGAAGATCGAAAGGAAGCTGCAGGAGAAAGGCTCCACCTACCAGGCGTTCATCACCTCAAGCAAAGAAGATTTACATGCTATCTTTCAAACCGTCAGCAGTCTTCCTCATGTTACGGGCGTGTTCGTATTGGGAGGAGACGGTACAGTCAATCATGTTCTGCCGTTCGTCATTGCGTTAGATTTGCCGATCGGCGTGATCCCGGCCGGTTCGGGCAACGATATCGCAAGGGTGTTTCACATTCCGAAGCGGATCGACCAGATCATTGCGTATATCGAGCAGCCGAAACAGCGTGGGATCGATGTGATGCAAGTGAACCAATCCTATAGTTTGAGCGTTGTGGGTGTCGGACTGGACGCAGCGATTGCTCATCATGTCGATCAAGCCGCTTACAAGAAGCTGTTCAACGCGATGAAGCTGGGATCGATTGCTTATATCCTCAGCCTGCTTATACTCGTAACCCAATATCAAAGAACCAAGGTTACGATCTACATTGACGGACAGAAGCATGTCTATGAACGCGTTTGGCTGATTGCATGCGGCAATACTCCTTACTACGGAGGAGGCATGAAGATTTGTCCTACGGCGAATGGCAACGATGGGATATTGGATGTTTGTGTATTTAAAAATGTACCGGTTTACAAGCTCTTCAGCGTTCTGCCGGCCGTCTTTAGCGGGAAGCATGTGGAACAAGCTGAGGTTGAACTGCTGCGGGGCCGCCGTATTGAGATCGAAACTCCGGTACCGTTGAGAGCGGTCGCTGACGGCGAATCGGTCGGAACCACGCCGGTGCGGATTACCGTCCTTCCTAATCGGCTGCAGTGTCTCGTATATAACAAATAGATTTGTCGCGAAGCGCCTGTATCGATGATGATGTTGTCATCTGCGATACAGGCTTTCTCTAATTATAACGGCTTTATGTATATTCTGGACGAACAAGGGCTTCCGGTCATGGGCGTAACCAACCATGCCCCCAAAAGCAAAACCGATGCGGTCTACGAACAGGTCAAGCAGGCCGATCAAAGCGGGGGGACATCGGCTTGATGATGGCTGTCATCTTTTCGATTCAGAATTATCGTCCGATTCGCAAGCTTGCGAGCATTGTCAATGTAGGACGGACATCACAGCCTTCGGGGAACCGGAAGGATGAGCTTACCGTGATTTCCGAAGCAGATGAATGCGGATCTGCTGCATACGGCCTCTTTGCTGAAATTTGATAAACCATATTATGCGGTTATCCTCTTATTCATCGACGATTATGAGGCATTCACAACGCAAAACACATCGTCGATGCAGGACATTATGAAGTACAGCCTTGTAAAAATGCTTGAAGACTTAGCAGATGAGGTTGGGGGGGTGGAGTATTCGCAGAGGCGCGGAGTGGCGCTGCTGCTCAATATGGAATCGGCAGATCAACAAGATCCGCAGAAGCTTCTAGTAGACCTGGCAGAGAAGGCCGTTCGCCTCTTCAACCAATATTATCGTCTTATGGTAACCGTCGGGGTTGGCGGGATTTATCACGAACTCGCGATGATCCTTAAATCGTTCGCGCAGGCCGATTACGCATTGCGGCACAAGCTTGTGAAAGGTGCGGGACAGGTGATTTCTTACCATGAGGTGCTTGACATGGAAAAGCAGCTTGTCATCGCAATCAAGCAAGGCAATGGCGATGAAGTTGAACAATTGGCGCGGAGCATGATGCGGAGCATTGCCGCTCAACCGATCTCGATTGAACAAGTCGAATATATCTGTTTTGACATGATCAATACAGTAATTAAGACTTCTGTGGAGATGAATATTCCGCTCGAAGGCGCGGAGCTGACCGTTGAACAAATGTTTGCGGCCCGATTCGAAACCTTCTCTCAGTTTGAAAGTTTGATGATTGATTATTGCAAACAAATATGTCACTATGTGAACAATCAGAAGGAAAGCAAAAATAACAGATCCGTCTCTTAGTTTGGAATCCATTGCGGACGTGTTCGGCTTTTCAGCTTCTTATTTAACAAGGTACTTTAAAGATCAGACGGGGCAATCGTTAAAGCATTATATTGACCAGGTGCGAATGGAGAAGGGGAAGGAGCTTTTAATCCATTCGGATAAGACGTTGGGAGAGATTGTATGCACCGTAGGATATGTCGATACCACGGATTTTATCCGAAAATTCAAGAAGCTGGAGGGGATTACCCCCATACAATACCGAATGGTTGTCCAGACAGGCGGCCTTTCTCTCTCCAAATGATAAAGGAAGTGTTACGATGACGAACGTAAGATTGGAACAACAGCTGGCGTTTATTCTTGAGGTGGATAAGCTGAAAACCATTCTGAGAAGATCCCGCATTCTCGATCAATCCCGGTACGAGAACGACGCGGAGCATACCTGGCATCTGATGCTGATGGCGCTCATGCTGAAGGAGCATGCGAACGTGCAAAGCCTTGATATGATGCGTGTTCTGAAAATGCTAGTCATCCACGATATCGTTGAAATTGATGCGGGGGACACCTTCGCCTACGACGAGAAGGGGCATGAAGATAAGTTTGAACGGGAGGAAGCGGCCGCGAAACGGATTTTCGGTTTGCTGCCGGAGGATCAAGAAGCAGAATGTTACGCACTGTGGCGGGAGTTTGAGGACCGTGAAACGCCTGAGTCGAAGTACGCCGCGGCGATCGACCGGCTGCAGCCGATGCTGCTGAACTATCACACTGGAGGCTTATCTTGGCAAGAAAATGGAGTGACAAGCGACAAGGTTTTGAAGCGCAACCGCACGATCGAGGAAGGCTCGGAAGCGCTGTGGGAATATGCAAAGAACCTCGTTCGACAGGCTGTGGACAACGGGTACCTACCGAACTAAGGAACCCTCCAGTCCCAACAGCCTCTTCTTCATTTCAATTCCGCCGGTAAATCCGGTGAGCGATCCGTCTTTGCCAATGACGCGGTGGCAAGGAACAAATACGAGCGCCGGATTGGCGCCGATCGCTCCTCCGACCGCGCGCACGGCGGACGGCTTACGAATGCGCTCGGCGATGTTCGAGTAGGTGGTCGTCTCTCCGTAAGGAATCTCGGTGAGCGCGTTCCATACCGCCAATTGGAACGGCGTTCCCCGTAAATCGAGCGGCACGGTAAATTCTCTTCGTACTCCCTTTAAATACTCTGAAAGCTCACGCGCGTACGGTTCCATTTTCTCATCATCACGCACGAATTCGCATCCCGGATACCGCTTGGCAAGCCAAGACGCCATCTCCTCGAAGGGCTCTCCGTCCGAACTCGCGTAACAAAGCCCCGCAGACGACGCGGCAATGAGGATGTTCCAGCCTTGCCGGCTTACGACAGACCAATAAATCGCCGCTTGCTCCGCCATACCGCTCCCCCCTTGTTGTGACCAATATAAAATTATTATATGATGTGGATTATGACCAGACAAGAACAGAAGAATAGAAGTGGGGAAGACAATGAATCCGAGAGATTTATCCTATCAGATGCCGCCGGAATGGGCGGAGCATTCGCGTACCATCGTTTCTTGGCCGGTACAGGCGTCCATGGTGTACCCGGATGAATATGAAGAAACCTGCGGCGCGTATGCGGACATGGTTCGGGCGATTGCGGAATTCGAGCCGGTGACGGTGCTTGTCAATCCGGAAGACATGGACGCGGTGAGCGGGCTGTTCGGCGGCAATGGCCGAATCGAATGTTTGGCAGTGGAACATAATGACTCATGGGTCAGAGATAATGGTCCGACCTTCATTACAAGCGTTGAAGACGGCAGCCTCGCGGGGGTCAACTGGAAGTTTAACGCATGGGGCGGCAAATACGCGCCTTGGGATTTGGACGATGCAGTGGCGGTTAAGGTGCTGGAGCATTATGGCGTGAAGCGGTTTGACGCCCCGCTTGTGATGGAGGGAGGCTCCTTCCATGTGGATGGAGAAGGCACGCTCATCACGACGGAAGAGTGCCTGTTGAATCCGAACCGCAATCCGGAGCTTAGCCGGGAAGAGATCGAGGCGTATTTGCAAAAATATTTGAATGTGAACAAGGTGATCTGGCTTCGGCGCGGGCTTGACGGGGACGAAACGGACGGCCATGTGGACAACATTGCTTGTTTTGCGGCACCGGGGAAGGTCATCCTGCAGGTGTGCGGTGATCCGGAGGATGCGAACTATGCGATCACGCAGGAGAATCTGAAGATTTTGCGTGAAGCTGTTGACGCGAAGGGGCGGCAGCTCGAGGTGATTCCGATTGCCCAGCCGCCGTATCGGGAGCATAACGGACATCGTTTAACGCTGAGCTATATCAATTTTTATTTTGTCAACGGCGGGATCATTCTGCCTGTGTTCGGCGCGGATGCGGAGGAGACGGATCGGCTCGCTGAAGAGAAGCTGCGCGAGGTTTTTCCGGAACGGGCGGTTCGTCGGGTAGACGGCATGGGCATCATCCGCGAGGGCGGCAACGTGCATTGTGCGACACAGCAGATCCCGAAAGGGTTCATGGAATAATGGGGGTAGTGTGAAAATGAGACTCGTCAAAGTAGCGGCAACGCAAATGAGCTGCACATGGGACGTGGACGACAATATTCGCAAGGCGGACGCGTTGGTGCGGGAAGCGGCTGCGAAGGGCGCGCAAATTATTTTGCTGCAGGAGCTGTTCGAGACGCCGTATTTCTGCCAGAAGGAGAAGCCAGAGTACTACAGTTGCGCGACGGAGCTTGAGGAGAATAAGGCGGTTAATCACTTCAAGAAGGTCGCGAAGGAACTCGGGGTTGTGCTTCCGATCAGCTTCTATGAGAAGAAGAACAATGCGCGTTACAATTCCTTGGCGGTCATTGACGCGGACGGGGAAGTGCTGGGTCATTACCGCAAGAGCCATATCCCGGACGGTCCGGGGTATGAAGAGAAGTACTACTTTAACCCGGGGGATACCGGCTTTAAAGTATGGAAGACGAAGTACGCCCGCATCGGTGTGGGCATCTGTTGGGATCAGTGGTATCCGGAATCCGCACGCTGCATGACGCTGATGGGGGCGGAGCTGTTGTTCTTCCCGACGGCCATCGGATCGGAACCGGAAGACAGCTCGGTTGACTCCAAAGATCATTGGCAGACGGTCATGCTGGGCCATGCGGCGGCAAACTTAGTGCCAGTGATTGCCTCGAACCGGATTGGCGTTGAAACTGAGGACGATTCCAGCATTACCTTCTACGGTTCATCGTTTATTGCCGGGCCGACCGGGCAGAAGATCGTTGAAGCGGGCCGGGAAGAGCAAGCGGTGCTCGTGGCGGAGTTCGATTTGGAGAAGATCGAATTTCAGCGGATCGAATGGGGCATCTTCCGCGATCGTCGTCCGGATCTGTATAAGATCATTACCACGTATGACGGGTCGACCCCTGTGTCATAAAGAAACTGGCAGTCCGTTTGCTTAAACGGAACTGCCAGTTTTTTTGGTTTGTTAACTATTTATTTAACTTCTACCGTCCAGCCGAACGGATCCGGCTTGGTGCCCTTCTGAATGCCTGTCACTTCTTCGTACAGCTTGAGAGACAGCTCTCCGACTTCGCCGTTGCGGATTTGCAGATGCTCGCCTTGCCAGTTGAGCTCGCCGATCGGGGAGATGACTGCCGCTGTACCTGTACCGAAGGCTTCTTCTAAAGTACCATCCTTCGCTGCTTGATACAGCTCGTCAATGGAGATCGTCCGCTCCTCCACCGGAACGCCCCAGTGGCGGAGAATTTGCAGAACGGAGTTACGGGTGATGCCGTCCAGAATGCTGCCGTTCAGCTTTGGTGTAACTACCGTACCGTTAATTTTGAAGAAGACGTTCATGCTGCCGACTTCCTCGATATACTTGCGGTGTACGCCGTCTAACCAGAGCACTTGCGGGTAGCCTTTCTCCGCCGCAATCTCTTGCGCTTTGAGGCCTGCCGCGTAGTTGCCGGCTGTCTTTGCTTCGCCGACGCCGCCGCGAACCGCACGCACATATTCGGGTTCCACGTAGATTTTTACAGGCTTGAGCCCGTCTTCCGAATAGTAAGCTCCAACCGGAGACAAGATGATCATGAATAAATATTCCTCAGAAGGCGCGACACCCAGGGCAGCTTGGGTAGCAATGACGAACGGACGAATATACAATGAAGTACCCGGAGCCGACGGAATCCAATCTTCATCGACTTTGATCAATTGCTTCAACGCATCCAACGCCAGCTCTTCATCCAGATGCGGAATGCTGAGGCGCTCGTTGGAACGGTTCAGACGCTGGAAGTTTCGCTGCGGACGGAACATCAAGGTGCGGCCGTCCTCTGTCTTGTATGCCTTAAGGCCTTCAAAAATGGTTTGGCCGTAATGGAACACTTTCGCCGCCGGATCAAGGGAGATCGGTTGATACGGTACGATCCTTCCGTTGTGCCAGCCTTTGTCTTTCGAATAGTTCAGGATAAACATATGATCCGTATAGTACTTGCCGAAACCAAGGTGAGATTGATCCGGTTTTTGTTTTTTCTGTGAGGTCAGTTGAACTTCAAATTTTGCTGCCATCCCTGTCGCTCTCCTTTATTTCTATAAAGCTGATTTGTATCTTGTTATTATACACCTTTTATTATGTTAGCACACGAATTAATAGATTAAAATGACTTTTCGCATGGAACCATTTTCGCCGTTCCGGTTACAATGTTGGTAAGCTGATGAATTAGAGCATGGGGATGATTCGTGTGATCGCGCAAGATATTATGGTACAAAGTGTTTATAAAGTTAAGGAAAGCGATACCGTCCGCAGTGTGGTTGAAAGATTTATTGAGAAACGGATCAGCGGAGTGCCGGTTGTCAATGACCGCAATGAATTGGTCGCTTACGTAAGCGACGGTGACATCATGCGTTATATCGGCAAGCACAAGGATATGGTTGTCGGCAGTATTTTCTATTTCACGGTTTTGAAAGGCGATGATATTGCCTTCGAGGAAAGAGTGCGAAATATTCTGGATTTGAACGTGATGGCCATAGCAACCCGGAAGGTCGTAAGTGTGAACTGGGACACTGAAGTGGAAGAGATCGCGGCCATCCTGGGCAATCGGCGATACAAGAAGGTTCCGGTTGTGAAGAATGGAGTGCTCGTCGGTGTGATCAGCCGCGGAGATATTATTCGCCGGGTGTTCGAGAAGTTTCTTTAAAATTGAACCTTCAATTGAACAAGGTCGATGATGCGCCCGTCCCTGGCGCTTCTTGCGTATACCCAGATCTCTCCGCCTGCTGCCGTCGGTTGCCTGTCGAATTGTATCGTTGTGGAGAAGGTTCCGTAAGCCGGCGCGCCTGCGCTTGTCGTGATCGGCCGCTCCCTCGTTACAATGACGTCGTTGTCATCGCGGATTTGGTACAATATGGTCGCCTCGAACGCGCGGGCGATTCCTTCTAACGCCTGGCCCGGTTCGATGCGTGAGCCGGGGCGCGGGTTTATGATCACGATATTGTTGGAGGTGGGCAGCGGGAGGATGAGACGGTACCCGACAAATAAAGTATCGGGCGAAAACCCGACGCGCCCTTCATTGGCTTGAATGATTGCCGGCAGCGATACACCGAGTTTGCGTGAGATTTTGAATAACGTATCACCTTCGTTAACCTCATAGATGACAGCGGGTACTTCAAGAGGTTGGCCAGGGTAGATGAGGGACGGGTTCGTGAGCAGCGGGTTCATTCCCGCCAGCAGATCCGGTGTCGTTGAGAACCGTCTCGCGATGCGGAACAAACTGTCTCCCGGATGAATGATGTAGGCTGTCACGTTGCGCTGGCTGAGCCCGGTTTCCGAGACAACGAGTACCTGTCCGGGATAAATGAGACCAGGATCAGTAACCGGATCGTAAATGGCGTTCGTTTGCTCCAGCAGCTGTACCGTGCTTCCGAACCGTGCAGCGATCGAGTAGAGCGTATCCCCTGGTTGAACGGTGTAAATATAATGAACACCCTCATGGATTGTCACTAGAATTCACTCCTTTTTTGCTTCATTACCATAAGATATACATTTTTTGTAGGTTGGTGCCTATACTTCCTCATCCGCTCCGGATCTTTCCTGTCTGCGCTGGGCTCCAATCCTCTGTCAATAGTCAGTGAAAATGTCACCTTAATTGTTCAGAGAAAATGTCACTATGACAATTAAAAAATTCCATTGCATCCTGCTGGGGGCTTGCCTATTGTCGGGCAGCGCCGGTCATTCCGTCAAGGGTTGCCTGTTCTGCAATCGTCTTGCGACGACGGCTCTGCCGCCCTTGACGGATGCCCGTCGGCTCCCCGCAAGAGGGGAATTAAGCCCCAGCAGGGATTGCCACAAGTCACGTTGGTATGCTACGCTGAAGTTGATTTTGGGATTTCCATGGTTGACGCCATGGATGATTTATGGCGGGCTTGCGTGGCGACGCAGGACTCGCTGTTTTTGTTTTATGCCGCCGCGGTGGCCTTTGAGTTTCTCGCAATGTGAAAGCTTGTCCGCTCTGCCAAACC
>Ga0180215_1002757_pt1 | contig 17240 bp, 17 predicted proteins | sample eDN3rd37CBELigBY_FD_128871 | JGI IMG/M metagenome (GOLD analysis project Ga0180215, IMG submission 128871) | Enriched backyard soil microbial communities from Emeryville, California, USA - eDNA 3rd pass 37_C BE-Lig BY (version 2) (version 2) | ecosystem: Environmental > Terrestrial > Soil >... | reverse complement strand
CTCGCCCATGCGCGTCAGGCTAACCTCGTCTGTTCTTACTCGCGATATCCGGACCGGGTTTCGATCGATACTCTGTCGGGATGGAGAGGTTCGACACGGTCGTCATCGGTGCAGGCGTTTCCGGGCTGACCGCTGCACGCCTGCTGGCCCAGGCCGGCCAGCGGGTGGTGGTGCTGGAGGCCCGCGACCGCATCGGCGGCCGCACCTGCACCCAGCGCACTGACGGTTTCGTCGTCGACCGCGGTGCGTCGTGGATCCACGGCGTCGACGACAATCCGTTGGCAGCGGTCGTGAGCGCCTTCGGCATGCACACGATCGAGTTCACGGTCGGCAGTTACCAGCCGGACGGCCGCCCCATCGCCTACTACGACCCGGCCGGGCAGCGCCTGGACGACGCTGCCGTGCAGCGGTTCGCTGACGACATCCGCGAGTTCGATCGCCACCTCGCGACCGCCATCGACGCCTGTGCGCCGGATGCCACGTATGCGGACGCCATCGACGCCGCCCTGGGCTCACTGCCCTGGGATGCTGATCGCGCCGAACGCGTGCGGGAGTTCCTGTTCCACCGTTCAGAGGAGCAATACGGGGTCTGGGCAGGCGACCTGGCCTCGCGGGGGCTGGACGACGACGTCATCTTCGGCGACGAGGTCGTGTTCCCTGACGGGTTCGACCAGCTCGCATCGCACCTGGCGGAGGGCCTCGACGTCCGGCTCGAGCACGTGGTCTCCGGGGTCACATGGGCGGTTGACGGTGCAACCGTCAGCACAGGCAGGGACGCTTTCGTCGCAGACCGGGTCGTCGTGACGGTGCCGATCGGCGTTCTGAAGTCCGAAGAGTTCGTCTTCGACCCTCCACTGCCGGAAGAGCACGCCAGGGCCATCCACGGATTCGAGATGAACAACTTCGAGAAGGTGTTCCTGCGTTTCAGCACCAAGTTCTGGGATGAGGGCGTCTACGCGATTCGCCAGCAGGGTGAGGCGGGCCTCTGGTGGCACTCCTGGTACGACCTGACGGCGCTCGACGGCGTTCCCACGCTGCTGACATTCGCTGCCGGTCCGAGCGCCATCGAGACGCGCGAGTGGACCGACCAGCAGGTGGCAGACTCCGTGCTTGAGGCACTGCGGCGCATCTACGGCGAACGAGTGGAGGAGCCCGAACAGGTTCTGGTCACCGATTGGCAGCACGACCCGTTCTCGCGCGGCTCGTACGCCTTCATGAAGCCCGGCGCCCGGGCCGAAGACCACGATTTCATCGCCACCCCGATCGACGGTGTGCTGCACCTCGCAGGGGAGGCCACTTGGACAGAAGACCCGGCAACCGTGACGGCGGCCCTGCGTTCGGGCCACCGCGCGGCCCAGAACATCCTCGGCCGCGCACTGCCGTTCAGCGCCTTGAGTGATCCCGTCATGATTGAGTAAGCCCTCCGAATCCCGGTGATCAAATCCCTGAGGTGGTTACCCTTGATGCATGGCCACCATCGAGTCCGTGACGCTGGACGTGCCAGACCTCGTGTCCGCTGACCGCTTCTACACGGCCATCGGTGTGAAGGATCGCGTGCGCCTGAGGCAAGCGGATGCGCCGGCATCCGGTTTCCGCGGCTACACACTCTCGCTCACCACTGCCCAGCCGGGCAACGTCGACCGGCTACTTGAGGGCGCTCTGGATGCTGGTGCTGAAACGCTGAAACCGGCCGAGAAATCGCTGTGGGGATACGGCGCGGTAGTGCGTGCCCCCGACGGATCCATCGTGACAATCGCGTCGTCGTCGTCGAAGAAAGACACCGGTGCAGCAACACAGCAGGTCGACGACTTCGTACTGCAGCTGGGTGTCGCCGATGTGGCAGCCAGTCGCGAGTTCTACACCGAGCACGGCTTCACTGTGTCGAAGAGCTACGGCCGCAAGTATGTGGAGTTCGACTCGGGCCGGGTGCAGTTGACGCTGATCTCCCGACGCTCACTCGCGAAAACCGCAGGCGTCTCACCTGACGGCACCGGGTCTCACGGCATCGCGATCGGCACAGACGCCGCACCCTTCACAGACCCTGACGGCTTCGAGGCCGAGACAGCCTCTGGCTAGGGAGCTGCACGTCACACATTCGCGGCAGAGCGGTCTTAATGGGTATGACACTCGTATCGAAGACTCAGCAGACGACCACAGGGTCGCCCGTCATCGCCGTGTGGAAGTGGCTGGTCGGGCCGCTCCACCACAGGGTCGTGCACGCACTGCGCCAGGCCGCGGAGAGGCATGACCCGGTCGGGGTCGCGAAGCTGCTCGACCCGGATGTCGCAGTCGTGGTCGACTCGGGCGACATCGAGCATCCGACCATCAGGGTGGTGCGCGGCCGCTACGACGCTGCAGTCCTCCTGCTGCACGGTTTGACGTCTCGACCACCCTTCGACCTCGCGGTGCGCTCGATCAACGGCCAGGCCGGCCTCACGCTGAGTCACGGCGGCAGGGTCACAGCTGCACTCAACATCGATTTCACCGCGGGCGCCATCAGCGGTATCTGGGTGCGGTTGCAGCCCGAGATGATGCGCAACTGGAACACTCTCTGAGCGGCTGCTACCGTCTCTAACCGTGCTTCCCGACCACTGGATTGAACACCGCCGCAGCGGCGACCGCGAGCCGATCGGCTGGATTGTGCCAGACGGTGACGCATTCATTGCCATCGATGTTCTTGGCAGGCGCGTGACCGACACCCCGGTCGACTGGCTGCACGCCGAGGAGGCTCTGGATGCCCTCGGCATCGGATTTCTCGCCGACCGCTACCTGCTGACGCTGCCTGATGGCTCCGAGCGCCCGGTGCGGATCACGGAGGCGGGTGCTGACGGCATCACGGTGGTTGCCGACGAGTTCGGCAGTGCTTCTGCGGTCGGCGCAGGCAGCGACCGGTTCAGACTGCCCTTCCCGGCACCGGATGCGTTACGACCCTTCCCGCGTTGACGCAACATCCATCGTGGGGGTCTTGACGCCTCCGCCGCGAGCGAGTTTCGTGGAGCCATGGAGTTCGTGACTTCCGCAGACGGCACACGCATCGCCACCCACACGTCGGGCACTGGGTCGGCCGTGGTCATCGTGAACGGTGCGCTGTCGACGGCCAAGGATGCCGCGGGTCTCGCTGAGGCGTTCGCGGCCGCTGGTCTCCGGGCCGTCACCTACGACCGAAGGGCCCGCGGCCACAGCGGTGACGCTCAGCCTGCGGAGCCGGAGCGGGAGGTTGACGACCTGGCCGCGGTCATCGACGCTGCTGGGGGAGCCGCTGTGATCGGGCACTCTTCTGGGGCGGTGTTGGCGCTCTACGCCGCAGGAGAGGGCGTGCCGATGACGCACCTGTTCCTTTCTGAGCCGCCGTTCCGCTTCGGCGAGAACCCTCACGCGACCGACCTCGCCGAGCGACTGCAGGCGATGGTGGATGACGGTCGCCACGCAGACGCCGTTGTCACGTTCCAGCGCGAGGCGGTTGGCCTGCCCGAGCCCTTCATCGAACAGTTCAGGAGTTCCCCCGAGTTCGAGCACATCATCCCTCTGGCGCAGTCGACCGTGTATGACACGAAGGTAACCGAGCGCACGTCGATCCCGTCGCCCGCCATGCTCGGCGCGGTGGTTCCTGTCACGATCCTCTGCGGTGCAGACACCATGCCGTTCCTGGCCGCGTCTGCGCGACGCCTGGCCTCGATGATGCCAGATGCTGAGTTCGTCGAAGTGCGCGAGTCTGCTGCACACCGGGTCGACCCTCACGCTACGGCGCGCCTCGTGGCCGAGCGGCTTAGCTGACGCTCGTGCCCGGAGCGGTCAGCTCGCCGCTTGCTTCACCAGCGCCGCGAGCCGCTTCTCATCGGCTGCGGTCAGCTCGGTGAGTGCGTATGCGGTGGGCCACATGCTTCCCTCATCGAGGTTCGCCCCGGACTCGAACCCGAAGGTCGAGTAGCGGTTCTTGAATTTCGAAGCCGGTTGGAAGAAGCAGACGAGCTTTCCGTCTTTCGCGTATGCGGGCATCCCGTACCAGAGCTTGGGCTTCAGTTCTGGCGCGTTGGCCTTGACGATGGCGTGGATGCGCTCAGCCATGACGCGATCCGATTCGGGCATCTCGGCGATCTTCTCGAGCACCTCGTTTTCGGCGTCGGCGTCTTTGCCCCGCTTCGCCTCGGCCTTCAGCTCTTTGGCACGCTCTTTCATCGCGGCCTTCTCTTCGTCGGTGAACTGGGGCGACGTGCCTTGCGTGGTGCGCGGGCTGGTCTTCTTGTCGGTCATCGCGACTCCTCACGTTGTGTGGTCGGTTCGAGAATATGCGGATGCCTGTGGTGTCGCTTCTCGAAATCTGATCGATCGAGGCACAAACGGGTGAACGAGTGCAGAATGGCTGCGTGAACGATGACCGCCAGCGCCGGATGCTCCTGGACACCGCCGCTCTCTACTTCCGAGCCTTCCATGCCATGCCCGACAGCGTGGTGGCGCCGAACGGTCGGCCGGTCAACGCCGTGCGTGGGCTGCTCGACATCGTTGCGAGGCTCGTCACCGAGTTCCGGCCGACCGAGATCGTGGCGTGCTGGGACGACGACTGGCGTCCACAGTGGCGCGCGGAACTCATCCCCAGCTACAAGGCTCACCGGGTCGCGGTGCCTGCGACCGGCAGCTCTGCCGCCGTCGAGGAGGTGCCTGAGTCCCTCACGCCGCAGATCCCGGTGATTCGTGAGGTTCTCGGCGCACTCGGCATTCCCGTGGTGGGTGCTCCGAACCACGAGGCGGATGATGTGATCGGCACCCTGGCGACTGTGTCCACGATGCCGGTCGACGTGGTCACCGGCGACCGTGACCTGTTCCAGGTGGTTGACGACGCCCGTGAGGTGCGCGTCATCTACACCGGTCGCGGCATGTCGAAGCTGGAGATCCTGACGGATGACTCGCTGCACGCCAAGTACGGCATCTGGCCGTCTCAGTACGCCGACTTCGCCGTGATGAGGGGCGACGCTTCCGACGGTCTGCCGGGGGTTGCCGGTGTGGGGGAGAAGACTGCCGTTGCGCTGCTCACCTCGTACGGGGACCTCGGCGGGATCATCGCTGCTGCCGAGGACACCGGTTCAGACATGTCGGCGACGATGCGCGCCAGGTTCTCGATGGCAGCCGATTACCTCAGAGCGGCTCCCGCTGTCGTCGGGGTTGTGCGCGATCTTGAGCTTCCCGAGTTCGACGCACGCATCCGCCCGGGCACACCCACGCAGCACGCAGAACTCGAGCGGCTTTCCACAGAGTGGGGTCTCGGTTCATCCCTCGACCGGGCGCGCGCTGCGCTTGGCCTCCGAGCCGACGACCCTCCTAACTGACGACCACCAGCGCGGAAGGTAGGGCACCATGGGCAACTCAGTGACTCACGCGACCCTCAAGGGTTTTCTGACGGCGTTCAACAATCACGACCTCGACGCGATCATGGGCTACTTCGCCGAAGACTGCGTCTTCTACATGCCGCGAGGCGAGGGTCCGCGCGGCGACCGTTTCGTGGGTAAGCAGCAGGTGCGTGAGGGGCTGTCGAAGCGTTTCGAAGGCATCCCGGATGTGCACTACGGCGACGACAGGCACTGGACCTGCGGTGAAGACGTGGGGGTGTCGGAGTGGACGCTCACGGGAACCACCACAGCGGGCGAGCCCATCGAGGTTCGCGGGGTCGACCTGATCGAGTTCAACCACGACGGCAAGATCACCCGTAAGGATTCCTTCTGGAAGATCGTCGAGAAGCCGAGCAGTCAACCACCCGTGCGCCAGTTGAGAGTGGTCGTGAAGGCCGTCGATTACGACACGGCGCTGCACTTCTATCGCGACGTTCTCGGGCTCCCGGTCGAAGAACAATACGACAGCGACGGGGGTGCGCGGGTCACCATCCTCGGGGCGGGCAGGGCGACGCTCGAGCTGTCGAACCCAGAACAGGTCGAACTGATCGATCGAGTCGAAGCGGAGGGGCGGCCTAGTGCCCGCATCCGGATCGCTCTCGAGGTCGATGATTCTGCTGCGAAGACAGACGAACTGGTTGCAGGCGGCGCAACCCTTGTCGCAACACCGAGAGAAACCCCGTGGCGATCGCTCAACTCACGGCTGCACGCACCAGCAGACCTCGAACTCACCCTGTTCCAGGAGCTCGGACCGCTCGAAGAGTGACGGGTGGGTGATCAGCGCAACAGCGAGATCCCCAGAACGGCGAGCACGCCGAACGCAACTCCCCAGTCGAACATAGTGGCCTTTCGTCTGACAACCCGCGCAAGCCTAATCGCAATGCAGCGGCCGGTGCGAAACGGGTGACACGCTGCTGCTCGCGCCTCGGGATAGCCTGATCAGGTGTCTGCAATGAGCCCGTCCGTATGACCGCCGGACTTCTGACCTTCGCGGCAGGCGCGCCCATTCTGCTGGTCTGCGGCCTGCTCGCTATTCGTGTGAGCGCCACTGTGTCGGCCCTCGCGTCTATAGCTGCTGCCATGGTCGTGTCGTTGCTCTGGTTCCCCGTCGACAGCGCAACAGCCGTCGGCACAGCGGAAGCCCTCGGGCCACTGCTGCTCGAGGTGGTGCTGATCATCCTCGGAGGCGTGCTGCTCGCGGAGGTGCTCACGGCATCCGGAGCCCAGACCACCATCGCGCGATGGCTCACGGACGCCTGTCGTGGCCGCGGGCGCGTCGTGCTGCTGATCACTCTTGGCGTGACGCCATTCGCCGAATCGGTCACCGGGTTCGGGCTCGGAGTGATCGTGAGCATCCCGCTACTCCGGCACATCGGTCTCAGCCGCGTGAAGTCGGCTGTCGCGGCGTTGCTCGGCCTCGTGCTGGTTCCGTGGGGCTCACTTGCACCGGGAACGCTGATCGCCGCCCAACTCGGCGGTGTCGACTTCGCGCAGCTGGGGGTGTGGAGTGCGGTATTCACCCTGCCCGTGCTGCTCATCAACACGCCGCTCATCCTGCTGATCGCGGTGGGAAGAACGGAGGCACGACGCAGCATCGCGGATGCCGTCGCCGTCGTCGCCGTGATGTGGCCCAGTCTCATCGCGGCCAACCTCGTGCTCGGTCCGCCGCTGGCCGGTGCCGTGGCATCCGTCATCACGATCGCGGCCGTGTTGCTGATCGCGCGAGTGGTAGAACGCAACCGGCTCAGTGTCGACAGAACGCTTGGCCGTGCCCTGCTGCCGTACGGGGTGCTGATCGTCGGTCTGCTCCTCTCGTCGTTGGCCGAGCGGATGCTCGACCTGGGTGGCATCGGACGCATCCTCGCGAGCCCGGCCCTGTGGCTGCTCGTAACGGGCGCGCTGGCCTTCCCGCTGGTGCGGGTCAGGCGGGATGCGGCACCCGGCCTGCTCCTCAGTAGTGCGCGTCGCGGTATACCCGTCGCGTTCACCACCGCACTGTTCCTCGTTCTCGGGGGGCTCATGGCTGCCAGCGGTACGAGCGCGTACCTGGCAGAAGCCGCATCAGGGCTCGGCCCCGTCTACCTGGTGCTCATCCCGCTCGTCGGCGCCATCGGCGGCTACATCACCGGGTCGAATTCCGGGGCGAGCGCCATGTTCTCTGCGAGCACCACGCAATCTGCTCTCACCCTTGGCGCAGACCCGCTCACCGCCCTCGCAACACAGAATGTCGGGGCATCGGCGGCGCTCATGGCCTCGCCACCCCGAGTCGCGCTGGCAGTGAGTGTCGCCGCGGCCACCGGGGGCGATGAACCCCCAGAAGCGCAGACCGCGGGGAGTGCGTCAGCACCCGTCACCCGCGTCGTGCTCCTCGCGACGACCGCAATCGCGATCGTGCTCGGAGTGCTGGCTCTGCTCTTCGCCTAGTCGCCCAGCGTGGGTGCGACGCGCGGCCACGGGCGGAGTCTTTCGAGCTGTGCCGCGAGCGCCAGAATTACCGCCTCACCGCCGGGAGGGGCAACGAATTGCACGGCAGTGGGCAACCCCGTCTTCTGGTCGACCCCAGCGGGAACGGATGCCGCTGGCCACCCGATCATGTTCCACGGCGCCGCGAACGGTGCGTACTGCAGGTTCGACCAGATGTTCGCGAGCCAGGAGCGCTTGTGCCACTCGTCGGCCGGCGGCGCCGTGCGTGCCAGCATCGGCGTGATCAGGAGGTCGTACTCACTGAAGAACATGCGCGCATCCGCCTCAAGACGGTCGGCGTCCGCCTGCTTGATCCAGCCCTTCCGCTTCGCCAGCCGTCCCAACGCCACATGGCGCCTGGTGCGCGGTTCGAGCCTGGCCTGCTCTAAGTCTTCCGCGTCATCCGCGGTTCCGGCGAACCACCGTGCGAAGACGGGAAGCGGGTTCTCCGGGTACGGAAAGCGCGTGAACTCGATGTGGTGACCCTCGTCGCGCAGGGCATCCGCCACCGTGAGCGCTGCCCTCTTCCACTGCTTGTTCAGACGAACCAGGAACGACGGCGTGCCGACGGCCACGGCGATGCGAAGCGGTGACCTCGGCTCGGTCACCTCGGCAAGGTCCGGATCGTCTGCCATAACAGACAACACAAGCGCGGCGTCGCGAACCGTGGTGGCGAGCGGGCCGTTCTCTGCCATGCCTCCCCACGAGTCTTGTCCCAGGTCGGAGGGAACGCGCCCACGGCCCGGCTTGATCCCGAACAGACCAGTATTGGCGGCGGGGATGCGGATCGACCCCATCCCGTCGTTGCCGTGGGCAACCGGAACGATGCCAGCCGCAACGGATGCTGCGGCCCCGCCCGACGAACCTCCCGGCGTGTGCCTGGGGTTCCACGGGTTGCGGGCTGTTCCATACGCAGAGTCAGTTGACCCCCACACGCACAGTTCGGGAACCCGCGTCGTGCCGAGCACGATCGCGCCAGCCTGCCTGAGTCGCCGCACCACCTCGTGGTCGTGACTCGCAGGCTCCTCGCTGGTCGCCTGCGATCCGGCGCGCATCACTTTGCCCGCGACCTGCACGTTGTCCTTGATCAGTATGGGCAGTCCCGCAAGCGGCAACGAAGCGAGGTCGGGGTGCGAATCCAGAGCTCTTGCGGCCGCGACGGCATCCTCCACAAACAGCTCGTGGATCGAATCGAAGCGCGCGGCGGCCCGCGCAGCATCGAGTGCGGTGCGCACGACTTCCTCTGCTGCTCGCTCACCGGTCTGAACGGCATGGATGATCTGGGTGGCTGACGGGCTGCTCACGGCGGGCCATCCTTTCGATGATCAGGGCGAACAGGGGTGCTTTCGACCGCGTGACCTGTAGACTGCGGGCTGGCCAATGGGGCACCTGTTACGGCGCAGTAGTGACTGCTTCTGCGCCATCCACCCCGAGCTTAGGGCCGATACGAGTCACGAATCGATGGGGAGTCAGGGATGGGATTCATCAAGGCGTTTGCCGGTGCGATTGGCGGAACCTTCGCCGACCAGTGGAAAGACTTCCTCATCCCCCCTCCGGGCCTGGCACCGACAGCAGCCATCTTCCCGGCCGTAGCGCAGGGGCAGGACGCCGGCCGCGGTGCCAACGTCAAGGGTTCTGAGCACATCATCACCAACGGCAGCCGCATCGTGGTGCCGGAGGGCTACGGGCTCGTCACCTTCCAGGACGGACAGTTGACCGGCTTCATTGCCGAGCCGGGCGGGTTCATCTTCACGTCTGAAGACCAGAACGCGAAGTCGATCTTCGCCGGTGACGGCATCCTGAGCCCCACCGTCACCACCTCGTGGGAGCGGTTCAAGTTCGGTGGCCAGCCGGCATCGCAGCAGCTGGCGTTCTACGTGAACCTCAAGGAGATCCCGAACAACAAGTTCGGCACGCAGTCTGAGATCTACTGGGACGACGCCTACCTGGGCGCGCAGGTGGGGGCCATCACCCGGGGCAGCTACTCCCTCAAGATCGTCGACCCCATCCTGCTCGTGAAGCAGTTTGTGCCGCTCAGCTACCTGAGCTACGACGCCAGGGTGTTCGACTTCTCTGACCTCGACAACGACGCAGCCAGCCAGCTCTTCAACGAGGTCGTCGGCTCGCTCGCCGCCGCATTCTCGTACTACACGAACGACCCGAGCAAGGGCAATCGCATCGCCCGCATCCAGGGTGACGCGGTCGGTTTCGCCCAGTCGCTGAGTGCGGCCGTCGAAGAGGGCTACAAGTGGACAACAGACCGCGGGCTGACCATCGTGAAGGTGGCCCTCCAGTCGATCGAGTACGACGAAGACACTCGTGCGCTACTCAGCGACGTCAAGAAGGCGGATGCCCTGGGCGGAGCACGTGGCAACTCCTTCATGCAGCAGGCGGCAGCCCGCGGTTTCGAGGCTGCAGGATCGAACGAGGGTGCTGCAGGCGGGGGAGCCGGCATGGCATTCCTCGGCCTGGGCATGAACGCGGCAGGCGGCGCGGCTGCGGGATTCCAGCAGCCCACCCAACCGGCAGCGCAGCAGGCGGCTCCCGCGGCAGAAGACCCGATGGCGAAACTGCAGCAGTACAAGGCGATGCTCGACCAGGGCTTGATCACCGAGGCGGACTACGAGGCGGCCAAGGCCAAGCTCCTCGGCCTGTAGGCGGCAACCGTGGAGAACCTCAACCCGAAGCCCGATGCGGTCGACGCCGCTGGCACACCGACCATTCCGGAGTCTGCTCTGGAGCATCCAGCGGATGCCGGCCCCGACATCATCCAGACGGATGCGGGGGCCAGGGACGGCCTCGCCAAGTGCGCCAGGTGCGGCGCAACCGAGATCGCCCTGAACGTGGCGACCGGAATGCTGCGCTGCAGTTTCTGCCGCTTCGAGTGGGCGAGCGACAACGCTGCGGACGCGTTCGACCTGAACGGTGACATCGGCAAGCTCTCCGGTGTCATCGTCGGGTCTGGGTCGACAGACATCCTGCCGTCAACGGATGAGGTGCTCACCTTCAAGTGCAGCGCATGCGGTGCAGAGGTGGTCATCGACACCAACCACGGCACACAGGCGCGCTGCCACTGGTGCCGCAACAAGCTGTCGATGAACCAGCAGGTGCCGAACGGCGCGGTCCCCGACATGGTGCTGCCGTTCAAGCTGACGAAGGAGGCCGCGGTCGCCAGCATCGCGAAGTTCGTCGGCAAGCGGAAGTTCTTCGCGCATCCGAAGTTCAAGCAGGAGTTCAACCCCGAGAACGTGATGGGCGTGTACCTCCCGTACATGGTGGTCGACATCAACGCACACGCCACGTTCACCGGGCAGGGCGAGCACGAGACCCGGTCGTACACCGTGAAGCAGGGCGACGACGATGTGAGGCGCTACGACGCAGACCTCTACGACATCGAGCGTGAGTTCGACATTCACATCAACGACCTCACGGTGGAGTCGTCGAGCGAGCGCCTGAACCAGAACACGTCGCAGAACTCGAACAACATCATCAACACGATCATGCCGTTCGACGTGGAGAACGCCGTGCGGTACGACTCCAACTACCTCGCCGGCTTCACCTCGGAACGCCGCGACAGCAACCTCGACGACCTGCAGCCGATCACGCACGTTCAGGCAGAAGACATCACCAGGCACCGCGTGCGCGACACCCTGAAGTTCTACGACCGCGGGGTGCGATGGAACAGGCAGCAGGTGGATGTTGTCGGCCAGCGCTGGGTGTCTGCCTACCTTCCGGTGTGGCTCTACAGCTACCACCAGACGAAGTCGGGTGGGAGGAGCTTCCTGCACTATGTGGCGGTCAACGCCAGAACGGGGGAGACGATGGGCAGCGTACCGCTCAACCAGGGCAAGCTGTTGCTGGTGTCCGGGCTCGTGCAGGTGATCGGCACCATCGCGGCCATCGTCATCACGGTGGTGGGATTCTGATGCTCGAATTCGCACTGGTCACGGCTGGGCAGGTGTTCGCGGACTCAGGTTCGTCCGACGACGGTGGCAACTTCGGCCTGGTGCTCCTGGCGTCGGGGTTCGTGTTCTATGCGCTCATCTATTTCAGGTATCGCAATGTCGACAAGAGGCACAAGCACGAGTCGGAGACTGAGGCGACCATGCACAACCTGCGCGAGGATGACCGGAAGGTCAAGTCGCTCAAGGGGCTGTCGAACTCTCGGATGGCGGGCGAAAACGGTGACGAGGTTCGCGGGGTCAGGCGCCGCTTCTTCTGATCGGGCCGTCGCCCTTACATCGCCTGCCCGATGTACGAGTACTTGACGAACACCTCCGCGGCGAGACCGGCCTCCTCCAGCACCCCCTGCACGGCTGTGAGCATGTAGCGGGAGTCCCACCCCATGTAGAGGAAGTGATCGTCGTCGAGGGAGTCCCAGTGGCCCTTCCACGACTTGGCGTCGAAGATGGGGCCACCTCGCCGGGCGCTGAACGCGACGACGTCGTCGTGTGCATCCGCCCACAGCCGCTTGAAGATGCGGTTGAACAGGTGCTTGACGTCGTACACCTCCCAGTGCTCACCCCGGTACTCGACGTACTCGAACTCCCGCTCCCAGCCCAGCGGCCAGCCACGTCTCCGCTGAGCGTCGAGAATGGGCGTCAGGCCGTCGTCATCGATGTCGACCGTTGCGGGGCGCTCCCACACCTGCAGGAATCGCGCGGTCATGCGCGCGGTCCGGTCAGAGATGGTGGCAGTGCCCCACGCATCCACGGCAGCCAGTTCGGCGGTAGACGCGATAGTGCTCCTGGCGTAGGCGTCACGCTTCTGCGGGAATGACGCGTCGAACACGCGCTCCGCGAGCGGATGCTCCAGCAGGGCGAGGTTGCCGAGGGTCTCCGCGATGGCTCGGTGGCTGTTCTGCTCGTCCTCGGTGAAGTTTGACCACGCGCGCACCCCGTCGCCGGTCCACGCGTCACCCGGGGCGAGCGGGAACACATGTTCGACCGCCAACCCGTCAAGCGATGGCACATCTGCGAGGCGCCCGAGCACGTACGAGGGGTGGGGGAGCGCACCGTACTTGAGCGCAACCCGCACTCGCTCATCCGACGGGGTGATGCGAGCGATGGCGGTGAGCAGGGCAGCTGGTCCATTGCGGCGCGCGCGGCACAGCCTGGCGACCAGCCGTTCGTTCGGCAGACCGACAGTTGTGCGTCGCAGCAGCATCGACTGCAGGCGCTCAAGGGTTCTCACGAAGGTGTCCCTGCCTGTGACGCCTCCGGTGAAGTCGTGCAGGGCGCGCATGACGAGCGGGTACATTCCCCTGCCGAAAGTGTTCACATAGTCCAGTTGCCTGGCGACCTCGGGGTCTGAGGCTCGCGAGGGCTCCAGAAGCGTACGGTAGACCTCCGCGTACTCACGCCACTGGGTCGCGTGCTGCTTGAGGTTCTTGTAATCGAGCCGGGGGAACTCGTGGCGGAAGGTGTCGTACACGCCGCGGCCGTCACCCGTGTCGATCTCTCGCCCCGTCGTCATCACCATGTAGTGCCGCCAGAAGGTGGCGATCGACTCGCCCGTGCTCTCTTCGATCGGAAGCCAGAACGAGTCCTCGATCTCGGTCTGTTCCGCATGCGAGAGGCCCATGAGAACGTAATTGTGGATCAGCTCGTGGTCGCGCAGCGGCTCGCCGGTCGAGTTGAGGCTCTCGAAGGTCTGCTGTGCGTTCGCATCCGCGCCCAGGGTGATCGACACGTGCTCCAGTCGCTGCAGGCCGCTCCAGATGTGCGCGGCCTCCTCTGCCGGAACCTGGCTGCGGAAGAACGCATAGTTGTCGTCGAAGCGGGACTCGCGAAGCTCGGCGTCTTCGGGGCGCCGATCAAGCACGACGCTCTCGTAGACGTGAGCCCACTCGCGGTGGGGCAGCAGCTTGGTGCGGCCAGGGTCTGTCGCACGCACCAGAACCTGCTGCAGTTCGGCGGCGAGAGCAGTGTCGCGCTCCCGCACCGAGTGCCAGAGGGCCGCGATCAGCAGCATGATCGTGGTGATGCGCTGCTGTCCATCGATCAGTACAAGCTCGCCGTCATCGGCGTCAGCGCCGGCCATCGACAAGATCGACCCGATGAAGTGAGTCTGCGAGGGGTCGGAGTCTGCGACCGCACGAACGTCGGAAAGCAGCTTCTCGCATCCGCCGATATCCCAGCGGTACTGGCGCTGGTAGACGGGAACGATGATGGTGGTTTCTGGGGCGGAGAGCCAGCGAATCGTGCCTACGGCTGTGGCGTCGACGTTCGTGGCTGCGCTCATATTTCTCGTGGATCTCCTCGCCTCGTGCCCTCCAGTTTAGGCCCGAGGCCGACTGTTAGGCTGACCTAAGTCGGGCCTGTTAAAACGTGCTGGCCCCCTACGAAAGGTACTAATCCACCTCATGGGTTACATCAAATCTGCTGCTCTCGAAGAGACCGGCTACGTGGTTCTCGACCCGTACGACAAGGAAATCGACCCCAAAGAGTGGCTCGATCTCGAGTACGTCGACTGGAAGTCATCCGGAGAGACCCGCTTCGCCCCGCTCGCAAGCGCGAAGGGCGAGGTAGAAGTCAACGGCTTCTGGAACCACAAGCCCCCGCGCACAGACAAGGACGGCGTCTGGATTCCGTCGCAGGTCGAGATCGCACCGACCCTGACCGCGCGCGCCCAGGAGCCGGGCGCTAATGTCGGCCGCTGCCGCGTGATCGAGCTCATGCCCAACGACTACGCAGACTGCCTGTACAACCTGCACCAGGACGACAACAACCGCCTCAACCCGGATGGCACCGGGTGGGTCGTTCGCGGCTTCTTCAACCTGACAGACGACAAAGACAGCTACTTCGTTCTGCGCGACAACCGCACAGACCCGAGCGTGGAGTACCGTATCGCCCTCCCGGCGGGCGCACAGCTGATCGTCGACACGCAGCGCCTCTGGCACGCGACCACGCACAACAGCGAGACTCCCCGCTACTGCCTGATCACCTCGTGGACGTCTGGGCCGGAGCTTGACGCCTACATCGAGAAGTACAACGGCAAGAGCCGCGTTCCCAACGTGGAGGTGCCGCAGGACGTGCTCGATGCAGGCCAGGCTGAGCAGGCTCGCAGGCTCGCCGCTCGTGCTGCGTACTACGCGGCAAAGGGCCAGGCAGAACTGCAGGCCAAGAGCGAGGCGTAGGGACTACGCAACTGCAACGGATGCCCCGGTCAGCTGGCCGGGGCATCCGTCGTTCCAGCACCCGCAGTGCCGGACTACAGTGGGGCGATGCCGCCGACCGACTCCCGCGCATGAACCCGTTCGCCAAGTGGTGGTGGTGGACCCTCGACTACGTTGCCGCCGCCGTCGGTCAGCTGCGGGGGTGGCGCCTGCGGGTGATTCCTGAGGCATACAGTTCGGGTGACGCATCGCTGCCGGTTGTCGTGCTGATCCCCGGTGTCTACGAGAGGTGGGGCTTTCTCGGCACGCTGGCCGCCGCCCTCAACTCTCGTGGCTACCGGATTCTCGTGGTGCCGGCACTGAAGGACAACCGCATCGAAGTCACTGCGGCCGCCTCGCTGGTTCGCTCGGCCATCCGTGACGCCGGCCCCGATCGTTACGTCATCGTCGGGCACAGTAAGGGTGGGCTCATCGGAAAGGCCGTGCTCACGGCTGGCGTCGTCGGTGCGAACCTTGTGGGCCTGGTCGCGATAGCGACACCGTTTGCAGGCTCGGCATATGCACGCTACCTGCCCGGGCGCACGCTGCGCGGTCTCGCGCCTGACGACGCGACGATCGCGGCCCTCGCCTCCGAACTCGATGCGAACCGAAGGATCGTCTCCATCCAGCCGCGATTCGACCCGCACATCCCCGGTGACCGCACACTGGAGGGTGCCGAGGTGGTCACGCTTGCGGCATCCGGTCATTTCCGAGTGCTTGGGCATCACGCGACCGTAGAGGCGGTTGCGGACGCGCTGCGACGGCTGGAGCACACTGGCTGAGCCGAGCGGTGGCAGGCAACCGCTGAGATGATGAGAGCATGACGCTCTCAGCTGTTGACCTCGATCACCTGCGGCGCTGTGTCGAACTTGCCCGGGAAGCCCTCGATGACGGCGATGAGCCGTTCGGCTCTGTGCTGGTGGATGGGCACGGGCGAGTACGGTTCGAAGACAGGAACCGCGTGAAGCACGGCGACCAGACGAGGCATCCGGAGTTAGAGATAGCGCGGTGGGCTGCCGAACACCTGAACCCGGAAGAACGGGCGGGCTCCACGGTCTACACCTCAGGTGAGCACTGCCCGATGTGTTCTGCGGCCCACGCGTGGGTGGGGCTCGGCCGCATCGTCTACGCGGCCTCAACAGAACAGCTGGCGACGTGGCTCGCCGAGTGGGGTGTGCCTGCGGGTCCCGTCGCTCCGCTACCGATCGGCGCGATCGCGCCCGGCGTGGTGACGGATGGTCCCGCAGTTGAACTGACCGAGGAGGTGCGGGAACTTCACCGCGCCTTCCACCGCGCCTGACCGCGACGCCACGAGCTCCTGCGCTACAGGCTCCTGCCGTCGTCCCACAGGCGGTCGGAGGTTCCGCCGATGAGTGCGGCCGCAGACATCGCCTGGGCGTCGGTGAACGACGCGATGTAGTCGATCACCGCGCGGGCTCGGCCCAGCGCCACGATGTTGCCGCGGAAGCCGGGATCTGAGCGCTGCAATTGGGCGTATGCCTCGATGGTGGCCTCGACCGACTCGAGCAGCCTCCGCGGGGCGCGCGCGACGTCATCCGGATCTGTCAGCCAGGCATGGAAACCTTCGACGAGAGACTCCAGCACACGCGACTGCCCTCGTTGGTAGATGGTGAGGTCGGGCCGATCCAGTACGAATCGCGTGTGCACGAACTTGAGCACGACCACGTCGTGCCAGGCGTCGCGCGTGAGTCGAACGTGTCCACTGCGAACGTCGGGGTTCCGCTCCACTGCGATGGAGGACTTGAGCCTGTCGATCCAGTGGCGGGTGAATGCCGCAACGCGACGCTCCGCATCCACCCCTCCGTCGAACGGGATGGCGAGAAGGCCTTCTACGAGCCCCTCCTGTACCCTCTTGACCGCCTCACGGAATTCCTGTTCATCGGCGATCCAGCCGTCTTTCTGCACCGTGCGCCGCCATGCCCACTCGAGCGAGTGACCGGGAGTGCGCAGGCTGCGCTCCAGCGTCTCCGGGTCGAGCGAGGCCAGCTCGCTCTGGTGCGCGAGCCAGCGATCGAGCTCTGCCGCGACGGTCGGGTACTGCAGTACCCCGGCGCGGTAGAAGTCGTCGAGGTCGTGCACCGAGTATGCGATGTCGTCGGCCACATCCATGACCGAGCACTCCACCGTCTGCTGGTGCTCCGCGACGCTCGAGTAGCGACCCTTGACGTCCCGCATCTCGGCGGTGTCGAGAAGGTACGCGGAGTACTTGAGCGCGCCGT
>Ga0180215_1002756_pt1 | contig 17246 bp, 15 predicted proteins | sample eDN3rd37CBELigBY_FD_128871 | JGI IMG/M metagenome (GOLD analysis project Ga0180215, IMG submission 128871) | Enriched backyard soil microbial communities from Emeryville, California, USA - eDNA 3rd pass 37_C BE-Lig BY (version 2) (version 2) | ecosystem: Environmental > Terrestrial > Soil >... | reverse complement strand
TTTTGATCCCGAAATTCTCCTTTTTCAATCCCTTCTTCAATTAGCTTTTGTAGATTGATGCGAAATTCCCTTCTGTAACTATTTACCAAAATCAGTTGTTCTTCATCTAAATGCCGTACTTCTCTTGTAAATACCCTCGCACTTTTCCCATGAACTTTAATATTCTGTATAATTAAATAGATCAACTTTTTCATCTTCTCTTGACAGCTAATATATTCATCTTTCAGGATATCTACCTGTTCTTTCAAAAGTTCTTTAATGTAATTGAGATGGATATCCATTAATAGCTCTTGCTTACTTTTAAAATAGTAATAAAAGGTGCCCTTAGTCACTCCAATAGTATCAACAATATCTTGTATGGAAGTTTTACTGAAGCCCTTTTTGTCAAAAAGGTCTATACTTTCTTTTATAATTCTTCCTCGCATAATATTGTTCTCCTCAATAAATAGATTTCATTACATTTTTAATTCGACTCCCTTTCTATTACTAAAGAGATGCCTTGACCTCCACCGATGCAAGCTGTAATGAGGGCAAATTGTCCAGCAGAGCGTTTTAATTCATAAACTGCTTTTGTTATTAATATCGCTCCTGTTGCGCCTAATGGATGACCATGTGCAATCGCGCCGCCATTCACATTTAGTTTCTCTGGATCCATTCCTAATTCCCGGTCACAAGCAATTACTTGTGCAGCAAATGCCTCATTCAGCTCGATAATATCCATATCGGATAAAGACAGATTTAACTTTTCCAGTAATTTCTTCGTTGCAGGTACAGGGCCAATTCCCATAATGTTGGGGTCCACTCCTGCAACTGTCGAACCTTTGATTGTTGCGAGTGGCTGAATTCCCAATTCTTCTGCCTTTTCGCGCGACATAATGACTAATGCCGATGCCGCGTCATTTAGTCCTGAGCTGCTTCCTGCTGTTACTGTACCATCTCTTTCAAAAGCAGGCGGCAGTTTTGCTAATGCTGCTAACGTAGAATTAGGGCGTGGATGTTCGTCTTTATTAAAGAGAATTGGATCTCCTTTACGTACTGGAATACTGATCGGCACAATTTGCTCCTCAAAACGACCTTCTTCTATTGCTCTAGCCATTCTTTGCTGACTTCTCAATGAGTATTCATCCTGCTCCTTGCGTGTAATCTCATATTTCTTCGCTAGATTTTCAGCGGTAGTCCCCATTGCAGGGTTCCCGATCTCTTCAGGAGCAAGGAGAGTTTTACGATATTTTGGAGGGATTGAACTATACGCTTGCTCAGGTCGTTCATATTGATAGGGTGCTCGACTCATGCTTTCAATACCACCCGCAACATAAATGTCACCAGCACCTGATTGGATTGCCTGAGCTGCTAATGCCGCAGCATTGATTCCTGAACCACATTGTCTATCAACGGTCAATCCTGGTATATTGACAGATAAACCGCCTTGTAAAGCTGTTAATCTAGCAATATTGCCGCCGCCACTTAGCACATTTCCCAAAATCACATCATCTATTAATTCAGGGTCAAGATTCACTCTTTTAATAGCTTCTTTAATGACTTCCCCGCCATATAAATGTGCGGGTATACTCGCTAATGCTCCACCTTGTTTACCGATTGCCGTTCGAACAGCCGAGACAATGACAGCATCTCTTTTCATAGGTCCATTCCCTTCTTCTATCATTTTTAGAAAAAAAGGTTTGCCTCACTGTTTTTTTACTCGAGACAAACCCATTCATACTAATACAGTTCAAAAATCACTTTACCTTTAACCACATCTTTTTGATGTTGATTAATCGCTTTCACATCAAATATAAGGGATTGTTCAATTTTATCGACCAATTCGGCTTTTAATGTCAGGACATCCTCCAGGAATACCATTCCAGAAAATCGAATATTATAGTCCTTTATAAAACCTTCAGCATAATAAGGAGTAAAAAGTTTAGAAAGGTTCCCCATCGTCCACATCCCATGGGCAATAATCCCGGGTAAACCAGCTTTTTTTGCTTCGTCATCAATTGTATGAATCGGATTAAAATCGCCGGAGGAACCAGAATATTTGATCAGATCCATTCTGGATACAGGCTTCAGTGTAGCCTCGAGAGATTCACCTTTAACAATCTCATTTAAAGCTGTCATACGTTTAGGGACCTCCTTACTGTCTCAGTGATAATCGTAATTGATTCTTCTGTAAAGATTATTTGCCCGTTTGAATCCTCACCATACCTTTTCATTTTTAAGAAACCCATTTTTCCTGTGCTGCCTTCTTTTTCATAGTAATCTTCTATTTTCGAATAACAGAAAACTTCTTCTCCTACTATAAGAGGCCGCTCATAATGATAGATCTGTTCCCCATGGATTAATCCCTTTAACGGCAATTTCAACCCTTCGATTGAGCCCGATCTAAACACTCGTGGAAAGGTAGGCGGTGCAATATTTGCTCCATATCTCGATTGTTTTCCTGTTTCCTCATCAATATAAATTGGATGATTGTCTCCAATTGATTCTGCAAAGCGCCTAACAAGCTCTCTTTCAACGACATTTGCTACTTTTTTTGAAGTGTGGCCAATATATTCTTTATACATTTGAATTCTCCTTTCGATTAATTTGTTGGTCCGCCTGCCACATAAAGAACTTGACCGTTGACGAAAGAAGAGTTTTCATCTGCGAAAAAAGCAACGGCATTTGCAATATCACGAGGTTTCCCTGTTCTGCCCACTGGAATTTTGCTTGCTCCAGCTTTTAAGAAGTCTTCAAAAGGTACACCAATTCTTTCAGCAGTTGCTTTCGTCATATCTGTTTCAATGAAACCAGGTGCAACGGCATTTGACGTTATTCCAAACTTCCCAAGCTCTCGGGCCAGCGTTTTTGTGAGACCTTGCAAACCTGCTTTTACCGTTGCATAATTTGCTTGACCAGGGTTCCCAAGAGCTGAAGTTGATGAAATATTGATAATTCTTCCGTACTTTTGTTGAACCATATATTTTTGAGCAGCTCTTGTTGTATTAAAGGCTCCTTTTAAGTGAACATCAATTACTTGATCCCAATCTTTATCTGTCATTTTAAATAGCAAATTATCCCTGATGATTCCCGCGTTATTCACTAAAATATCAAGAGCGCCAAATTCCTTTACCACCTGTTCCATTGCTGCTTCTACCTCTTCTGTTTTGACTACATTGGCTTGAAGTGCAAGAATGTCGAAGCCCTTTTCCTTAAATTCCGTGTGTACTTCCTGCAAGGCTTCTTCATTAATATCGATAATTGCGATTTTGGCTCCTTCTTCTGCAAAAATTTCCGCTATACTTTTCCCTATCCCGCGACTGCCTCCAGTAACAAAAGCGACTCTATTTTCAAACTTCCGTGTCAAATTCAATTCCTCCTAATTTTCATACTAAAATTATGTCTTAACAGTTTATTAGTAGTTTTATAGAAATATTCAATCTATGAAACAATTTCTTATAGGCAGACACTCTTACTAGTTTTTACTATTCATTTACTAGGCGATAGTGATCCACACCGTTTATTTTTTCGCCAACCACCAAGTTTTGCTCCTTCAACAAATCGAGAACGCTCAAGATTTCAAATACAAATGTAATAACGGCTTTCTCATACCTGCCTCTATACATGTCTTGAATGATTTCAAATCCAGTTACCGCACCTTCTGCTTTTTTCATCGTATTAATCACACGTCCTGTACGCTTTTCAATATTATTTATATGGGCATCGATTGCCTCATTTAAATTGTCGATTATTGGGCCATGACCTGAATAAGTCAGTTTCGCGGAAAGCTTTCTGCATTTTTCCAGACTATCGAGATATTGAAGCAACGGTTTTGCACGCTCGCTCCCTTGTTTAGGAGCATCTAGAAACATGCCTGCATGAACCCCTTTTATAATGTGGTCACCACAAATAAATTGTTGTTTATCCGCACTATAGAGCGAGATATGATCTTGGGAATGGCCGAGTGTTTCAATGACTTGAAAGGAAGGGAGACCTGGCACAAAATCTCCTTCCTTTAGTACTGCATCAACCTTTGCAGTCTGGAAGTAATCCCGATGTCCTTTCCGGAAAGCCCAATGAGCAGCCATATCTTTCGTCAAACCGAATTCTAAAAACAACTTATAAAAAAATTCGGAGCTCCACTCTAAATAGCCTTCATCTTTTAAAGTAAATTCCGTATCCTTGTGAGCCAATATCTTAATTGATGGATTTTTTTCCAATATCCAATCCACTAAGCCTGTGTGATCATTATGATGATGGGTTAGTACAATTTGCTCTAGATCAGATAGACTTAGCCCTAATCGATGAAGTCCATTATTCAGCTCATTCCAGCCTTGTTTATTTTTCAATCCAGCGTCAATAAGCGTTAATTTATCTCCGTAAACAATATAGGAATTGACAGGGCCAATCGGAAAATTGGTTGTTAACTCCACTCTTTCAATTCTTTGCAAAGTACTCAATCCTTCTTTTATAAGAATGTGTTCTCACATACCTTTCATGAAACGATTAAATTTATGAAGCTTGAATACATGTCATTGTCCCGCTTATTTATCCAGCCAGACATTCTTTAAATAACCATAGCCATAAGAAGCATGTGGGTAGACATCTCTTGTATAAGGCTGTCTTGGCGTTTTTGTATAATAAGTAGTTAAAGGGACAGGGTTCACCAGGTTCTCCAGCACATAGCGTTGAATTTCATGTACATACTGTTTTCTTTCTTCTACATCAAGTATCATTCGTTGTTCATCTAGCATTTTGTCTAATTCCGGGTCGCTGATGTTATACCAATTTCGCGAGCCATTCGTATGCAGCTGTGTACGCAGCCACTCATCTGGTTCTTGGAAATACGTTTGATAGCCAATGCCCATATCATAATCTACGTTTGGCCACCTTTCAGAGAAATAAGTTGCATACTCTACTATTTCAATTTCAACATTAATACCGATATTTCTTAAATCCTCCGCAACCCATTGAGCAACACGAACTAATTGTTCGCCATAACCATTCGTCACGATCATCGTCGTGTCAAAACCGTTTGGATACCCAGCCTCTGCTAATAGCTTTTTCGCTTCTTCAGGGTCGAATGGCTGTAATGTTTCTCGTTCCTCTAAAGGCAGTGCCCAATCCCCCAGTGAAGGATTGACTGGTCCACTCGTTTCTCCGCCTCCATAGATAGCCTCTACCATCGATTTTCGATCAACTGCCATGCTAATAGCTTTTCGAACGCGTAAATCCGTAAATGGTTCTCTTTCCATATTCATATATAATTGTTCCTGAGTAGGAAATAACGCATCAAAAACGGCAATATCAGGGTTTGTTTTTTGAAGCTGAGCAAGTTCCTCCGGTGATAAGGAGCCGATTGCTTCTGCTTGCCCCGTTCTAAATGCAGCAATTCGAGAACCTTGTTCCGGCACGACTTTATAAATCACTTCATCTAGATATGGCTTACCTTCTTCAAAGTAATTTGGATTTTTTTTGTAGGTTGCCTGTACATTATCTTCCCATTTTTCCAATACAAATGGTCCAGTTCCAATTGCATCTGTTGCTAAATCAACTTGCCCGTCTACTGCTTCCTTCGGCAAAATCCACATAAAATGATTCGCCATAAAGTTTAAAAATGGTGCAAATGGTTGTTTTAATGTAAAGACGACTGTCTGAGGATCTTTTGCTTCGATATTATCAACTTCCGATAGAAGGGCAGCCTGATGGCCAGGCAGATTAATGATTCTTTCCATTGTTGCCACAACATCTTCTGCTGTTACCTGTCTGCCGTTTACCGGTTCTTTATCATGCCAGTACGCTTCCCGAAGATGGAATGTATATACTTTTCCGTCTTCGGATATTTCCCAACTCTCTGCTAGATCCGGCACAACATTATAATCTGTAAACTCAACATCGGGACCAGTTTCATAGGTAACTAGTTTGTTATATACTAGACCTGCCATCATATGTGTGTAAATGGATGACTGCCGATGTGGGTCAAGCATATCTGGGTCTGCAGCAGAAAGAATAGTATAGGTTCCTCCGCTTTTCGGTTCCGAGGATGCTACTTCGCTGCTTTCAGTACCCGGCTCATTCGATGAAGTATCAGAGGAGCATGCACTTATTGCCGCTATTAGTAACCCTAAAATCAATAGCCTAACTATTGAAGTCAACTTTTTATCCATATCCATTTCCTCCTATGGAAATATTCTTTTAAGACATTTTAGGATCAAGGAAATCACGAAGAGCATCCCCAAATAAGTTAAATGCCAAAACCAATATACTTAATGCTAATCCCGGGAACAGGACGAGCCACGGTGCACTTTCCATATACCTGCTCGCATCACTAAGCATTAATCCCCAGGATGGATTCGGTGGTGGTGTTCCAATTCCAAGAAAACTAAGTGATGCTTCAGCAATAATGGTTTGACCAAAGGCAAGGCTGGCCATGACGATAATGGGTGCCATCATATTGGGTAATCCATGCTTCATAATGATTCTGAACGAACTTGCCCCAACTGAACGGGATGCTTCTACATAATTCGATTCACGGATTCGCATCATTTCCCCCCGAACAATCCTTGCAAATCGAGGTATTTCGATAATAACCAGTGCAATGATTACATTTTGTATTGCAGGTCCTAGCAATGCTGCGATAAATAAAGCTAGAATTAAAGCTGGAATTGACATAATAGCATCCATAACCCTTTGAATAATCATATCGACAACCCCACCAAAATAACCTGATACCATTCCAATCAATGTTCCTAATATGATGGAGATTACCACTGTTGCAATTCCAACAAGCAACGATATTCGAGAACCAAAAACGAGTCTGCTAAATACATCTCGCCCTAAATCATCCGTACCCATTACATGCTGTGCGTTCGGAGCTGCCAAAAAAGCTGCACGATCTTGACTAATTGGATCATACGGAGCAATCATTGGAGCAATAATAGCAACCGCAACCACAATCAGGATAATTAACAGGGACACAAAACCAATTTTTTGAGTGATGATAAAGCGTTTGCAGTCCTCTTTGAATTTTTTAAAATGCAAATTCTTACCCGCCTTTATCCTCTCTTTTGGCAATTCAGAGTCTAATTGAACTTGGGACATGCGAATCACTTCCTTTTCTTGAAACAAGAATAATGATAATTTTATTTCGTTCTGATTCTCGGATCTACCCAGCCGTACATAACATCCACAATCAGATTAACTAGTAGGAACATTGCGCCAAACACCAACACCGTTGATTGAACAATAGGATAATCCCTTACTAATACGGATTCAAAAATTAAACTTCCAAGTCCTGGAAGAGCGAAAATCGATTCAAGTACAACTGTTCCACCAAGCAAATAGCCAATTTGTAATCCAATTAATGTGATAACTGAAACTAGAGAATTTCTAAGTGCATGTTTAAAAATAACAATTCCTTCTTTTGCACCCTTTGCCCTCACTGTTCGAATGAACTCTGAATGCAAGACTTCCAGCACTGCAGACCTTGTCATACGAACAATACTTGCACTGAGGGTAATCGCTAAACAGATTGCAGGCAGAAACATTTGCTGGATATTGACAAAAGGATTCTCGGCAAATGATTGATAGCCTAATGGAGGAATCCAATTTAAAACTAGTGATAGAACTGTGAGCATTATTAATCCCAACCAGAAGTTTGGAATCGATAACCCGCCAATTGAAATAACTTTTAAGAAATGATCAATAAATGTATTTTGTTTAACAGCCGAGATAACCCCAATCGGAATCCCGATAATAATGGCTAAAACAATTGACATAATTGCCAGTTGAATGGTCACCGGGAGTCTTTCTAGGATAATTTTCGATACTTCCTGTCCTGACCAAAGCGAATTTCCCAAATCCCCTTTTACTGCATTTGAAACCCAATCCACTAGTTGGCCTAATACACTTTTATCTAGCCCCATTTCAGCCTTTAAAGCGTCCATCTGTTCTGCTGTTGCTCCAGAATTCGCCAATTGAAGGGTAACAACATCACCCGGAACGGCTCTCATGATGATAAAAATGAACGTGGTCATAATAAATAAAACGAATATTCCGAAAATTAAACGTCTAACGATATATTCAGCCATGTCCTCTCTCCTCTCCATAGAGATGGCAAGAAACGATATGATCTTCTGAAATGGCTCTTAATTGCGGTTTATCTTGTTTACAAATATCCATTGCAAAGGGACATCTTGTATGGAACTTGCAGCCGCTTGGCGGATTAGAAGGACTTGGCACTTCACCGCTCAAAATCATTCTCTCAGGTTCAATATTGGGATTTGGTACAGGTACAGCTGATATTAGTGCCTTGGCATATGGATGTAACGGATCCTTAAATAAAGTATCCGAATCAGTCACCTCAACTATTTCCCCTAAATACATTACTGCAATTCTATCGGAAATATATTTGACGACATTTAAATCATGGGAAATGAACAAGTAGGACAATCCAAGTTGAAGCTGCAAATCTTTTAATAGATTCAAAATTTGAGCTTGAACAGAGACATCTAGAGCTGACACTGCTTCATCACAAATCAAAAGATCGGGTTCAGTTGCCAACGCTCTGGCAATACCGATTCTTTGTCTTTGCCCCCCTGAAAATTGATGAGGAAATTTATGCATATCCTCTTTGGATAAACCTACTATTTCAAGCAATTCCCCTACTCGTTGCCGTTTTGTAGTGCCCTTCGCTAAATGGTGCACTTCTAATGGTTCACCGATAATATCCAAAATTGTCATCCTTGGATTTAGCGAGCTATAAGGATCTTGAAAAACAAATTGAATACGTTTTCTGATTCCTTTTTTATCTTTTCGATTTACATTCGATAATTGTTTCCCATCAAAACTGACTTCTCCATTCGTTGAATCAATAAGCCCTGTTATTAATCTTCCAACTGTGGATTTACCGCAGCCTGATTCCCCAACAAGTCCAAGCACTTCGCCTTTATTAATATTTAGCGATACTCCATCAACAGCCTTCACATGTCCGACTGTTCGGGACAAAATCCCCTTTGTAATAGGGAAATGTTTTTTTAAGTCTTTTACTTCCAGCAGCATATTTTTACTAACTAAATGCTCATTAATTTCAAAATCAGCTTCTTTTTCATCTATTAAAATAGGATTTTCCCACTCTTCTTGCAGATCGGGATCGGCTATCCAGCACTTACTGACCCGATCATTGTCCGCTTTAAATAAGGGCGGTTCCTCACTTCTGCATTTTTCTGTCGCAAGGGGACATCGAGGATGAAAACGGCAACCGGACGGAATTTCTTTCAGACTAGGAACATTCCCTTTAATAGTTAATAATCTCCGGTTTTTATTTGTATCGATTTTAGGGATGCTTTTTAATAGTGCTTCTGTATAGGGATGTACCGGTTTGTTAAACAAATCCTTCACATCTGACTGCTCCACAACTTGCCCTGCATAAACCACTACCACTTTGTCCGCCATTTCTGCTACGACACCTAAATCATGGGTAACCAGAATAATTGCTGTCCCAAATTGTGCTTGCAGGTCTTTTAATAATTGCATAATTTGCGCCTGAACTGTTACATCTAGAGCAGTCGTTGGCTCATCTGCAATAATTAGATTTGGTCTGCAAGCAAGTGCAATTGCAATCATGACCCTTTGCCTTTGCCCACCAGATAGTTGGTGAGGAAAGGCATCAATTCGGCTTTCTGGATCAGGCAGTCCTACCAGCTTTAATAACTCAAGTGCTCGTTCTCGTAATTCATTTTTACTTAGGTCTTCATGAATTTTAATAGTTTCGATTATCTGGTCACCAATCGTATAGACAGGATCCAAGCAAGTCATTGGATCCTGAAAAATCATGGCAATCTCATTTCCTCGAATTTTTCGGATTTCATCATTGCTTAAGTCTTTTAAATTTAAATTATTGAATAAAATCTTCCCTGAGATCACTTCACCATTACTATCCAGCAATCTTAAAATAGAAAGTGCGGATACACTTTTACCAGAGCCGGATTCTCCAACGATTGCAACGGTTTCACCCTTTGAAATACTAAAGGAAACACCGTCAACAGCCTCTAAATTCCCCGTTCTCGTTTTAAAAACTGTTTTCATTTCCTCAACCTGCAAGAGTATGTTAGAGTTTTGGGCCAATCAAATTCCTCCTTTCGTATTTTTTGACACACCTTTAATTGTCCAGCGCAAGGCTAGCAAACTGCTCTCTCAATTTGGTTTTTAATATTTTCCCTACACCATTTCTTGGAAGCTCCTCAATAAACTCGACATGGCGCGGTGTTTTGTATTTCGCTAAATTCTTTTGACAGTAATCGATTAATTCACCCTCACTTACGACTGCTCCTGTCTTTTTCACAACGCAAGCAAGAATTTCTTCCCCCATCCTTTCAGAAGGAACACCAATTACTGCAGCTTCTAAAACCGCCTCATGTTTTACCAGCAGTTCTTCCAAGTCACGTGGATAGATATTAAACCCGCCTCGAATGATTAAATCCTTTTTGCGATCAACAATATATAAATAACCTTCCTCATCGACTCTTGCCATATCACCTGTATGAAGCCATCCATTTTGGAGCGCTTTTTTTGTCGCTTCTTCGTTCTTAAAATAACCTGGTGTGACATTTTCCCCTTGGACTAATAATTCGCCAACTTCACCAACAGGCAGCTCTTGCCCATGTTCATCGACAATTTTAATGTTCACTCCAGGCATCGGAACGCCAACAGAACCTTCTTTGATCGGCATATTGTTGCGCTGGGAAGCTACTCCCGGTGAAGCTTCCGATAACCCATAGGCATCGCGGACCTCTGCTCCAAATCTTTCTTTAAACTTATGGCGTAAACTAACTGCTAAAGCGGCAGAACCTGATCCAACTGTTTCAAGGCTCGAAAGGTCATATTGCTCGGCATTCGGATGATAAAGCATCGCATGCACCATAGCAGGAACAGCTGCAAACGATTTCACTTTATATTTTTCAATCACTTTAAATACTTCTTCGGCATCAAATTTGGAAAAAATCACTACAGAACTTCCAAGCAAAAACATCCCATTCATGATGCCAAACCCGTAAATATGGGCTAAGGGCAGCACTCCGATTGTAGTGCCTCTTGTATCCTCTTCTTCTCTAAGGGCCAATCCTGACATAGAATTCGCATACAAATTTTTATGAGTAAGCATTACGCCCTTAGGTACGCCAGTTGTTCCGGATGTATATAAAATCACGGCAACATCGGACTCTTTTAAATTCAGGGATGGATTTTCATAGAGTGGCATATTTGACAATGCCTTCTCCCATTCAATAACTTCTATCCCTGATTGCAAGTCTGATTTATTCGGTTGATCGATACATATAATTTTCGGTTTATCACTCAAATCATTTGTTGCATTGCTGATTTTTTGCAAGAGATGAGATGAAGTAATGACAACTTTTGCTTCTGAATTCTTTAATATAAAATTAATCTCATTTTCATGAAGGAGGTACATAACAGGAACGATAATTCCGCCTGCTCCCAGCACTCCCTGGTATGAGAAGATGACTTCCGGACAATTCGGCATGCAAATAAGTACCCGATCTCCCTTTTCTACTCCGAGAGAATGAACAAGACTTGAGACCTTTTTACAAATAATCTCTGTCTCACAATTTGTATAAGTTTTCTCATCATAGTAAAGAAGGTTATACTCACCAAATTTTTCAATGTTCTCGCCTAATAATTCAGTTAGCAGCATGTGACCCTCCTAATTTTATTTACTATTTTCATAGTAAGAATTTACTGATTGAAGTTAAAACGCTTTCATTTTAAGGAGACAACGATTCGCTATTATGAGTTACTAGTATCTTTTTGTTTTGGTAAAGGAATTTGTATCTTTTGCTGATAAGCGGTTAAAAATGCTATGCCAAGTAGAAGTGCCGTAATTACTGCAGAAGTTATAAATGGAGCTGAAACCAGGAAAACAAACACCCATCCACCCCAAAGCGGACCTAGTATTCTTCCTAGACTATCCATAGAATGTTGGAGTCCCATCGTAATTCCTTGCCCCATCTCGTTGCGTTTTGAGAGCATCGCAATAGTAGTTGGACGAACCAAGGATTGACCAAAGCCCGTGAATATACATCCTACAATCGCTACCCAAATATATGGAGCAAAACTGATAAAACAATATCCGATGGTTGCAATGACTAAACCGATTTTGGTGATGGTTTCTTCATCCCATAATTCGTAGCATTTCTTAAGCAAAAAGAATTGCACGATGACAGAAGTTCCAGCTTGCGCACTAAAAGCAAGACTTACAAATACGGGAGAAGCTTCAAACCGCTCAATCATAAAGTAGCCAAGTAATCCAAAGAAACTCGAGGCCGCAATCGATAATCCCAAGATTATTGTATAATGGTTCCAATACCCCGCCTTTGTAACCATCAATAGGGAGCGCCAAAATGTGATTGATTCTTTTGATTGCGATTTCTCACTTTGATTATCCTTATTATCATTACTGTCCATAGCATCTTGGATGTAAAAATGTGCAAATGGAAGTGTAACTAATGCTAGAGCCCCTGCGATGACGAAAGGAACTACTACCCCTAATGGCGAAAATAATCCTCCGATTGCAGGACCACATAAGAAGCCTAGACCATTCACCGCTCCCATTTTCGCGATTGCTTGATTTCTGAATTCTTTCTTGGTTTGATCAGCTACCATTGAAAAGGCAGCTGGGTGGGCACCTGATGAAATCGCAGCACCAATTAACCTCACTAATAGTAATTGCCAATAATTTTGGGCAAAAATTAAAAGCAAAAAGGCTATACCAAATCCAAAAACTCCCATGATCAAAACCGGTTTTCTTCCTATCTTATCCGCCAAACGCCCCCATATTGGTGCAGTTATCAACTGTGCAATAGCCCAGATAATGATTAATGATGACATTTGGACCGAAGTAAGGTTTAGGTCATCGGCTAAAAAAGGCAAAGTAGGAAGTACTATTCCATAACCCGTCATCGTTAAAAACATTATGAATCCTAGTAAAAAGAACGCCTTCCTATCCATCATAACTACTCATCTTCTTTCTATCAGAAAAGCGGAAGGTGCTCGCGCAAGCTCCCAAAAAAACCGGAAGAACCGACAAAAGAACGCTTTTTGGCAAACTATGAATATCTAAATATTTCCTAGTCTGCATAAGTGCAACTAAGACTGACTGCTAAAAGCCTTGGCAATCAGTCAAGTTTTCGAATCCTTGCAGGCATTCCAGTTTCGCGAGGAGCTAGCACCTGCTCACTAGACACTCTTCCAATACTAGAAATTTTAAACTTGCTTCTTTTTAATGAAGAAACGGAAGATTGATCATTCTTCCATTTTTGTATTACTTCAAAACGATTGTTCTCTATGCAGTAATTAAACAACCTCAAAATACGGCAGAACGAGATCCGATTCAACCATGCTAAATACAACAGAGACACGTTTATCGATGGCAATTTCTTCTTTATCTCCAATGATTCTTGTCATCATTCTGACACCTTCGTCAAGTTCAATTATCCCAATAACGAAAGGAGTGTCCCCTTTAAATGGTCCAAATGCTTGGTGTACAATCGTAAAGCTGTATATTTTCCCTGTACCGCTTGACTCCTGCCAGCTTATTTCTTCTGAAAAGCAATGAGGGCATATCGATCTTGGATAAAAGATAGATTGATGACAACCGCCACAATATTGGATGAATAACTTCCCTTCCTTTAACCCATCCCAATAAGGTTTTGATTCTTCATCAATAGCCGACTGAATCAAATCTTTTATCATTTAATCCCCTCCTAAAATTACAGTTGATGTCGAGGATAGAACCCCTCCTGTACCATGAACTAAAGCAATTTTTGCATTCTCTACCTGACGCGAACTACACTCACCTCTTAATTGACGTGCAGCCTCAATCAATAGAAAGATTCCATACATTCCTGGATGGCAATAGGATAATCCCCCACCGTTCGTATTCATTGGGAAATCACCCCCTGGTGCAGTACGCCCTCCACTTACAAAGGCGCCACCTTCACCGGGTTTACAAAAGCCCAGCGATTCCAGTGTGAGAAGTACTGTAATCGTGAAAGAATCATAGATTTCCGCCACATCAATTTCTTCATGAGAGATTCCTGCCATTTCCAATGCTCGTTTGCCGGATTCTTTTGCACTTGTTATCGTTAAATCAGGCATATTAGTGATTGTGTTATGTGAATGTGATTCACCATGCCCTATTATCCAAACGGGTTTTTTGTTTAGCCGATTAGCCACATTTTTAGAAGCAATAATTACCGCTCCACCACCATCTGACACTAAACAGCAATCTAATAAATGCAATGGTTCAGCAATTTTTCGAGAATTCAAAACATCCTCTATGCAAATTTCTTCTTTCATGTAAGCCTTTTCATTTAATACAGCCCATTTTCTCGTTGCCACTGCAATTTCCGCCAGCTGTTCAGATGTTGTTCCATATTGATGCATATGCCGCATTGCCGCCAATGCATATGCTCCAACTGGTGTCGGTAAACCATATGGAATTTCATATTGAGCAGTCAAAGGTGACTTAAATATTGAATTTGATGGATTTGTTCTGTTTGTACTTCCATATGTGATCAATGCTACCTCGAACAACCCAGCCTCAATGCCTGCTGCTGCATGCCCAACGTGAGCCTCAAAAGATGAACCCCCAATATTCGTGGAATCTGTATATTTTGGCTGAATCCCTAAATATTCGGCTAGCATCAAGTTTGGGGCCCATGCCCAATTCCCTGCAGTGAATACAGCATCTATATCATTTTTCGTTAACCCGGCATCCTCTAATGCTAGTTTAGCTGCTTGTGCTTGAAGCTGTAACACATTTTTGCCAGGGGTTTTACCAATATCAGATTCCGCAACACCAACAATGGCAGCAATTTTATCCGATTTCACACTTGCTCCCCCTTTCTATAGGGTTGAAACAGTATTATGGCTAACGGTCTATTTATTCAGGGATACGCTACATAACTAACCGGTTAGTATTATTACGGTATAATAGCTTACTAGGCAGTATGTTAATCCAAAAATCATACCAGGAAAGCCGTTATAGCAACTCTCCTACCTTTGCATGCCCTTTTAATAGATTTCGAGCAATTGTTCGGCGTTGAATTTCATCAGTACCTTCGAAAATGCGATATAGCCTTAACTCTCTGTACCAGCGTTCGATTGGCAATTCTTTTGTATAGCCCATTCCACCATGAATTTGCAAGACACGATCGACAACCTCATTTGCCATAATCGCTCCATTTAGTTTTGCCATTGAAGATTGGTGACGGGCATCCATTCCATTTTCAGCCATCCATGCAGCTCTAAATACAATCCATTTCGCCGCTTCAATCTCAACAGCCGAATCTGCAATCATCCATTGGATTGCTTGGCGTTCTGCAATAGGTTTGCCAAAGGTAACACGAGTTTTGGAATAATCGATGGCCATTTGCAATAACCGTTCAGCAGCACCGATTGCACCTGCCGGAATCATATACCGTCCTTGACCAATCCATTGCATTCCTAGATTGAATCCTTGACCAAGTTCTCCTAGAATATTTTCTTCAGGAACACGCACGTTATCGAAAATAAGTGTAGCTGGTCCCCATTCACCCATCGTATGAATAGGCTCGGATTCCCAACCCATTTCTCTATCCACAAGGAAGCACGTTACGCCGCCATTTGCTCCTTTTTCTTTGTCAGTTACGGCGAAAACCATCGCAAAGTCTGCTTCGTTTCCGTTTGTGATGAATACCTTTTCCCCATTTAATACCCAATGGTCTCCATCTTTTACTGCCTGCATTTGAATACTTCTTGCATCTGATCCAGCACCTGGTTCAGTTAAAGCAAAGCAAGAACGTCTTTCTCCATTAATTGTAGGAATTAAATATTTTTGTTTCTGTTCTTCGTTGCACAAATATAGAATATTATCGGCAGAACCGCCAAAGTTAAATGGTACATACGTTCTTCCTAACTCCATCGCAATCAACACAGACATAATTGGACCTAAATTAGCTCCACCGTATTCCTCAGGAGTATTAATGCCCCAGAAGCCAATTTCTTTTGCCTTATCTCTTAATTCTTTTACCTTCTCACGAGAGATACCTGGTCTGCCTTCCCTTTCGTTTTTCAGTACCTCTTGCTCTAGAGGCTTAAGTTCTTTATTTACAAAATCCCGGACTGTTTTTTGAATCATTTTTTGTTCGTCAGTTAAAGTAAAATCCATTTAAATACATCCCCTTAATCGTCAATTTACTTGAGTAGAAAATTGTTAAACAATGTTCACAATTTTTCTGAATACTCAGTTACAACACGGTATGTATTTTTGAACTCACTTATGAGAATAAAATAAAGCGTTTACATTTTTTTTTTTTAATGGTTTGGTTCGCATGTTCAAAAAAATATTGAATAAGAATGTAAACACAAAAAAGCTCAGTTCATGAATACTATGAACTAAGCCTGCCATCTTCTTTAAGAACAATCATTCCACAAAAGTTTTTGCCATAAATTCATGAATTGCTTTCACAACGCTTTGTGGATCTTCCAGCATCCCCAGATGTGCGGTATTCGTTTTGATTTTTTGAATTCGTGAATTTGAAGTTTTGATTGGTTTCACAATTTTATCCTGGGACCCTTCAATCACTAAAATAGGGCAATTTGTTTGCTCGATTAAATGATGCTGGTTAGACCTTGTTTTCATCGCCTCTAATGCAGCAACCAAACCTTCTTCTGAAGCCTGATAAGCGATTGAACGGGCTTGACCAATAATCTCCTTGCTCGCTTTTTCACTAAAAAATGCTTCAATTACTTGATCTACAAAAGTTTCAACCCCAAGTGCCGGGATTTCTTGTTGCTGTTTCGTTCGCTTTTCCTTTTGTTCTTCTGTATCCGCCAAATCAGAGGAATACGCTAAGATTGCGCTTTTAATTGGTGCAATCTTCTGTTCAAGAGCAGCTAAAACAATATACCCACCTAAAGAGTGACCAAGCCATGTTGCTTCTGAAACATCCTCTTTCTGAAGTACATTTGCAACCTCCTTTGCATAATCATATACCGTATAATTCGCTCGTTCAATTTTACTTTCCCCATGACCTGGCAAATCCACAGCGATGACATCATATTTTTTCGTTAAATCTGTCATGACACGATTAAATACTTCTTTCGCACCCAAGAATCCATGAACTAGTACAAGGGTTTCACCTTTTCCTTCTCTTTTATATCGGAGCATTGTTATTTCCTTTCTAATTGCTTATTTATACTACTTTTAC
>Ga0180215_1002754_pt1 | contig 17252 bp, 15 predicted proteins | sample eDN3rd37CBELigBY_FD_128871 | JGI IMG/M metagenome (GOLD analysis project Ga0180215, IMG submission 128871) | Enriched backyard soil microbial communities from Emeryville, California, USA - eDNA 3rd pass 37_C BE-Lig BY (version 2) (version 2) | ecosystem: Environmental > Terrestrial > Soil >... | reverse complement strand
TAGAATTATTTGAACAAGGAGAGATTCTAATTAATGGGGAAAAAGCAATCATTAGAAATCCTAATGATGCCATTAAAAATAGAATTGCTTATGTAACGGAAAACCGGAAAGAAGAAGGATTATTTTTAATAAAATCTGTTCAATATAATTTAACTATTAAAATCTTAGATGAGTTTATGAAATTCTTTAGGGTAAATTCTAAATACGAAAAGAATGTTACGAATGATTATATACAGGAATTATCTATAAAGACACCCAATGTAGAGCAAACAGTTGGGAATCTTAGTGGAGGAAATCAACAAAAAGTTTTGATATCAAGATGGTTGGCAACAAAGCCAAAAGTCTTAATTTTAGACGAACCAACAAGAGGGGTGGATGTTGGTGCTAAAGCCGAAATCTATACCATCATCAACCAATTGGTAAAAGAGGGCGTTTCAATCATAATGGTTTCTTCTGAACTTCCAGAAGTCATTAATATGAGTGACCGAATTGCCGTTATGGCCAATGGGAAAATTCAAACAATCTTAAACCGCGATGTATTTAGTCAAGAAACAATCATGCATTACGCTACTGGAGGTAATTAACATGCCGCAATTATCGGTTCAAAACAATAAAGGTACTTTCTTTACTATTGGATCTGCATTAAAAACCTTTGTTAAAGAAAATATGGGAATCCTGATTGGTCTATTGGTTTTATGTGTGGTAATTGCCATTGTAAATCCAGCGTTTTTATCATCCAATAACTTAATGAACGTATTGAGGCAAACCTCTACGAATTTATATTTGGCCTTAGCAATGACGATGATTATTATATTAGGTGGAATTGACTTATCAGTTGGTTCAATTATGGCTGTAACGGGTGTCGTCACAACGATGTCCATCGCTGTTTTAGAAATGCCGGTTGCAGTAGCGGTAGGATTAGGTGTTCTCGTAGGATTGCTGTTTGGTGCAGTGAATGGCTATGTTGCAGCTACAACAATTATTCCTCCGTTCATTATTACTCTAGCGACGATGAATATTGCCCGTGGTGCTGCCTACGTCTTAACGGATGGGCAACCAGTGCGAGTTATGTCTGATTCTTTTAACTTTATCGGTTCTGGTTATATTGGTGGATTCTTACCAACGCCTGTTTTATATTTAATCATTTTCCTTATCATCTGTTATTTAATTATGAATAAAACAAAATTAGGTCGTTATATTTATGCTGTAGGTGGAAATCCAGAAGCAGCTAAATTTTCTGGGATTAACATTAAAAAAGTAAAATTCTTTGCTTATACCTTTAGTGGTTTTATGGCTGCTGTCGCTGGTATCGTGCTTGCTTCACGGATGTTTTCTGGGCAACCTACAGCTGGTAATGCAGCTGAGCTTGATGCAATTGCTGCCGTTGTTTTAGGTGGAACAAGCATGTCTGGAGGTATTGGTAAAATTGGTGGAACCGTAATCGGTGCCCTTATTATTGGGGTACTAAGCAATGGATTAAACTTGATGGGAGTCAGCTCATTCTGGCAGTACATTGTAAAAGGGATTGTGATCCTTGTGGCTGTTTATGCTGATGTCATTAAGAGAAGGAAAACCACGTAGAGGAAATGCTAGCATAATAGAAACCTAGTTCCACAAATGTGTAAACGGGTGGTGGGTGTTCAGTTGAGAGAAGGAATTGCGTTTGCCGGTACCATAGCGGTGGATGAACTTAAGAAGATTGAAAAGTACCCAAGTAAGTCAGAATTGACCACTATTAAAAGTGTTGCAAGATCAAATGGTGGGGCAGTCTCGAATTGTGGGATATCGTTGGCAAAGATTGACCCGAACCTTCCGATAGAGGTCATTGCTTTAATTGGCAATGATGATAAGGGAGAGTTTTTGAAAGAGAAGCTAGGTCAATATAAAAATATCAATATGGAACAAGTGAAGGTAGTTGGAGAAACCCCATTTACCGATGTTATTCAAGATGAAACCGATCATGCCCGAACGTTTTTTACGTACAAAGGAAACTCTGTGTTATTTGATGAAAATACCATTAAGATAGAACAAATAAAATCAAAAATCCTCCACATCGCCTATATTCTCTTGTTGGATTCGTTAGATCAGAAAGACGTTATCTATGGAACGAAAATGGCGAAGGTGTTAAAACAAGCACAAGAACAAGGAATTAAAACGTCCATTGATATTGTTAGTGAAAATAGTAATCGTTATGAAAAGCTTGTACCACCCAGTTTGAAATTTACAAACTATTGCGTGATTAACGAAATTGAGGCTGGTAAAACAGTTGGGATCTCGTTAAGGGATTCATCCGGGATGCTTATCACTGACAATATTAAAAAGGTACTAAGTCAATTGAAGGGGTTAGGGGTAGAAGATTGGGTTGTGATTCATTGCCCTGAAGGGAGCTTCGGTTTTGATGGAGTTGACTTTCACAGTGTTCCTTCACTTGCCCTCGACCGAGCGTTGATAAAGGGAACAGTAGGGGCTGGGGATGCCTATGTGACAGGTGTTTTATACGGGGCGTTAAAGGGAAAAAGCCTTGTGGAATCTATGAGAATTGGGACAGCAGCAGCGGCTTCTTCTTTACTAGCTGAGGATAGTACTTCTGGCGTTCAACCGTACGAGAAATTGGTGGACATGTATCGAGAACTACCAAAACAGAGCGAAATAACCATTTAAAGGAGGTTGTTTGATGTTAGTGACTTTAAAGGATATTTTAGCGAAAGCTGAAGAGGGAAATTATGCGGTTGGTGCATTCAATTCTCCAACATTGGAATCTGCAAGAGCGGCAGTTGAAGCAGCGGAGGAATTACAAGTACCGATTATTTTATCTCATGCAGAAGTGCATTTTGAGATTACTCCACTTGAAATTATGGGGCCAATCCTCGTGAATCTAGCTAAAGGTGCGAGTGTTCCTATAGCGGTACACCTTGATCATGGCTCAAGCATCGATCATGTAAAAAAAGCCATTGATATTGGTTTTAGTTCGGTCATGATTGATGCTTCCCATATGAGTTATGAAGACAATATTAGAACTGTTCAAGAGGTCGTCGAGTATGCACAGAAACATAATGTTTCTGTTGAAGCTGAACTTGGAATGATGACTTCATCTGGAATCGGCGGGGAGGAAACTGCGGGTAGTGTGCATCTTGATGGTGACTCAGTCGACTACTACACGGATCCATCTATTGCGAAGGACTTTGTTGAGAGAACAAACATTGATGGCTTAGCTGCTTCCTTTGGAACGGTTCATGGGATTTATCTCAAAGAACCTAATTTAGACTTTAATCGTCTCCGTGAAATCTATAAAAATATTCAACGTCCAGTCGTGATGCACGGTGGATCAGGTTTAAGTGAAGAGGATTATACTGAAGCCATTCATTCTGGTGTCCGAAAAATTAACTACTATAGTTATGCTGCAAAAGCTGGAGCGAGCGCAGTAAAGGAGTATATCGAAAAAGAACCTAATCTTTTCTATCATGATTTAGTTGTTGTTGCAAAGGCTGCGCTAAAAGAAGATCTGAAAAGAGCAATGAAGATTTTCTCCAATAAAAGCCAAGCTCTTAAATAGTAGGATTTCTAGTGCGCAAAAATGAAGGGGTTACCATTCCTTTTTACTATATTCACCAAAGGAAAGGTGTTATGGAATACAAAGTTTCGAGGAGGAGATCCAAATGAATCGCCAGGAATATGAAACTTATAAAGGCAAAGCGATAGAGTTGTTGGAAAAGGCAAATATTGTTTTGACAGATACAGAAAAAGCGGACGTCGAAGTTGCAGACTTTGGTCTCGGAAAGATTGAAGAGACAGGTTTGCAATTGATTACATATGTAAACACGGACAAGGTTTGCGCTAAGGAGTTGGCCTTACTTCCTTATCAAACTTGTCCGGAGCACAGACACCCCAAAAGAGAGTCTGATGACGGAAAAGAGGAGACTTTTAGATGTCGGTATGGCACTGTCTACCTATATGTTGAAGGTGAAGAAACGAAAGACCGCTCAATGACACCGCCGCTTGGAGACGAAGCATACTATACGGCGTTTAAAGAAATTGTCCTGCATCCTGGGGAGCAGTACACAATCTATCCAAATACTCTACACTGGTTTAAAGCGGGGGATGAAGGAGCTGTTGTTTCTGAATTCTCAACAAGAAGCACTGATGAAAGTGACGTTTTTACGGACCCACGGATTAACCGAATACCAGTAATAGAGTAACCTACCCATTGGATTACTATAGTAGTGTAAACAGAAGAGGTTAGAAGAGGAGGAACTCACCCTCCTTTTTTGTTGCCTTGTACAATTTTTTAGAAGGATTTGTATAAAAGTAGAGTCGACTAATTAAAGCTACTATAAACGATTGCAAACAAATGGGTAACTGAAATGAAAAACATTACTATGCCAAATAATACTGGAAACAAATAGAGAGTCAAAATATGTTTTACATTAAATGAAACAAGAAAAAAAGCCGGTTGTCACGTTGACAATCGGCTTTACTGTTCAGAGTCACTTTTTCCCTCGACCTCGATCCAATCTTGGGACCATTTTTCAATTTCCTTCATAAGTGGTTCTAGGGCTAACCCTTTGTCTGTTAGGGAATACTCAATTCGGACAGGTGTTTCTGGGTACACCTCGCGCTTGACGATTCCTTGATTCTCGAGGTCTTTTAATCTCTCTGATAGGACACGTCCGCTGATTCCCATTGAAGATTCCAATGTACAGAACCGTTTTGGCCCGGTAAGTAGCTGGTAAATGACTAACCCAGTCCAACGCTGGCTTAACATACTCATTGCTTTTTCAAACCGAGGGCAAATGATTGTTGTATCCATCCGATATCACCTCTATCTATATTTATATGACATTCTGTTACAAATAACAATATATTTACAATACCTTATATAGGAACTTGACACAAGTAGATATTAAAAATATAATTACTTACATAAAGTAACTAACTAAACAAATTGAACTATAAATAACTAACACAACTATGGAGGATGACGAGATCATGAATTTTCATAAAGAACCGAACACATTTGTTTCTCACGTTCACTTAAAGGTCCAAAACCTTGAACGTTCATTAGAATTTTATCAAAACATTATTGGTTTAAAGGTGTTAAATCAAAATGAACGCAAAGTGGATTTAACGGCAGATGGAAAAACAGCATTGCTGACGATTGAACAACCAGCAGATATCAATCCAAAACAACAACGAACAACAGGTTTGTACCATTATGCTATGCTGCTGCCTAGCCGTGCAGATTTAGCAAAGGTGATTCTCCATATGATTCAAACGCAATATCCCATCCAGGGAGGTTCGGACCATCTTGTGAGTGAAGCTTTATATCTAGCTGATCCTGATGGCAATGGAATTGAAATTTATCATGACCGACCAGCTTCAACTTGGAAATGGGAAGGCAAAGAAGTTGTGATGACAACGGAGCCAATGGATGTTGAAGGCATTTTAAAAGAAGATGATGGCCAACCATGGAGTGGTTTGCCTACTGGCACAATTATGGGGCATATCCATTTGCATGTGGCTGAATTTAAAAAAACAGAGCAATTTTATTGCGAAGGTCTTGGCTTTGAGATTGTTTGCAGATACGGCTGTCAGGCTCTGTTTATTTCGACAGGTGGATATCACCATCATATTGGACTCAATACGTGGAATGGCGTTGGAGCTCCGGCACCTGCGGAAAACAGTGTCGGGATGAGCTCGTACAGTGTCGTATTCCCAAATGAAACAACTCGTAAAGAGGCTGTTGCTCGGTTATCAACCTTAGGTGCTGTAGTGACTGAAAAACAGGGTTCCCTTTTCACTGTAGATCCTTCTGGAAACACCATTGAACTAAGGGTTTAAGATGGAAGGTAATGGGACTTGGCTTGATTCTATTTTTAAGATAGGATAGAAGAGTTATAAAAAAATCTGCTAAGTCGAATGGTGCAGAGGCAATGTTATAGACTTAACATACAAAAAGAGAAATGTAGATGGCATCCCTTTTAAGTGGATGCCTTAATAATTCTTAATCGCAACCAATAAATTCAAATAAGATGCACGATTATATGCATATATGATATAAAATTAGGTGGTTTTAACATGAAACTTGAAGCAGATGTTTGCATTGTTGGTGCTGGTCCTGGGGGAGCGCTGCTCGGATATTTACTGGCGCAGAACAATCTGTCTGTGATTGTGGTGGAACAGCATGAAACATACGATAAAGAATTTCGCGGTGAACACCTGAATGCTGAAGGCGAAGCGGTTTTACGAGCGTTTGGTTTATATGAAAAGGTAGAGGCAGAAGGGCTTTTGCTTATGGACCGGGTTGAATATTGGCAACGGGGAAAAGTGTTAAAAACGATCAGACCTGCAGAAGGGGAAAAACATGTAGGGATTCATGTTCCACAACGGAATTTACTTAGTGTGTTGTTTCGTGAATCTGAAAAGTTTGCAAACCATCAATTGATGATGGGGACAAAGGTAACGGAGCTCATCATGAACGAAAGTGGTTCAGTTACGGGAATTAAAGCCAAAAAAGGTGACCAACTTATCAGTATTAATAGTTCCGTTGTCATCGGCGCTGACGGAAGGTTTTCGACAGTTCGGAAATTGGCTGAGATTCCATTTGAAACCATCAGCCATGGCTACGATTTACTTTGGGCTAAGATTCCGAGTCCTGTAGGCTGGGAGCCGACCATTCGTCAGGCCCTTGTAGATGATAAGCAGTTTGCTTTATTTACTCAGGCAGGTGGGTTTGTCCAAATAGGATGGAATATTGAAGAAGGCTCATTTCCTCGTTTGCGAAAGCAATCCTTTGCACCGTTTATTGACCAGGTAACAGCTGCGTTTCCAGAATTGACGGAGAGCGTAAATCGGCATATTCAATCTTGGAATGATTTTATTTTATTAAAGGTTCACAGCTCTAGATGTGAGACTTGGGTAAGCGATGGACTAGCGTTGATGGGGGATGCAGCCCATACGATGAGTCCAACGGGTGCGTTTGGAATCAATGCGGCATTGGTGGACGCAAAAGTGTTAAATGAAGTTCTTGTAGAAGGTTTTATGCATGAGGATACGAGTGCAGAGCAATTAAAGATATATGAACTGCAACGTCGGACAAAGGTGGAAACACTACAAAACCAACAATTCATAAAAGAAGCAAATTTTAAAGAAGCTTTCGCTGTTCCTGTTCTTTCATAAGTCGGGGATGCTAAAGTCTTGGGGATGGAGGGACATCAATGGAAGAATTACAAGTGAAATCGAACATACTATCTGTGTTGGGTGATAAAATACAACTCATTAAGAATAATGAAGGTGCAATATATTTAGTGGGCCCTATTAAACTACCAGTGAATTTACACGGGGAAACCGTGGAGTTTAAGTGGTATAGTTGGTTGAAAACGGACGATGTGATAGAAGACTTTCAAGATGTAATTGATCGATTATCATCTGCAGGATTGGCTGATTTCCAGCAATCTAGCGTTCTAGTTTATGGAGACTTCGAGTATAGTGACGATGCGCTAATCCGCATGCACTCGATTTGTCATACGGGAGATATCTTTGGGAGCAAGCGCTGTGATTGTGGCTACCAGTTGAGACAGTCAATGAAAATGATGGTTGAACATGGGTCAGGTGCGCTCTTTTATCTGGCGAATCATGAAGGGCGCGGCATTGGCTTATTCAGCAAGGCGATGGCGTATATCCTCCAGGAAAATGGGTTCGACACTGTTGAAGCCAATCAAGCACTTGGCTTTGCAGACGATTCTCGGAATTATGATGAAGCGATTTCGGTGTTAAAAGCGTTAAGAGAAAAGCCAGTAACGTTGATTACCAATAATCCTAAAAAGCTAGAAGCTTTAAAAAGTGCTGGATTACCCGTTTCTGGCAGAACTCCACTATGGGGAGATGTTTCTGAGTTCAATGAACATTACTTGGAGACAAAGAGAAACAAATCTGGCCATATGGTATAGGATTAAAATTGAAATATTTTCTGAATTCTGGAGGGTGCCTAAAATCTGGATGGTGCCTGGCACAATCTGGTTGGTGACAGGCACCATCCATTTATTGTAAGGAGTGCTTTATACATGAAATTTGGATTTGATATTGATGATACATTGATTAACTTGCGTGAGCATGCTTTTCATCTTTATAATCAGAAGTTGAATAAACATATAGATTTAAAAGCTTTTCGAGAGCTTCAAAGAGTGGAAATCCACGAACCTTTTGGTTTAACAGATGAAGAGGGGAAGCAGATGTGGAACTCCTCGTTAGAAGAAATCTATTATACTTCTTGTCCGGCCTTTCCAGGTGCTGCAGAGTTGTTGAATGCCTTGGTGGATAAGGGGCATGAAGTCTATTATATTACCTCAAGACCGAAAGAGCATGGCGAACGGACGATGAAGTGGATGGTAGAAAACGGCTTTCCTGTTCAAAGTGAACGCTTTTTTTACGGAATGAAAGATTCCGAAAAAGTGGATATCATTCGTAATCTACAGTTAGATTTCTATTTTGATGATAAACCGGAAGTGCTAAAAACACTTCATGGTGAGTCTCTCCGTGTCTATGTAAAAGATCAATCCTATAATCAGCATGTTTCAATACCGAGAGTGAAGAATTGGGTTGATTTTTCGTTTGAGGATTGAGTTTATTTATTATTGAAGGGAATCCCTGTTCTTTTTTGAGGAACAGGGATTTTTTTGTTTATGGTAGATAGAGGGATGTTGTTAGGGTTTTTATATTTCACTAATTGTTTCTCTTTTGTCCTTCTACAGATAATAGAATTTCTCAAAACTAACCATCTGCTTCCTCTGGACCATCGCTCTATGCCCGTACTCAATAGAAAAAGAGAAGTATGGGAACCGAGGAGCCGCCTCAACGCCCGTACTCAATAGAAAAAGAGAAGTATGGGAACCGAGGAGCCGCCTCAACGCCCGTACTCAATAGAAAGAGAGAAGTATGGGAACCGAGGAGCCGCCTCCATGCCCATGCTCAATAGAATGGGAGAAGTATGGGAACCGAAGAGCCACCTCAATGCCTATAATCAATAGAATGGGGGAAGTATGGGAACCGAAGAGCCGCCTCCATGCCCATGCTCAATAAAAGGAGAGAAGTATGGGAACTGTGAAGCCGCTCAATGCTCATACTCAATAAAAAGAGTCTCAATACCCAAGCTCACTAGTAAAAAACCAATAAAAAAAGACTCTACAATGAGAGTCTTTTATATATGTGATTCAATTATAATTATGCTTTACGTACGTTAGTTGCTTGAGGTCCGCGTTGACCTTGTTCAACTTCAAAAGTCACGTCTTGGCCTTCGTCTAAAGATTTGAAGCCTTCTCCTTGAATTGCTGAGAAGTGAACGAATACGTCGTCTCCAGCTTCGCGTTCGATGAATCCGAATCCTTTTTCTGCGTTAAACCATTTCACTTTACCTTGTTCCATTTGTGTATCCTCCTCGTGTGCCTAGCACACATTGTGTTACTATCCTTGCTTATAAGAGACAGAAAGCAGATTCACTTAACGATCTTTTCGAACAAACAAAAATAATTCTTTCTAAATATAACAGGGTTACCAAATTAAAGCAATGGGATAATAACCCATTCAATTCATAACCAAAATAAAAAGCCCTTTTATAGGCTTTAATTCACTTGGGCAATGACACTTAACATTTTCTCTTCAAGTAGGTCACTGGCCTGATTTTCAGTTATTCCCTTAATGATCCCAAGTTCACTAACGAGGATTTTCCTTGCGTTGTATAGCATTTGTCTTTCGCTTGAGTTTAATTTCTTTTCTTCATTTTGAATCATCAAATCACGGACAACTTCTGCTCCTTCAAGCATATTCCCTGATTTCACCTTCTCCATGTTCGATGTAAAACGCTGTTTCCATGTTTGTGTATGGTCGGGCTTTTCATGATGGAAAACGCCCAGCACTTTCTCTAAGTCCACCTTATTTGTTACGGAACGGATGTTAGAATGACTCATTTTGTTAACGGGAATCATGACCTGCATACTACTAGCCATCTTGATTACGTAATATTGCTGGACTTTCCCTTGAATCTCTTTTTCCTCAATGGCCTCAATCGTCCCTGCCCCATGCATCGGATAAACAATTTGATCACCAATCTGAAACATTCATCCACCTCCGTATTAAGTACATATATAAGCATAACACAGAGTGAATTTATTAGCAAATTAATAATAATACCATAAGGTTTTTAAGTGAGTCAATGATTTTTTTATGATTGATAGATATTTTTAACAAAGAGAATAAATGACATTTATTTACTATTAGGTTCACTTGAAAAGGGAAAGTATTGAAGGGTTAGAGATATGAATATCACCTAACGAGCACCTTAGTAAAATAAAGATGGGAAAGCTGTGATAGCGTCAGTCTTTAGTCTGAAGAACAAATAAACCTCGAGCCGTTTTTCCACCATGATTGGTTTCCGTAAGATAATAGTATAGGGAATAAATGGGAGGAATTAAAATGAAGAAGGTATTTGTTTTAGGATTGATGGGTGTTCTCATGTTGATATTTGTCTCCGGCTGTCAGTTGGGTGTTGGTGGTCATGAAGACACTTTCGAGGTACAGGTTGAAAAGGATCGGGCTAAGGAACTTGAGCTTGAATTAAATATTGGTGCAGGAGAATTAAATGTTGAGTCTGGTGCAAAAGAGTGGATAGAGGGAACCATTGATTATAATCACAAGAAATTGGAACCAGAGGTTTCCTATAAGATCAAAAGAGATGCAGGAGTTGCAGTAATTGAGCAAGGAGAGAAGGGGTTGCTAGATAAAATAAGAATTGGAGAAATCGACAATCATTGGAACCTGCGCTTAAATGATGAAATTCCAATGGATTTAGTCATCAATTCTGGAGCTTCAGAAACGAAGTTAGATTTAAAAGGGTTAGAACTTCAAAACCTCGAAGTAAATGCCGGTGTCGGGGACATCAGTATTGACCTAAGTGGTGATTGGCAGGAGAGTTTTGATGCTAGCTTAGATATGGGGATTGGAAAATCAACGATTATCCTTCCTTCTGACGTAGGAGTGAAAATTGAAGCTTCAAAAGGAATTGGAGAATCCAATCTGGTCGGGTTTGTTTCACAGGGAGATGGGGTTTATGTCAATGATGCTTATGAGGATGCTGATGTGGTAATCAACCTGAAAACCAACCTTGGTGTGGGTGAAGCAACCTTTAAAATGGAATGAACCTCGTGGTGAATTTTATCAAGCATCTGTTTTTACCTTCCCATCATGTAGGAAAAAAGGGAGTGGCTTTTCCTTCCTTTTTTCTGCTTTTTTACAAATGAATGGTATCAATACGTTCAGCTTAGAGTCGCTAAGCCCACTCAAAGTACGGAGTTATTAATCAAACGTTTGATTAAGTGAGTTCAACGAATATAGGTTCTTTCCCTCAGTAAGACTTAACGTTCACCATCTTGACACTCAACGTACGTGTATATCAAAGGTGCATTGTATACAATAAAATCGGTATAGGTTTTATTTCTAAAGTCTTATAATTGATGGGCCCAATAGTGAAACCAAGCTTGGCTAAATACGTATTACAAACAGGTGTTGATAAACAAATTACCATGTGGTTTTGTCTATAAATAATTGATCATTTTACATATGAAGGAAAACATTTTCGATTGTGGGGTAGTTTGGATGACTAATCCAAGGCTTTTTGGCTCTTTCAAGTCAATATCAGAAGTGGAGGCAGAGTGTTAGGCATTCCCTGCCCTTTTGAAGTGTTGAAAACAAATAGGCTTAAAAATAATTCTAAAACGAATTAACATCTAAAAAACCGGTCTTGAAAGGAGATCTATTGATGAAAAAAGTACTATTAAGTGCAGCTGCAGTTTTTTTATTATCCTCTATTGCAGGTTGTTCTCAGACAGAGTCTGATGAAGAAAATGCAGCTGCGGAAGAAAGAGTTGCAGCCGTAGAAGTAGCAGAGGCCGTTAAAGGTGATTTAACACTTGAACGTTCGCTATTTGGTCGTACGGCTCCTAATAGCACCACACCAATTGTATTACAATCGCCTGGAGAGGTAGATTCTTTAGAAGTAGACAATGGCGACCTGGTGGAAGAAGATGATATCATTGCGAAACTGTCGACACCAGTGGGCAAACAAACTATCCGTGCACCTAAAGACGGTGAAGTGGTGAACTTAAAGGCAGCTGAAGGGGACACGGTTTCCACTGAGGAACCTTTTGCCCTGATTGCGGATTTGGATACAATCAAGCTAAATTTTACTGTTACGACAGATGTACGTAAGCTCGTAGCTGTTGATAAAAAAATGAATGTAACGATTGAAAATAAGCAATATGAGGCGACAATCACATCGGTGAGCACGATGCCGGACGACACTGGCTTGTACCCTGTAGAAGCAAAAGTGGATAATGAAGGCCAACTTTTACCAGGAATGGTGGCAGAATTAGCTGTTCCTGAACAACAAATTAAGGATGCAATCATCGTTCCGACAGCATCGATTATCGAAGAAGATGATGAATCGTTCGTCTATGTGGTGAAAGATAACCAAGCGAAGAAGCAAGTCATCACTGTTGTAGAAACACAATCAGCCGAAACAGCCGTAGAAGGCGACATCCAGATTGGCGACTCTGTCATCGTTACGGGTCAACTGACACTTTCAGATGGCGTTCATGTGAACGTTGTGAAAGGGGAATAAAACTTTGAAACTTGTAGATACATCCGTCAAACGCCCTGTAGGTGTGATCATGATTGTGCTTGCAATCATTGCCCTTGGGATTGTCTCAGTTCGAAACCTCGCAGTGGATCTTTTTCCTAAAATTGATTTACCAATAGCGGTTGTCGCCACCAGTTATCAGGATGCTGCGCCGGAGGATGTCGAAAATTTAATTAGTCGCAGTATTGAGGGAGCTGTCAGTACCGTTGAAGGAATTGATACGCTTCAATCTCAATCGCAGGCGGGTTCTTCGCTTGTGGTGATGATGTTTAAAAATGACGTAGATTTAGATCAGGCACTGCTTGATGTCAGAGAAAAAGTGGACCAAGTGAAGGCCATGCTTCCTGAACAAGCAGGAGATCCAACGATATTAAGATTTAGTCCAGAGGCCATGCCGGTCATGTATGTGGGCTTAACAGGCAAGGATCCGGCAAAGTTAACGGAAATTGCCAATGAGCAAGTGGTTCCTTTTATCGAGCGTCAAGGTGGCGTCGCCTCTGTCACAGTGGAGGGTGCGAAGGAACGTGAAATTCAGCTTGAGCTAAGTCAGGCTAAACTGCAACAATATGGGATTAGCCCGCAATCGATCGTTCAAGCCCTTACCAGTACGAACCAATCAGGTTCGGTTGGTACGATTGAAAAGGGAAATCAAAATCTTCAACTCAGGGTGACAGGTGAATTTGAGTCTGTTGATGAAATTGGTGAAAGTATTATCCAAACACCAGCAGGGGCAACGATTCTGCTAAAAGATGTTGCTGAAGTTCATGACACATTCAATGCTTTCACCTCAACTGCCTTTGTGAATGGTGAGCATTCCCTCGTTTTATCAATGATGAAGCAAACCGATGCTAACACGGTAGAGGTTGCGGGGAATATTCAGGATAGCCTCGAGGAGTTAAAAGCTGAGCTAGGGTCCGAGGTTGAATTGAAAGTATTGATTGATACATCAGAGTTTATCACGATGAGTATTGACTCGGTGATCCAAAATATCCTGATTGGTGGAGTCATTTCTATCTTTATCTTGCTGTTATTTTTAAACAGCATTCGAGCAACACTGGTTATTGGTCTTTCAATTCCGATAGCATTGATTTCAACCTTTGCATTAATGTATTTTACAGGTCAAACGCTAAATGTCTTGACGCTAGGTGGATTAGCGCTTGGAATCGGGATGATGGTCGACAGCTCGATTGTTATACTAGAAAACATCTATTCTTATCGTAAGCAGGGATATAGTTTAAAAGAAGCCGCAGTAAAAGGAGCTTCAGAACTCGCGCCAGCGGTTATTGCGTCAACGACCACAACAATCGTCGTCTTTTTACCAATGGTCTTTGTTGAAGGCATTGCTTCTGATTTATTTATGCCGCTAGGCTTAGCGGTAGCATTCTCGTTAGTGGCCTCGCTTGTGGTTGCGATAACCTTAGTTCCAATGCTTTCGTCGAAACTACTGTCAAAAGCGATTGAGAGGGATGGTCGTCGATATTGGTTTGACACATTTCTTGATAAAGTTCGTACGAGGTATAGTGGTGGGTTAAAACGAGTCTTGAAGTTCAGAAAAACAACTGTGTTGATTACAATTTTAGCGATTGCTGCAAGTTTAGCGTTAATTCCTGTAATCGGTGCTGAGCTCATGCCTGCAGCTGACCAAGGTCAGGCTCAAATTACCGTTGAGACCCAAGCGGGGACCAATTCGAACTATATGCTAGGCATTGTCGAGAAGGTGAATAACACGATTGCACAGTACGACGATGTGATCGAAGTTAGCTATGTTACCGTCAGCAATGGGGGCATGGGGATGATGGGGCCGAGCTCTGCTAACGAAGCAAGCTATACGCTTCAGCTTGTTCCTGTATCCGAAAGAGATCGGTCAACGAAAGAGATCATGCAGGAGATGAACGAAAAACTACAATCTATTCCTGGTGCAAAAATTGCCGCAAGTTCGATGGATGCTGGTCTAAGCATGGGGGAACCGATTCAAATTGAATTAAACGGACCGGAGCATGGAGTGTTGCGAGAGCTTGCGACCCAAGTGGTGGATGAAATAGCCACAATTGATGGAGTTTCAAACCCGACTACAGGTGCATCAGAAGGTGTACCACAGATGAGCATTCAGATTGATGAAGGAAAAGCGGCTGCATATGGGTTAACCCAGGAACAGATTATGAGTCAAGTTCAAATGAACTTTATGGGGCAAACGGCGACACGCTATCGTGAGGAAGGCCAAGAGATGAACGTCGTCCTTGTGTATCCAGAGGACGAAAGAAGTACCATCAATCATCTTCATGATATAAAAATTCAAACTTCTACGGGTACGGTATTGCCTTTAGATGAACTGGCAGTGTTTAGTGAAACGCAAGGGCCGGTGGCGCTACATAGGCAGAATCAACAGGCACAAATGAATGTGACTACGGGCATTACTGGTCGCGATTTAGGTGGAATTTCCGCGGATATTGAGTCTAGATTGGAGGCGATGAATTTCCCTGAAGGTTATAGCTTTACGATAGGTGGGGAGGCTGCAGATATGCAAGAAGCCTTTGTCGACCTAGCTGTTGCCTTGGTCTTCTCAATCTTCTTGGTATACGCCGTTATGGCTGTCCAATTTGAGAATTTCCTCTACCCGTTTATCATCATGTTTGCTTTGCCTACTTCGGTCATTGGTGTGCTTGGTGGGTTGTTTATTGCTGGTGTACCGTTAAGTGTCCCGGGATTCATTGGAATTATCATGTTGGCAGGGATTGTTGTTAATAATTCCATTGTTTTGGTTGATTATATCAATATTTTAAGAGGTCGTGGAATGGAGCGTAATGAGGCGATTATTGAAGCTGGTCGCAGCAGGTTGCGCCCTATCTTAATGACAACGTTAACCACGGTGTTGGCGATGATTCCGTTAGGGTTAGCATTAGGCGAAGGAGCGGAAATGCAACAGCCGCTTGCGATTACAATCATCTTTGGGTTGAGTGTATCGACGCTGTTTACCTTATTCTTTGTACCAGTCATTTATACGATGTTTGATGATTTAACTGGTTGGATGACGCGTAGAAAAAAACGCCGGAAGGCAGAGGCGGAAGCTTAAAACGCGGAAAAGTCGTAATGCTAGGAGAGAAGTGTTTCGTACACTTCTCTTTTTTTGGAACTTATTGGTTTTTGGGTTTTGAATAGTATGTCATAATAGTAGCTACAGGAGTATTAGGGAGAGGAGGGAAGGATGGATGTTTCTTGATTTGCTGTTCACTTTTATTTTTATCTTTGCGATTTATTATTTAATTCGCTATCAACTCAACTTGAAGAAGGCAGCAGAGAACTCTCAAAAAGCACTTTATCCGAAAACCGCTGACGAGTTTGCTAGTGTGCTTATCCCTGCAGAATGGAAAGCAATGGAGCCCCTTACGAAAGAAACGAAAACCTACCGATATGTACAATGGGGAGGTATATTGGCTCTTGCACTATTGATTGTGCTGCTGGGAATTGTTTTGTTTACTGATTGGCTCGGATCGTCTTTTTTCAGTATTGCGTATTTCTTTTTTGCGATTATTAACGTGATTCCGCATCGGGGGAATTTATATCTTTTTCAAGATGGGATCATTTTGAATGGCCGATATTATGCTACAAAGCAAATAGGTTCATATAAGATTGAAGAAATCGTACGTTGGCATGAGCTCTACGGCCTGGATGATCGTGTGAATTATGGGTATAAATTAACCTTCCGTGTGAAAAATTTTAGGTTCATCCAACCAAATTATGTTGTAATCACCGAGCGAGACCAACTTGATAAAATAGTAGATCTACTAAAGAAACAGGGAATCTCTGGTGAGATCACTTCAGTACCTTCGGAAAGTCGCATCGAGGTAGATGTGCGAAAAGGGTAATAACCTTTTACGAAGATGGCCTTTTAAAAGAAGTTAATAGGCTTTAATCCAACTTATTTAAAAGCTACCAAATGGAAAAGGGTGTCCCCTTGTTGATAAGGGACACCCTTTTTTAGTTGTCAATCATTCGTTAGAAGGCGCCAGATCCACCGCCCCCGCCACCTGTACCTCCGCCGCCTCCGATGCTTGAACTAGAGGAGCTTGAAAGGCTACTTTGCGTGGTTTCATTGGCTGCATGGAACGATGTAGCGGCCAGTGGTCCGAAATAGGTGAAGGAGGTGATATCTGCAGGAGCATAGGCGCCAGCACTTTTAAATTGGTAATTCACAGGGGACTTAAATGATTTTACAAGTTCCTCATTTTTCTCAATAATGCCCCGGTTCTTGATCCCAATTCCATAACTATAAGCACGCATTTGTTCATCCGTACTAAGCGCTTGCCATTCTTGCTCTGTTAGTTGTGCAAACCGCTGCTTTAGAGCACCCCATTCAAGGATTAGCTTCAAGCCTTTCCAAGATTTTGGGTGATAAAAAATCGCATAACCTAACGCTGTCACCGATAACAGAATGGTTAAGAAAAACCATCCGAATAAATCGTAAACGGCGAACAACACAATGAGAGGGACGAGTAATAGACTAGCTACTGCAATTCCCCAGCGGTATCCTGTGCTTTTTTCGTATAAATCTTGTTGTTTGATTTCTGTC
>Ga0180215_1002751_pt1 | contig 17261 bp, 15 predicted proteins | sample eDN3rd37CBELigBY_FD_128871 | JGI IMG/M metagenome (GOLD analysis project Ga0180215, IMG submission 128871) | Enriched backyard soil microbial communities from Emeryville, California, USA - eDNA 3rd pass 37_C BE-Lig BY (version 2) (version 2) | ecosystem: Environmental > Terrestrial > Soil >... | reverse complement strand
GGCCGACGATCCTCCTCGTGGCCAAGTCGAGAATGGCAGCGAGATAGAGCCAGCCTCGCCGGTTGGAATATAGGTGATATCGGCCAGCCGGATCCGGCTCGGCACGGGCGAGAGGAACTGTTACCCCAGCAGGCTGGATGCCGCCGCGAGAAGATGCCGATCGGTTTGAGCTGATAAAATCATCCTCCCATCTCGGCAAATATCGGTTAACATGCTTGCAGTGCCACGCCAGCGGGATTTTTGCCAGATGAAGACGCTCGCGGAGTTCACCAAGACCACGCTCATCGGCGGCCTGCTGATCATTCTGCCGATGTACATCGCCGTGCTGCTGCTGGCGAAGGCCATCCAGGCACTGCTGAGGCTGCTTGCGCCGGTAACGGCCCAGGTCCCGGCCGGTGCGGAGTTTCGCCAGCTCATCGCCATCCTGCTGCTCGTGGTGATCTGCTTCGTCGTTGGCCTGATCGTGCGCACTGGACCCGGCTTGAGGGCAAAGAATGCATTCGAGCAGGCTGTACTCGAAAAGCTGCCCGGCTACTCCTTTCTCCGTGGATTCGCCAAGCGGCTGACGGGGCGCAGCGAGGAACAGACCCTTCAACCGGCGTTGGTCGAGATCGAGGACGCTCTCGTCCCGGCGCTGATCGTCGAGGTACTGGACGATGGCTCCTATACGATCCTTGTCCCGTCGGCGCCGACGCCGATGGCCGGTAGCATCTACATCCTGCCGCAGGAACGGGTGCATCCCGTGGACATCCCACTCGCCAGGGCCATCGGCGTGTTCTCGAAGTGGGGTACTGGGGCCGGTGAGTTCGTGCGCGCGATGAGGGCCTCCGCGGCGGCGCTGCCGGCCGAGCGCTCACCCCCGCAAGTCAAATCCTATTGAGTTGGCTTGGGTATGGTCGGAAGAGGGTGCCGACCCTGCTGACGGCGTTGGCTTCACCGATTGGCCAGCCTAGATTTCTCGAGCACCGAAAGACCGCAACAAGCCACGACGCTCCAACTATTTCACGGGCGACCGGATAATCGAAGGGCACCGCCCTGGAGGAGCTAGGAAAGCGGGTGGTGTGAAACGCATGAGCTGAGCCTTTCTTGCCAAGCGCGGCAACTGCCGGTCACTTGGTGGACGGCCGCAGCAGCGCTGAAGTTGCATCAATCCCATTCTCCCACTGCCGTACTGCATCTTGGTTCGTCACGGCATCTGGTGCAGAGTAGGTGATGAACAAAGCATCGGTGCGACTGAAGCCATGGTGCGGTCTGGGAAAGTGGGCAAGATGGGGTGCGGGACGCTGGTCATCCCTCTGGCAGGATCGCGCTGCGTGGCAGCCAGCACGCAGCGCATGGTCCGCATGCTTCTGCTCCTGCTGGTGATAGTCGTCACGGGCTGCGCCACGATCAATCCTCCTCAGCCGATTGCGGAGGTGCCCTTTGTCGAACGTGGCCAGACCAAGACGGAGGGCACCCTAACGGTCACCGCCGCCGTGCCGACTTCGGAGGAAAGTGCCCGGATCTTCGGCGTCGATATCGCCGGTGAAGGAATCCAGCCGGTCTGGCTGCGGATCGATAACCGTGGCGACGATGAATATTATCTGTTCCCCGCAGCCATGGACCCGAACTACTTCTCGTCCTACGAGGTCGCCTGGCAGGCGCATACTCTCTTTGGCGGTGCGGTCAACCAGCAGCTCGATGCCCTGTTCGCGCAGCACAGAATGCCTGTCTACATTCCGCCGAGGAGCCAGAGCTCCGGCTTCGTCTACACGAACGAGAGTCTGGGCATAAAATTCATCAAGGTGGAGTTGCGCAAGCTGGGCAGCATCAAGTTCTTCAATTTTCTGATCAATGTCCCGGGTGTTCAGACCGACTATCAGCAGGTCGATTTCGCCGCTCTTTATCGTCCAGACGAGATCCGGGACGTCGATGACGAGGGCCTGCGGACGGCGCTGGAGGCGCTGCCGTGCTGCGTGCTGGGTGGCGATCGTGAAACACTCGGCGATCCGCTGAACATCGTCGTCATCGGCGACGGACGGGCGACATTCCAGCCCTTCGTCCAGCAGGGTTGGGACGTGACGGAGACGCGCACCACGGACACCATCTTCAGCACCATCTGGTCTTCCTTGTTCGGCAGTCGCTATCGGACATCGCCGGTATCGGCCCTGTATCTGTTCGACCGGCCACAGGACATCGCGCTGCAGAAGGCGCGGGCCACGGTCGACGAGCGCAATCATCTTCGTCTCTGGCTGACGCCCCTTCGCTATCAGAGTCTGACGGTCTGGGTCGGCCAGATCAGTCGGGACATCGGCGTCCGCCTGAGCGCCAAGACCCTGGTGACCCACAAGGTCGATCCCAATGTCGACGTGGCGCGCTTCTACCTTCTGCAGGACTTGGCCACTTCAGGCGCGCTCGCAAGGCTCGGCTTCGTCGGCGGGGTCGGCCTCGCGCCCTTGGACGAGCCCCGGTTCAACTACACCGACGACCCCTACCACACCGATGGCTTGCGGCTGGTCATGGTTCTTGATGACGATTTCGTCCCCTTCGAGCAGCTCACGCTGTTCCCGCGACCGCCGTGGCGGAGTCCCATTGACATTATTCGCTCAAGTCTGCCTGGCAGCTCCGTCCTGACGAATTGAGTGGTTTCAGCCGTTCGTTGCCATATTGGCATCCGGATCGGTCGTGCAGATCTTCTTGTACCTGCCGGTCTGGCGGTCCTCCCATGCGAACTCGGCGGGATGGGCATCCTCGGCGATCCGGATCAGCAACAGTGGGCCAGGCATCCCAGCCGATGATGAAGCCTGTATCTTCTTCGAGCGCGCTATCCCTTCCAGTGAGGCGCAGACGGCTTCGACATTGGCCTGTGGGGCGCACGTCAACTAACAGAAGCCATGGGCGGCATGGTGGAGATAGCAAGCGTGCCAGGTACAGGTTCGACCTTCACCGTAACTCTCCCCCTCAAGTCCGCGAAAGACGCCGGATGAGCCAAGCAGGTCCAGGGCATGAGCGGCAACGACCGGATCTATGGTGTGATTCGGCGTGCAAGTTTGCCCCCCTGAGGCGGGGGATCGGCGTCCAATACTGACCCTGCTGATCGTGCTGATCAGACTGCCCATCGGTGTTTTCCGGTGGGTGGGTGGGGATGAAGGGCGTGGACACGATTGCAAGGATCCGGCGCGCCTTCCTGGTACAGGGCAAGACGATCAAGGAGATCACGCGGGAGCTGCACGTCTCACGGAACACGGTGCGTAAGGTTCTACGATCCGGCGAGACGTCGTTCAGCTACGCCCGTACGGTGCAGCCTCAGCCGAAGCTAGGCCCTTGGAGGGGCGATCTCGATCGGTTGCTGGCCTTGAACGATGGAAAGCCGGCACGCGAGCGCCTGACGCTGATCCGGATCTTCGAGGAACTGCGCGGGTTGGGCTACGCCGGTGGCTATGATGCCGTCCGGCGGTATGCCCGGGGGTGGCGGCGGGAACATGCCGCGACGAGCGTGGCCGCCTATGTGCCGCTGAGCTTCGCGCCGGGGGAGGCCTACCAGTTCGACTGGAGCCACGAGATCGTGCTGATCAACGGCACGACAGTGACGGTGAAGGTCGCCCACATCCGGCTCTGCCACAGCCGGATGCTGTTCGTGCGGGCGTATCCACGTGAGACGCAGGAGATGGTGTTCGATGCCCACGACCGGGCGTTCGCCTTCTTCAAGGGCGCCTGCACGCGCGGCATCTACGACAACATGAAGACCGCGGTGGAGACGATCCTGGTCGGCAGGGAGCGTGCCTACAACCGCCGCTTCCTCCAGATGTGCAGTCATTACCTGGTCGATCCGGTCGCCTGTACCCCAGCCTCGGGCTGGGAGAAGGGGCAGGTGGAGAACCAGGTCGGGCTGGTGCGGGAACGCTTCTTCGCGCCCCGGCTGCGGGTGAAGAGCTATGCGGAGCTGAACGCCTGGCTGATGGACCGGGCGATCGGCTACGCCAAGGCGCATCACCATCCCGAGCAACGCGACCGGACGATCTGGGAGATGTTCGAGACGGAACGGCCGAGCTTGGTCCCCTATGCCGGCCGGTTCGATGGCTTCCATGCGGTACTGGCGTCGGTCTCCAAGACCTGCCTGGTCCGCTTCGACAACAACAAGTACTCGGTCGCTGCGAGCGCGGTGGGCCGGCCGGTCGAGATCCGGGCCTATGCGGAGCGGATCGAGCTTCGCCAGGACGGCCGGCTCGTCGGCGAGCATGGCCGCTGCTTCGGACGCGACCGGACGGTATTCGATCCCTGGCACTATGTGCCGGTGCTGGCGCGCAAGCCTGGGGCTCTGCGCAACGGTGCGCCATTCAAGGACTGGGTGCTGCCGGCCGCACTCGAGCGCATCCGGCGCAAGCTCACCGCCGCTGATGATGGCGATCGTCAGATGGTCGACATCCTTACCGCCGTGCTGAGCGACGGCCTGCCGGCGGTCGAGGCTGCCTGCGCCGAGGCACTGCGCGAGGGCGTCCATTCCGCCGACGTGATCCTCAACATCCTCGCCCGGCGCCGGGAAACGGCGGCGCCGATCACGATCGGAACCCCGGAGGCACTCCGGCTGCGCCACGAGCCGGTGGCCGACTGCGCCCGCTACGACAGCCTCAGGAGGGCTTCATGATGGAACGCTCCGAGATCCTCACCGCCATGGGCGAGCTGAAGCTCTACGGCATGAAGGCCGCCTTCGACGAGATCATCGCGACCGCGTTGAAGCGCCAGCACGAGCCGCAGCGCATCGTCGGCGACCTGCTCACCGCCGAGATCAGCGAGAAGCAGGCCCGCTCCATCAAGTACCAGATCACTATCGCCAAGCTGCCGCTGGCCAAGGACGTCGCCGACTTCACCTTCGAGGGTACGCCGATCAACGAGGCCTTGGTGCGTGATCTCACCGGCGGCAACTTCGTCGCCCATCAACGCAACGTCGTGCTCGTCGGTGGCACCGGCACGGGCAAGACCCATCTCGCCATCGCGATCGCTCGGGCCTGCATCCGTGACGGTGCCCGCGGTCGCTTCTTCAACGTGGTTGACCTGGTGAACAGGCTCGAGGCCGAGGCACGTGCTAGCCGGCAGGGCCGTATCGCCGATCATCTCTGCCGGATGGACTTCATCGTCCTCGACGAACTCGGCTATCTCCCCTTCGCACAATCCGGCGGCCAGCTCCTGTTCCATCTGATCAGCCGGCTCTACGAGCAGACCTCCATCATCGTCACCACCAACCTCGCCTTCGGCGAGTGGCCCAGCGTCTTCGGCGATGCGAAGATGACCACCGCTCTCCTCGACAGGCTTACCCACCACTGCGAGATCCTCGAAACCGGCAACGAGAGCTGGCGCTTCAAGAACCGCGCCTGAGCCACGAACACGACCTTCTCCCCATCCTGCTCGACGCTACGCCTACGGCTCCGCATCGAGCAGGATGGGGCAGCGCGTGTCCCCAGGGGGTCAACATTGGACGCCGATAAAGGGTCAGGTTTGCAGGCTGTTTGACAGCCAGTCAAGTGCAGCGCCACTGGCCGGGCATGGGCATCGGCACGCAGATGCAGTTTGGTGGAGACGCCGCCGCGGGAGCGGCCGAGTGCCTGCTCGCCTACCGATCGACGTGCGCCTGCCGCATGCGCATGGGCTCGGATGATCGTGCTGTCGAGCAGATGCACGTCCCAACCTGCGTCTGGCGCCATGGCGCGCAAGGCATCAGCAACACGGCTCCAGATGCCGGCTTGCGTCCATCGCTGCAGCCGGCGCCAGGCGGTGCGCCAGTTCATCAGCTCAGCCGGCAGGTCCCGCCAAGGAGCGCCCGTACGGGCCAGCCAGAGAACGGCCTCGATGAACCTGCGGTGGTCGATCGAGGGTCGGCCGGTCTTGGGCTTTTGCGGCGGCAGCAAGGACGAGAGCCGGTTCCACATCACGTCCGTCAGCAGGGTGCGTATCGTCACCCAGCCCCAGATGCGGTCACGTCAGCCGTTCACCAGCTTTGGCGACAGAACCTAGTCTGGCAGCGGATCTCGGTGAGCACGAACTCCTCGCACGTGCAGAAACTTGTCCTGATCCTTGCAAGTATTATGGTGAAGTTCGGCTAGATCGTTCAGCCCTTGACGTTAGCAGCCTGCGGACGCGGCCATAGCAAGGCGGCCATGCCGATCGCATAGAGGATCGCGAAGAGAACATACCCGATCCGTGTCGAGAACGAGTCCGGCGTGCTCCCAGGCAGGGGCGAGACGCCAAGGCCAAACAGGATGAGAAAGATCGTCAGCGCGCCACCATAGATCTTGCCCGCTCTAGGGTCCGCAGCAGCTCTCCCACCGAACAGAAGACCGATAAGCAGAACGGTAAGAAACAGGAGCCAGAGCGTCGGGTGGACCTCGAGGAACGTGAAGGCGATCGAGGCCACGATTCCCCCAAGTAGGTTGACGACCGTCAGGCCGAAAGCCGCCCGCTGGCTGCTCGCTAGGTCCAGTTGCCCGAGCAGGGATGCGACAGTGATAGGGATGACGATCGCGGTCGCTAGGCGGTCATCGACGAGGCACAGTGCTACGACCGCCATGAGAATCGACGCACTCGCCAGTGCTTGGCGATTTGCCGTTCGATAGGTGGGCGCGGTCGATGGTGCCGCCGTGCCCTCTCCCCGATCAGCAAGAAGTGCATGCGCTGCCCAGGAGAGCAGCACTCCACCGACAATGGCTTTGGCGAGAATGAGCACCATCGATTCGCCTAGATCGCGCTGCAGGATGTCGAGCATTGGCACGAGAATGGCGACGATCAGCACGAGACCCGCAGCCGGTCCGCCTTTCCCACTGGCCTGGAGCAGGAAGCAGGCCAAGTAGACCAACCACAGGACTGGCAGGAATACGAGCGGTCGGTCACCGAACAGGGCCGTGAGAAAAGACAGGATCTGCCCTGCGATGACGATCACCACGATCATGCCGAGCCCCTGGCCGAGAGCCAGAGGACGGCGGCTGGAGATGAGGAACTGTGCGGCGAACAGGGGCGCGAGAAACGGCGTGATGCTGCCGGCCGCCGTCGTCGCGGCAAAGCCGACCGCAACCGCCAGTGCGATCCGCAAGCCCTGGCGTCGCACCCGTGTCGATTCCAGCGGCTCGACCGAGCTTGCGGCGATCTCAGTTGACATAGGTCAGTACGGAGATGAGCCGGATCCAGAAAGTCCCGAGCGCGTTCAGGACCGGGTTGTCGCCCGTGTAGATCACGACGTTCACCTGGGATCCGTAGCGGGGCCCCGCCGGGCGGGCTCCACCATCGAGGATCAGGCGCACGGGAAAGCGCTGGGCCTCGCGCACCCAGCCGCTGTCATTGCGGATCGTCGGAAGACCGGATGAGCCAGTATCGGTATCCTGGGCGACACCCCAGCCGACGCTCTCGACCCGAGCCGAAAATACCCGACCAGGCAGCGTGTCGAAGACCAGCGCTGCCGTATCGTTGGCCTGGACATGCTCAAGGCTGTTCTCCTTGAAGTCGGCAGAAACCCAGACGGTTCCGGCATCGATGAAGGTTAGAGCCGGCTGCGCGACACTGACCACCTGCCCAACCGCGAGTTGGAGATTGGCGATCACGCCATCCGAAGGCGCCATGACCGTGGTGCGAACTAGGTTCAGCCGCGCCTGCTCCAGTGCGGCAAGTGCCTCCTTGAGCTGCGGATTGTCCGCACCAGCGGGACCAAGCTCTTGTCGGGCACGCTCCAGATTGGCTTCGGCACCGGTAAGACCGGCTTCGGCGGCGTCCAGCGCAGCTTTCGACTGGTCATAGCGAGCACGCGCGTAAACACCGCGTTCGACCAGTTGCATGACTCGCTGCGCCTGCTCGCGCACATTGTCGCGGTTGGCCCGGGCCTCGACGACCTGGGCTTGCGCCGCCTCGACGCCGGCCGTGCTGGCGCCGAGCGTCTGCCCGATCTGCTCGAGCCGGGCTTCTGCCTCGGCAACCGCGATCTGGTAGGGCCCCGGATCGATGCGGAAGAGCGTTTGCCCGGTCTGCACCCGGGCATTGTCGACCACAGCGATCTCGACGATGCGGCCCCCCACTTCAGATGCCATCGGCACGACATAGGCTTGCACGACCGCCTGCGAGGTCGAAGGCGTGCTGCGCTCCATCACGATCGACAAGGTGAACAGGATCACGATCGCCAGGAGGACGAAAAGAGCGACGCGCCGCAAAGGATTCCGCGCGGGACGGCGAGCATGAACCTGATCTGGCGCGCTGTCTGCGTCAGCTGGCCGAACCTCTGGCGGGCCGGTCACGACTGGCTCGGCGTGTTGCGTGGCCTGCCTAGGAAATTTCCTCATGCCGTCCTGCCGATGGTGCGGGTATGGCGAAGGCTTGGCCTCACACGACGGCTGGATCGACCACCCGGGCGGTTCGGACGAACAGGGCCCGAAGCTTGCCCCAGAAGTTCCCACCCAGGACAAAGAAGCTGGCCAGCAGCATGACATCGCCCAGCAGCTGCAATTGCCACAGATTGGGGCGGAGGCTTGGCCAGATGCTGTCGACATAGGGCTCGAGGAACGATGCGATCAGCGGCAGGCAGAGCATGACCAGACCGATTCGATACCGGAGCGGGCTGACCGTGTCGGGCACGAGGGAGGCCGCATAGCCGGACAGATGCCGCTTCAGCTCCTGGAAACCGGCCTTGCCCATGACGGCCACTACCATGAGCAGAAGCACCTTGTTCGTGACGAACAGTGCGCCGGTCAGGGTGGCGATCCTGGCTCCCGAGGCACCGATCGCAGCTGCCAGCGGTAGCAGCAACCACAGCGCGAACGCCAGGATGAACAAGGCGATGCCGAGCTTGAACCGCCAGTTGGCCGCAGCGGGCGGCACCGTGCCTTGAGCAGAGTTCATCATGGCTCGTCTCTTCGGCAGACACACTGCCACTGGATGGCGCTTACAACGCGAACTTCATCATACTGCGCACCGTAACGACTATTCCCTTACAAAACAGATGCACACCGCCCCCTGCAGCCGCTGTCAGTAGCTAGGCGGCTGCTCCAGCCATGGATATCCCTGAGCCCCCAGCGTGTGCCCAAGCTCGAACAGCGCCCGCATGTAGGTCGGATCGAAGGGTTCCACGAGCTTCACGTCGAAGCTGGACGGGACATAGGCGAGATGGAAGCCGACCCTGTCCCGCTGGCTGACCGCGTAGATCCGGTAGAGATCGCCGACGCCCTGGGTCTGGATCAGCGAGGAGATGGCGCGGCCAGCGATGCTCATCGTGTCGCGCTTGACGTCGGCCCACTCGGCATCGAGGCGGGCGTTGCGGATGACGTAGACGTCACGTTGCCGCTCGATGCCCAGCTCCTTGGCAGCCTCGGCAATCTTCAGGGACGGCGGATAGACGAAGACCTGGGCACTGGCGCCGCCATCGACATGCATCTCCTGATAAGGCTGCCCGTCGACGGTGACGTCGAACATGACCGGCGGGAACGCCCCGGGGATGGCCGCGGAGGCGACCAGGATGGTGCGGACCAGCTCCAACGCTCCAGGGTCGCCGCTCGCGGCAATCTTGCCGATGTTCCAGATGACGCCGCGCCGCAGGTCCAGGTTGGTCGTCCCGATAAGGAGGATGCGGCCCTTCGCATGCTCCCGCGCGATGGCCGCGAGCAGATCCTCCGTCATGTACTTGGCGATGGTGCGGCGCAGCGGGGCGGTATCGGCCATGGCGTCGTCGAAGATCGCGGCGAGGTAGCCACGCGTCTCCAGGACATTAGCGGCGGTGAGGGTGGTGTAGATCTCTTCGAGCTGACGGTCATAGGCTGGGCCGAGGAAGGCGAAGGGGGCGGTCAAAGCACCGGTGCTCACCCCGGTCACCACCTTGAACTCCGGCCGCGTCCCAGTCTCGGTCCAGCCGATCAGCAGCCCGGCACCGAATGCGCCATCCTCGCCGCCCCCTGAGACTGCGAGGTAGCTTGCTGGCGGCAGCGGCCCCTCATGCCCGGCGGCCGCAAGCGCAGCGCGTTCGCGGCCGACTGCGTCCACGGCATCCGCCTGCAACGAGCCGAGCTGGTCAGGCGGGTAGTAGCGGATCGCCTGCATCGAGCCGACGTTCATGCTGAGTTCATCGCGCTGCGGCACCGCCGCGAGGCGCGTTGGCGGCGAGCATCCGGTCGCGATCAACGCGCAGACCATGACCACAAGCCACCGCCAATTGCGTTCTATGCATGGAGCGGTTGGACGGTACCGGGACAGGCCGTTCGTGAGGCAACTGGACGAGATCATGTTCAGCCTCTTCAAGGCTTGAAAATCATTGCTCAGTCGTAGTGACGATGGCGTTGAACCAACCTTCTCCAGATGATCAAGGATTGTCGTGAACAATACCAGGGACTGGTTGAAGATATGTGTGAAAAATGATCATGCCGCATTTGAACGACTTGGGATTGAGTTCGAGGATGTCGTCAATGTCGAGCTGCAACAGCCGAGGTGTCGGAGGTGCTCGCGCCAGCCGCCTCCGCCCGGGCCAGGCGCGCCAGGTGGCCTTGGCGGTGCTGACGCCAGCGGTGCAGGAGCCGCTCCATGTCGTGGAGCAGTTGCTCCAGCCGGGCGGTGTCCTGGCCGAGCTGCCGCCAGTGCCGGATCACCTCCAGCTGCCGAGTGATCCGCAGCTCGCCGGCGACGATCTGCGCCCCGAGCCAGCGCAGACGTTCCTCCGCGTTCATCCGGCCGATCCCGCGCGATGGCATGCGCTGACAACCGGCAGGGTTTCGCCGGGTGCCGGCAGGCCAACAGGACGATCCGCCGCCGCGCCCACGACAGCGCAGCCCGAACTGGTCCGACGTCCGCTACCGTAGGTCACTTTATGAAAGCGGGGATCACAAGATGAAATTCATGATCGAGGTCCTCAATATCGCCGGAAGACGAAGCGGCACAGCTGGAGCTCCTTCTTCTTGAAGCGGTAGATCGACCCACGCAGGTAGCGCTCATAGAATACGAAGGTCTGGGCGCTGGTCATCGCCTCGATCTCCCGCTGCCGGGCGCGCAGCCGCTCCAGCCAGACCTGCAGGGTCTGAATGTAGTCGTTGCGGCGGTTCTCCAGGTAGATCGGCTCAAAGGTGCTGACCGAGGCCTCCAGCACGTCGGTAAGGTAGGGCGGGTCGGTCTCCGGGAAGACATCTTGTGCCAAGATGAGACTGCTCCTGTCGCGCGGAACGTTGCCCCAGGTGATGCTCTGCAAAGACAGGTGTGCGCCACGGTTCAGCCAACCATGGCACCGCTCAAAGAACCGCCGATAGATTGCGACCTTCTCAGCCGCTGACAGGCCGGGCCGCGTGAAGTGCTCGAACGCCCCCACCGAGACGATGCCCGAGAACTTGCTGGCCGGTCGGTAATCCTCGTAATTCTCCAGCCGGACCTCGACCCCAGGCAGGTCGAGCGCGCGCACGTAGTTGTACTGGTCGCTGCTCAGGGTCAGACCGGTTGCTGCGGCGACACCATATTGCTCGACCGCCCGGCGCAGCATGGAGCCCCAGCCGCAGCCGATGTCGAGCAGGCTGTCGCCTGGCCCAACGCCGACGGCCTTCAGGTGGAAGTCGAGCTTGGCTTCCTGCGCGAGTTCCAGGCTGACCGGATTGGCCGTGGCTTGGTGCGGATCGCCCCAGCGGGCGGCGCTGTAGGTCAGGTTGCGGTCGAGCCACAGGCGATAGAAGTCGGTTCCGACGTCGTAATGGTAGGAGATGGCTTCGGCCGACGCGCCGGAAGGTTGGCTTTTCGGGGTTTGCTCGCTCATGAGATCAAACCTTGACGTGGTGCTGATGCCAATCCGCGGCCGTTGCCTGCCTCCGAGGTTCTTCCCGATATAGTCCAAGCAGCGCCTCGCGCGGCTCACACGGATGGGCTTTAGGATTCTCGCAGATCATGTTGACCACGCTTCCATAGATGATTGCTTCGATATGATAAGTAACATCAATAATACTGGTACTTGATTTAGTGAGACTTGAAACAGTTCTAGGTATATTTGAAGTCATTCAATTCAGATGCATACTTTGATAGCTACTCAGCAACGAGTCAAAGACGCGGTGAGTACCTCCGCAAACAGGTTCACTGGGAAAACCTAACTGTCGACGAGATCCTCGCGTTCCGCAATCCGGTTGCTCTGTCAGCTTCGCCGACGATCGCCAGTCGCTCGTGACGGCCCAGGGCGAGAAGGTCACCCGGTCGGGGGGCTGCCGGAGATCAGCCTGATCGACCAGCCCGGCCAGGACGGCACCGCCTGCTGGCTCACAGACAAGGACCCGCGTCCGGGCGGCCTGCCGTTCACCAGACCACTTCTCGTGTCACTGGGTCCTGGCGACGGCGAAACGGACCGGGGTGGAGCCCCAGATGTGGCTGACTGACGGGCGCGAACCTATTGTTTTGTGCTGGGACAAGGGCAGCGAACTCGGCCAGCTCCTCCCCTGGACCTGGAATGCTGAGGCGATCAGATTTTGCGGGCAAGTGCTTCGGAATGGGAGGCATCGATGGCCATGCTTGGTGGGACGAAAGTTCCGGGCTGGACCGCGACGCACCCGGCGCGGCTCGTGACGGTCATCTCGTTGGCGCTCGCCCCTCTCCCAGTCGCGGCCGGCGAACTTCGCGTGACGATCGAAGGCATCCGCTCGTCGGATGGCACGGTTCTGATCGGACTCTACGACAGCCCGACGAGCTTCGCTCGCGCCGTCGAGGTATCGGCCGGCGAGGGCTTCCTTGTCGATCCGCAGCGCTTCGCTGCCGTAGCGCTGCGCGCCAACGCCGCGATGCGGAGTGCTGTGGTCTTCAGCAATCTCGATCCGGGACGGTACGCCGTCATCGCCTTCCACGACGAGAACGGGAACACCAAACTCGACAAGAACTTCATGGGCGTCCCCACCGAGCCGTATGGGTTCAGCAACAACGTCCAGGGATTCCTCGGCCCCCCGCCCTTTGACGATGCAGCTGTGGTACTCGAGGACAATGACCAGGCCATCCACATCGCGATGATCTACCACGAGGGGCGCAAGTAGGGCACGATCCAAAATCAGGTGCCTCGACCACCAAAGAGTGGTGGGCTACGCGTTCGCGCTGTCCGTCTTGCCCTTTGCCTGGCCCGGTCCAGCACCAGCCCAGTCATCGTCATCACGTCGGCAGCATTGGTCTCCAGCCCCTGGCTCTTGAGCCGTCGCACAATAGCCCTCGGCGACCTCGATCAGAGCGGGGATGACCGCCATGTGCTGCTCCTTCGGTGCGCCGCTGCGATGCTTAGCCGGCTTCCTCTCGATCCTGCTCCGTTTCGTCCCGATGCGGGCGTAGTTCGGGTGCGCCGCGCACCGGCTCGTTCGGCCGTCGCTCATAAGCGCCACCTTCGCCCGAGACCCGGACCCTCTGCACCACGCGACGCGCCTTGTCCTCGGCCATGCCCAGGCTGCGTAGTGCATAGTCCATCAGTGCGAAGGCAAGCTCACGCTCGCCCATGATGGCGATCCCGGCGCCCTGTCGCTCCAGGTTAGCGACCTCCCCTTCGCTGTGGGTCCGCACCGCCGTGTCGATGGTCGGGTTCAGCCCACGCGCGAGCTCGATGATCCGGCGGGTCTGGTAGCCTTCGGGTGTAGCGATCACAATCAACCGAGCCTGGGCGGCGCCGGCCGCTTCCAGTACGCCCGGAGTGCTGGCATCGCCGTAGATCGCCGCAACGTTCTGTGCACGTAGTGCTTCGATTCGCCGGCGGTCTTGATCGATGACGATGATCGGCAGACCCTGGCTCTTCAGCCCCTTACCCACCACGCTCCCGACCCGGCCGTAGCCGACGATGATGGCGTGGCCATGCGGCCCGGCCTCGTCCGTCGTGGTCGGCAGCCTGGTCAGGCTGGCATCGCCGCGGCGCTCGATGTGGGCGAGCACCCGGGGCCGATGACGCAGCCAGCTGGACATTCGATCGATAGCGGCGAAGGCCAGCGGATTGAGGGTGATCGACAGAAGAGCGCCGGCCAGGATCAGGTCATGCCCTTCCGGCGGCAGAAGGCCGAGCGCTATTCCAAGCCCGGCCAGGATGAACGAGAACTCGCCGATCTGCGCCAGGCTCGCCGAGACAATGAGTGCCGTCGAGGCCGGATAGCCGAAGGCCAGCACGATCCCGAACGCCACCAGCGATTTGCCGAGGATGATAACCAGTACGACCGCAAGGACAGCCAGCGGTTCATGCACCAGGATCGCCGGGTCGAACAGCATGCCGACCGAGACGAAGAACAGAACTGCGAAGGCATCCTTGAGCGGCAGCGAATCGGCCGCCGCTTGATGACTGAAGTCGCTTTCGCTCAAGACCACGCCGGCAAAGAAGGCGCCAAGCGCGAAGGAGACGCCGAACAGTTCGGCCGAGCCGAAGGCGATGCCGAGTGCCGTCGCCAGCACTGACAACGTGAAGAGCTCGCGTGAGCCAGTACGCGTCACCTGTGCCAGGAGCCAGGGGATCATCCGCGTGCCGACGACCAGCACCAGGACCAGGAACAGACCGACCTTGCCCAGGGTGAGCGCCAAGATCAGGAGCAGACTGCCGTCGCCGACATGGCCGGCCAGACCACGTGGGTCCCCGCCCAGCACCCCCGCAAGCGCCGGCAGCAGCACCAGCGCCAGCACCATTGCGAGGTCCTCGACGATGAGCCAGCCCACCGCGATCCGGCCGTTGTGGGAATCGAGGATATTGCGCTCCTCCAAAGCCCGCAGCAGCACGACGGTGCTCGCGACCGAGAGGGCCAGCCCGAACACCAGTCCAGCGCCGAACGTCCAGCTCCAGAAATGGGCAATGCCGACCCCGAGTGCTGTCGCCACCGCTATCTGGCCGATCGCGCCAGGAATGGCGATCTTGCGGACGGCAAGCAGATCCTGGATCGAGAAATGCAGCCCGACCCCGAACATGAGCAGGATGATGCCGATCTCGGCCAACTGGGTGGCAAGCCCCTCGTCGGCGATGAAGCCCGGGGTGAACGGTCCGACCGCGACCCCAGCCAGCAGATAGCCGACGAGCGGCGGCAGCTTCAGCTTGGTTGCTAGAAAGCCGCCGACGAAGGCGAGGACCAGGCCGATGACGATGGTGGCGATGAACGTCGACTCGTGCGGCACAGCCTGTTTTTTCCTGTTGGTGCGGGAAGAGCTTGGTCAGAACTCGGATATGGAAGACGAGCGGCTTGCCCGAAGAATCTGAAGTTTAACACGCCCGCACGAGGAAACACCCAACACCAATTATCATTCCGATCCTAGTAAAAATAAAATTACATCATGAAACAAAATCATACATTTGCTATTATTTAATTGCACACCGTACTTGATTCAGCGGCCACAGTGATCATTTACTAACAACAACTATCTTTAGGTGTCATCCGCCGTTCATGACCACATCCCTACTGATGCCTTGTCCTAAGTCGCTTGCCCCGCCTGCTATGCAGACGGACAGTTCCGTTCCGCCACGGGTGGAGCGATTCTCTTCCCAAGCGGAGGCGCGCTACTGGCTGAAGGTGCTGGGCCCGTTTCGCGAGCCGAGGCTCGTCCGCAGCGTAGGGGAACTGGCCATCACGGCGGCTCCGTTCTTCGCCTTGTGGCTTCTGATGTGGTTCAGCCTTGGCTACTCCTACTGGCTTTGCTTGGTGCTAGCGATTCCTGCGGCGGGCTTCCTGGTCCGCCTGTTCGTAATCCAGCACGACTGCGGTCATGGGTCGTTCTTCCGAGCTCGAGCTGCCAACGATTGGGTTGGACGGGTGATCGGCGTGATCACCCTCACGCCTTACGGGCACTGGCGGCACACGCATGCGATCCATCACGCTACGTCAGGCAACCTGGACAAGCGTGGAATCGGCGATATCGATACCTTAACGGTACGTGAGTTTGCGCAACTCTCTGCTGGGAAGAAGCTGCTCTACCGCTTGTCGCGCAATCCATTCATCCTGCTCGGGGTGGCAGCCCCTTACCTCTTCATCCTGCACTATCGCTTGCCTGCAAAGCTGATGTGGTCGACGACGGAGGCGTGGCGCAGCACGATGGCTACTAACCTCGCCATCGTGGCCCTGGCCGGCTCGACCATTGCGGTAGTCGGTCTCCATGATTTCCTGATGATCCAGGTACCCATCACCTGGCTCGCCTCCTCGATCGGTGTCTGGCTGTTTTTCGTTCAGCACCAGTTTGAGGATGGACACTGGGAGAAGGCCGGCGCGTGGAATGTTCATACCGCTGCCGTTCACGGCAGCTCACATCTGTATCTGCCGCTCGTGCTGCGTTGGTTCACTGCCAACATTGGGGTTCATCACGTTCATCATCTCTCCAGCCGAATCCCGAGCTACCGTCTCCATGAGGTGCTCCGCGCCCATCCGGAGCTGAACGACGTCAATCGCATTACGCTCAAGGATACCATTGGCTGTTTCCGCCTGGCCTTGTGGGACGAGGACAAGAACAGACTGGTCCCTTTTTTCGATGCGCGAGTGAAGTGAACCAATGGCAGATTCTTCCGCCGCTTCTCACGCCATTGGGGCAGGATGCGCTCCGTTACCCGCAGACGCCGCTTGGTCTTTCTGATGGGTCGAGGCCGAGAAGCGGCCGTCACCCGTAACAGCAACAGGTTCCTGCGGCTGGCATAGCGCTTAATATTGGGTTTCCCAGGCACAGCCAGCTGAACCCGTAGCATGGAGGCGGGCCTTCTCTGTCAGATCAACATGATCAGATTGCTCCCATATAAGCTTGCTCTCACCAAAATAGTCATCTTTAGGCAGGCCGATCTCAAGGTTGCTTGAAGGCCTTTTTCGTTCTGTATCTTTCATTGGTAACATTTCTTAAGTGTCCCATGCCGAACGAACGCAAATGCCAGTCGGTGATCGGTGATCATCATGGCCATGATGCATCATCTGTGCGATAATGCACTATGGTAGAAAGCAAAGCAGACCTTGAGCGATCTCAAGTCCAGATGGACACTGCCCTTGATCGATGGGAGGGTGAAGGCGGCGCGCAAGCTTGGCCGTGGACCCCTGGATACCAAGGCGGGGCTCCAAGCGACAGAGAGCGTCAAGTTTTGGAATATCTTGGCGCAGCAGTGGTCAGCGGATGGAATGAACTACCTACCGGCATTCAACGCACCATCTTCCAGTATGCCACTGCCGGCAAAACCTATGATCTAGCTCGACTGCGAGAGCAGATCGCTCGCTTCTTGCATGATCATAAGGACGATCCGCAAAATCGATGAAGCTCTATTTGCAGCGAGCAGGAGCGGGCTCCGCCAGCTGCTGACCTACACTGCACGTGGTGTGCCGCTTGCTGTAGTTCATCCAGCG
>Ga0180215_1002747_pt1 | contig 17284 bp, 16 predicted proteins | sample eDN3rd37CBELigBY_FD_128871 | JGI IMG/M metagenome (GOLD analysis project Ga0180215, IMG submission 128871) | Enriched backyard soil microbial communities from Emeryville, California, USA - eDNA 3rd pass 37_C BE-Lig BY (version 2) (version 2) | ecosystem: Environmental > Terrestrial > Soil >... | reverse complement strand
GACCACCGCACGCACCCTCAACGACCAGCGCCACGATCTCGATCAGGCGCTGGTGGCGGCGGTCGGGTTCGGCAACACCGGCGGCGACATCTTCGAGCGCGGCGGCCCGTACCTGGTGCGCGGCGCGCAGGACCTGTTGCCCACGTCGGCGCTGCTCGACGAGTACAGCCCGGCGCTGTTCTGCACCATCCGCAACTACCACGACGCGGCTCCGAAACTGGCCGGTGCCCTTGGCGGCAACGGCTATTCGCTGCTGACCAACTCGCTGGTGGTCGGTGTCGGCAACCCGTATGTGTACCCGGACAACCTGCCGCGGGTGAACGCCAAGGGCGGGCCGGAAGGACGGCCCGGCTGCTGGCAGCCCATCACCCGTGACCTGTGGCCATTCCCGTACCTCGTGATGGACACCGGTGCCTCGATCGCGCCCTACAACCACTTCGAACTCGGGCAGCCGATGTTCGCCGAATACGTGTGGGGCCGCCAAGTGGGGGAGAACACGATCAACCCATGAGTATCAAAGGCACGCTTTTCAAGCTCGGCATCTTCTCGCTGGTGCTGCTGACGTTCACGGCGCTGATCTTCGTGGTGTTCGGGCAGATCCGGTTCAACCGGACCACCGAGTACTCGGCGATCTTCAAGAACGTCAGCGGTCTGCGCGACGGGCAGTTCGTGCGCGCGGCCGGCGTCGAGGTGGGCAAGGTCAAGAGTGTGGACCTGATCAACGGCGGCGAGCAGGCCGAGGTCAAGTTCACCGTGGAACGGTCGCTGCCGTTGTTCCAGGAGACCACCGCGGCCATCCGCTACCAGGACCTCATCGGCAACCGCTACCTCGAGCTCAAACGCGGTGATTCCGACCAGATCCTGCCCCCGGGCAGCACCATCCCGGTCGAACGCACCGAGCCCGCACTCGATCTCGACGCACTCGTCGGCGGTTTCCGCCCGTTGTTCCGGTCGCTGGAACCCGAGAAGGTCAACACGATCGCCACGTCGCTGATCACCATCTTCCAGGGCCAGGGCGGCACCATCAACGACATCCTCGATCAGACCGCGCAGTTGACCGCGTCGCTCGCCGACCGCGACCAGGCCATCGGTGAGGTCATCAAGAACCTCAACACCGTCCTGGACACCACGGTCAGGCATCAGAAGCAGTTCGACGAGACCCTGGTGAACTTCGAGACCCTCATCACCGGCCTGAAGAACCGTGCCGATCCGATCGCGACGTCGGTCGCGGACATCAGCGATGCCGCGGGCTCACTGGCAGACCTGTTGTCGGACAACCGGCCTCTGCTGAAGGACACCATCGGCTATCTCGATGTCATCCAGGCGCCGCTGGTGGAGCAGAAGCAAGAGGTCAGCGACATCCTGGTGCAGATGCCCCAGGCGCTGAAGATCATCGGCCGCGCCGGTGGCATCTACGGTGACTTCTTCAACTTCTACGCCTGCGATCTGACCTTGAAGCTCAACGGCCTTCAGCCGGGCGGGCCCGTGCGCACCGTCAGGATCACCACGCAACCGTCGGGTAGGTGCACGCCGAAATGAGGACACTGCAGGGTTCCGACCGGTTCCGTAAAGGTCTGATGGGCGTCATCGTCGTGGCGCTCATCATCGGTGTCGGTTCGACGCTGACCAGCGTTCCGATGCTGTTCGCGGTGCCCACCTACTACGGGCAGTTCGCCGACACCGGCGGCCTGAACATCGGTGACAAGGTGCGTATCGCCGGCATGGACGTCGGCAACGTCAAGAGCATGGAGATCGACGGCGACAAGGTCGTGATCGGCTACACCCTCGGCGGCCGCACCATCGGGACCGAGAGCCGTGCGGCGATCCGCACCGATACGATCCTGGGCCGCAAGAACATCGAGATCGAGCCGCGCGGAAGCGAGACGCTGAAGCCGCGCGGCGTGTTGCCGGTGGGCCAGACGTCGGCGCCGTACCAGATCTACGACGCGTTCCTGGACGTCACGCGCAACGCCGCGGGCTGGGACACCCAGGCGGTGCGCCAGTCGCTGAACGTGTTGTCCGAGACCGTCGATCAGACCTCGCCGCACCTGAGCGCCGCGCTCGACGGCGTGGCCCGGTTCTCCGAGACCATCGGCAAGCGCGACGAGGACGTCAAGAAACTGCTCGCCAGCGCGAACAAGGTCGCGACGGTGCTCGGTGACCGCAGCACCCAGGTCAACCAGTTGCTGGTGAACGCGCAGACGCTTCTGGCCGCCGTCAACGAGCGTGGCCGTTCGGTGAGCCTGCTGCTCGAACGGGTTTCGTCGGTGTCGCGTCAGGTCGAGGGTTTCGTCGACGAGAACCCGAACCTCAACCATGTGCTCGAGCAGCTGCGCACCGTCAGCGACGTGCTCAACGAGCGCAAGCAGGACCTCGCCGACATCCTCACGGTCGCAGGCAAATTCATCACGTCGCTGGCCGAGGCGCTGGCGTCGGGCCCGTACTTCAAGGTCATGCTGGTGAACCTGATCCCGCCGACCATCCTGCAGCCCTTCGTCGACGCGGCGTTCAAGAAGCGCGGCATCGATCCGGAAGAGTTCTGGCGCAACGCCGGTCTGCCCGCGTTCCGGTTCCCGGACCCCAACGGTGAGCGTCATGAGAACGGTGCGCCGCCTGCCGCCCCGACACCGCTCGAGGGCACCCCTGAGCATCCGGGCCCGGCCGTCCCGCCCGGGTCGCCGTGCTCGTACACGCCTCCCGCGGACGGCATTCCGTCACCGGGCAACCCGCTGCCGTGTGCGCATCTCAGCCAGGGACCGTACGGACCGGTCCCCGGTGGTTACCCACCGCCGAACGTCGCCACCTCGGCGCCGAACCCCGATGGGATCGCCCATTCGCCCGGCGTGCCGAGCGCGGCGATCCCCGGTCAGATGCCCCCGGAGCAGCCGGGTGCGCCGGTCGAGATCGCACCCGGTCCGCCCGGTGCGCGCACCGTCCCGGTCAGCCCGATCCCCGGGGCACCGGACTTCACGCCGGGCATCGCGCCCCCGCCGCCGGCCATCACCGGTCCGCCGCCACCTCCGGGCCCCGGCCCGCAGTTGGCCCCGGTCGGTGAAGCGCCGCTCCCAGGCAATCCGCCGTTCCTTCCGCCGGGTTCGCAGTCGAGATAGGCAGGGAGGCGTCGAGACATGTCAACGATTTTCAACATCCGGAACATCCAGTTGCCCAGGCTCTCCCGGGCGGCTGTGATCATCGGTGCCCTCGTCGTGGCCGCCGCGCTGGTGGCTGGCTATTTCGGGATGAACGCCTACCGCAAGCTGACCAACACGACGGTCACCGCGTACTTCCCCGAGGTGCTCGCGCTGTACCCCGGCGACAAGGTGCTCATCATGGGTGTCCGGGTCGGCTCGATCGATTCGATCGAGACCGCGGGCGACAAGATGAAAGTGGTCTTCCACTTCAACAACAAATACAAGGTGCCGGAGAACGCGACGGCCTCGATCCTCAACCCGAGTCTCGTGGCCTCGCGCGTGATCCAGTTGTCCCCGCCGTACACCGGTGGGCCCACCCTGCGGGACGGTGCGGTGCTCGACGTCGACCGCACGCAGGTCCCGATCGAGTACGACGAGGTGCGCAACCAGGTCACGCGTCTGCTGGCCGATCTGGGGCCCACGCCCGAACAGCCGAAGGGTCCGTTCGGCGACATCATCGAGTCGTTCGCGGACGGATTCGCAGGCAAGGGTGAGCAACTCAACCGCACGCTGCGGGGTCTGTCGGATGCGCTGACCGCACTCAACGAGGGACGCGGCGACTTCTTCGCCGTGGTGAAGAGCCTGGCATTGTTCGTCAACGCCCTGCATCGCAGCGATCAGCAGTTCGTGGCGCTCAACAACGACCTGGCGCAGTTCACCAACTCGTTCACCAACACCGATCAGGAACTCGCGAACGCGCTGCAGGACCTCAACCGGGTGCTCAAGACCACGCGGGAGTTCCTGGACCGCAACGGCGGTGTGCTGACCCACGACATCAACAACCTGGAGCAGGTCACCACGGCGATCCTGCAGCCCGAGCCGCGCGACGGTCTCGAGACGGGTCTGCACGCGTACCCGAACCTGGCCGCCAACGTGTTGAACATCAACTCGCCCAACCAGGGCGGCATCATCAGTCTGCCGGTGCTGCCGGGTGTCACGAACTTCTCGAACCCGTTGCAGTTCGTCTGCAGCTCGATCCAGGCCGGAAGCCGTTTGGGCTACCAGGAATCCGCGGAGCTGTGCGCGCAGTACCTGGCACCGATCATGGACGCCATCAAGTTCAACTACCTGCCGTTCGGCATGAACCTGGCGAGCACGGCCATGACCCTGCCCAAGCAGATCGCCTACTCGGAGAAGCGGCTTCAGCCGCCGCCGGGGTACAAGGACACCACTGTGCCGGGCATCTGGTCGCGTGACACGTTGTTCTCGCACGGCAACCACGAGCCGGGCTGGATCGTGGCGCCCGGCATGCAGGGTGTGCAGGTGCAGCCGGCCACGGCCAACATGCTGACCCCCGAGTCGCTCGCCGAGCTGCTCGGTGGCCCCGACATCGTGCCGCCGCCCGCGCCGCCGGCTTTCGGGACGACGCGCGGTGGCAACCTGCCCGGCCCGCCGAATGCGTTCGACGAGAACAATCCGCTGCCGCCGCCGTGGTATCCGCAGCCCGGACCGCCCCCGGCTCCGGCACCCGGAGTGATCCCCGGTGATCCGCTGTCGGCCGTCGCACCCGCGGCTCCGGCCGCGCCCGCGGCACCGGCACCCGCCGGACCGCCACTGCCCGCTGAAGCAGGAGCAGGCTGATGAGGCTGCTGAAGGGTTTCCCCAAGATGCGTAACTGGACTCGCGTCGGTCGCCGGACGGCGGTGCTGGCGGCGGTCGCGCTGGTGCTGACCTCGTGCGGTCAGTGGCGCGGTATCGCCAACGTGCCGCTGCCCGGCGGGCCGGGCACCGAGTCCGGCAGCATGACGCTGTACGTGCAGATGCCGGAGACGTTGGCGCTCAACGCCAACAGCCGCGTGCGGGTGCGCGACGTGTTCGTGGGCCGTGTCCGCAAGATCGAGCTGATCAACTGGGTGCCGACGCTGACCGTCGACGTCGAACCGGGCATCAAGCTGCCCAAGAACACACTGGCCAAGATCGGTCAGACCAGCCTCTTGGGTTCGCAGCACGTCGAGCTCAACCCGCCGGAGGATCCGTCATCGGAGTTGTTGCGTGACGGCGACACCATCCCGCTCGCACAGTCGTCGGCCTACCCGACGATCGAGCGCACCCTGGCGGGCATCTCGGGCATCCTGACCGGTGGCGGTATCCCGAACATCGAGGTCATCCAGACCGAGGTGTTCAACATCCTCAACGGCCGTGCCGACCAGATCCGCGAATTCCTCAACCAGCTGGACACATTCACCGACGAGTTGAACCAGCAGCGCGAGGAGATCACGCGCGCAATCGATTCCACGAATCGGTTGCTCAACATCGTGTCGCAGCGCAACGACACGCTCGACCGTGTGCTCACCGAGTTCCCGCCGCTGATCCAGCATTTCGCGGAGACCCGCGACCTGTTCGCCGACGCGGTGACCGCACTCGGCCGGCTCTCGGCCGCGGCCGACGAGACCCTGTCGGGCAGCAACGCGAACCTGCACACCAACCTGCAGAACCTGCAGCGTCCGCTCAAGCAGCTCGGCCGTGCCGCTCCGTACCTGGTGGGCGCGCTGAAGCTGATCCTGACGGTGCCGTTCAACATCGACAACATCCCGAAGGCGATCCGCGGCGACTACATCAACGTGTCGCTCAAGCTCGACCTGACGCTGAGCTCGGTGGACAACGCGTTCCTGTCCGGAACGGGTGTGTCGGGCATGCTGCGGGCGCTGGAACAGGCCTGGGGCCGCGACCCGGCGACGATGATCCCGGATGTGCGCTTCACGCCGAACCCGCACGACGCACCGGGCGGCCCGCTGGTCGAAAGGGGGGAGTGAGATGCTGCTGACTCGCTTCATCAAGATGCAGCTCGTCATCTTCCTCACGCTGACGCTGGTGGCGCTGGTGGTGCTCGCGCTGTTCTACCTGCGCCTGCCGACATGGGCCGGGCTCGGCATGTACAAGCTCAATGCCGACCTGCCCAACTCGGGCGGCCTGTACGCCACCGCCAACGTCACGTACCGCGGCACCACGATCGGCAAGGTGACCTCGGTGGAGCCCAGCGAGTCGGGTGCGCGGGTCGAGATGAACATCTACGACCGGTACAAGATCCCGGCCGACGCGACGGCCAACGTGCACTCGGTGTCGGCCGTCGGTGAGCAGTTCATCGACCTCACCTCCGACTCCGGCGGCGGTGCCTACTTCCAACCCGGCGACACCATCACCAAGGCGACGGTGCCCGCCGAGGTGGGTCCTGCGCTCGACGCCGCCGAGAAGGGTCTGGCGGTGCTGCCGAAGGAGAAGATCGGCACGCTGCTCGACGAGGCGGCCACGGCGTTCGGTGGCCTCGGGCCGTCACTGCAGCGCCTCGTCGATTCGACGCAGGCCATCGCAGGTGACTTCCGGGCCAACATCGACCCGGTCAACGACATCATCGAGAACTCCGGGCCGATCATCGACAGCCAGGTGAATTCGGGCGACGCGATCCAGCGGTGGGCGGCCAACCTCAACACCCTGGCCGCGCAGAGCGCCCAGAACGACGAGGCGCTGCGCAGCGGCCTGCAGCAGGCGGCCCCGACGGCCGATCAGCTCAACGCGGTTTTCAGCGACGTCCGCGAGTCGTTGCCACAGACGCTGGCGAACCTCGAGATCGTCATCGACATGCTCAAGCGCTACAACAAGAACGTCGAGCAGGTCCTGGTGGCGCTGCCCCAGGGCGCCGCGGTCGCCCAGACCGGCACGATCTTCGCGCCAGAGGGTCTGCTGCACTTCGGTCTCGGCATCAACGCGCCGCCGCCGTGCCTGACGGGCTTCCTGCCCGCCTCGCAGTGGCGCTCGCCGGCCGATACGCGCACCGAACCGCTGCCGTCGGGCCTGTACTGCAAGATCCCAAAGGACGCGCCCAACGCGGTCCGCGGTGCCCGTAACTATCCCTGCGCCGACGTGCCGGGCAAGCGGGCCGCCACACCGCGGGAATGCCGTAGCGACGAGCCCTACCAGCCGCTGGGCACCAACCCCTGGTACGGCGATCCGGACCAGATCCGCAACTGCCCGGCTCCCGGGGCCCGCTGCGATCAGCCGGTCGATCCGGGACGTGTGATCCCGGCGCCGTCGATCAACAACGGGCTCAACCCGTTGCCCGCGAGCCAGCTGCCGCCGCCCGAGGTGAGTTCGGGCCCGAGCAGCGATCCGTTGACCGCACCGCGCGGTGGCACGGTGACGTGTAGTGGACAGCAACCCAACCCTTGCATCTACACTCCGGCTGCAGGCGCGACCGCGACCTACAACCCGGCCAGCGGTGAGGTGGTCGGCCCAGGCGGTGTGAAGTACTCCGTCACCAACTCGAATACCCCAGGAGATGACGGATGGAAGGAGATGCTGGCGCCAGCCAGCTGAACCCCACCGATCAGCAGCAGGAACACACAGAGCCACAGATCGAGCAGACGACCGTAGAGGCTGACGCACGGCGCCCGTCCAGGCTGGGACGGGGCTGGATGGCCACGGTGTGCGCTGCGCTGGTCCTGGTGGCCGCCGCGCTGGGCGTCGGGGGTTACCTGGCGTTGCGTTCGCATCTCGACAGCAACGTGATCGCACGGGACGAGGCCGAAGCGATGCAGGCCGCCAAGGACTGTGTCACCGCCACACAGGCTCCCGACACCGCGGCGATGGCCGCTGCGCAGGCCAAGATCATCGAATGCGCGACCGGCGACTTCGGTGCGCAGGCCGTGCTCTACAGCGGCATCCTGCTGGACGCCTACCAGGCCGCGAACGTGCAGGTGCAGGTGTCGGACATGCGTGCCGCGGTCGAGAAGCACAATGACGACGGGTCGATGGATCTGCTCGTCGCGGTGCGCGTACTGGTGACCAATACCGAGAAGGCCAACGAGGAGCAGGGCTACCGGTTGCGGGTGAAGATGGCCCGCGACGAGGACGGGCTCTACAAAGTCGCGCGGCTCGACCAGGTCACATCGTGAGTTCTGTGCTCGACACCCCGGCTGCCGCCGAGGATGCAGTGATCGACCAGGCGCCTCTGGCGTCGTGGCAGGCGCGGGCCGGTGCGTTCGCGATCGACATGCTGCCCGGTGCGGGGATCATCGTCACGCTGGCCCTGCTGGCGTGGACGGCGCCGCTGCTGGGGTGGGTCTGGTGGGTCTACACCGTGGCCGCGGTGCTCGTCGTGGGTGCGGTGCTGGCCAACCGGGTGCTGCTGCCCACCACCCGGGGCTGGACACTGGGCCGCGCCGTCGTCGGCATCCGCGTCGTCAAGGCCGACGGTGGTGACGCCGGGATGGTGCGCCTGCTGCTGCGCGACCTGGCGCACGTGCTGGACACCCTTGCGGTGTTCGTCGGCTGGTTGTGGCCCCTGTGGGACGCGCGTAACCGGACCTTCGCCGACCTGCTGACCCGTACCGAGGTGGGCCGCGTGACGCCCGCTGCCGGCGACGTGCGGCGGTTGGCCGGCAAGGTCCTGCTCGCGGCCGTTGCGGTGTGCGCCGTCGCGGTGGCGCTCGGGTACTTCGCGGTGTTCCGGCCCCAGGAGGCCGTGCACGAGGCCCGCGAGCAGATCGCCAACGAGGGGCCCCGGATCGTCGAGCAGATGCTGAGTTACGGCGTCGACTCGTTCAACGAGGACCTCGACAAGGCCCAGACGCTGGCCACCGACAACTACCGTCCCGAGTTGGTCAGGCAGCAGGACGTGATCCGCAAGGCCGGCCCGACCACCAACGAATACTGGGCCGTCACCAGCGCGGTGCTGTCGGCGAGCAAGAACGACGCGTCCATGCTGCTGGCGTTGCAGGGTCAGCGCGGCACCAATCCGCAGGACCTCAAGTTCCTCACCGCGACCGTGCGGGTGGACTTCCGCAAGACCGGTGACGCCTGGCAGGTCGACAATCTCACGGTGCTCAAGAAGCCGAACCTGAACGGGGCGGCGCAATGAGCCCGCGGCGCAGGATCGATGCGTCCGAACGCGATTACTTCGCGGTCGAGGTCGAGCCCCCGTTCCGCTGGGGTCTGCCGCTGGTGGCGCTGGTGTCGGCGCTGCTGATCGCGGCGGCCATCGCGGGCAGCACGCTGATGCTGGTGCGGCACGAGAGCGACCGGCGCACCGAGATCAAGAACGCGGCGGCGCTGGGTTACGTGCGCGAGTTCATGACGATGTACACGACGCTGGATCCGTTCCACGCCAACGAATACACCGACCGCATCCTCACGCAGGCGACCGGCGATTTCCACAAGATGTTCAAGGAGAAGCAGAACGAGATCAACATCCAGGTCGCCCGCAACGAGCCCACCGCAGGCAGCGTCCTGGAGGCCGGGGTGCAGCGGTGGAACGACGACGGCAGTGCCGACGTTCTCGTCGCCACCAAGACCACCACCCGGTTGCCCGACGGCAAGACATTCGAAAGCGGAAGTCGTTGGGTCGCAACGACCATCCTGGAAGGACAGCAGTGGAAGATCAGCCAGCTGATTCAGGTGATCTGACCACCCCGGCCAGACGTCGTCGTTGGGGATTCCCGCTCCGGCGACGCCAGGCCGAACCTGCCGAGCAGTCGGAGGCCATAGGTGAGGGCACCGAGCCGTCAACCGAGGTCGGGAGCGAGTCCGACGGGGAGACCAAGCCGCGCCCGGTTGGCAAGCGCCAGCGGACCGCGCTGTCCACTGGGGAGCAGACCGCCGAGGACCAGACCGAGGAGGCCGCCGAGGCCGCCGCCGGCGAGGCATCCACGGAGACAGAGGAATCCGAGGTATCGGAACCTGTCGCGACCGACGAGCCCGACGAGGATCAGCCCACGCAGAACATCGTCTTTGCCCCCTTCCGGCCGGCGGGCAAGGGACTGACCTATGCTGCGATCGCCGCGGCGACACTGTTCGTCGCCGCAGGCGCGTTCGCCGGCGCGACGGTGTGGCCGTATCTGTCGGACCGCGCGCTGGTGGACACGAAAGTGCAAGTGGCGCAGACCTCCGCCGACGCCATCACCACGCTGTGGACGTACACACCGGAGAACATCGACACGCTGCCGGACCGTGCGTCGCGGTTCTTGTCGAACGACTTCGCCGCCGAGTACCGCCAGTTCATCGACTCGATCGTGCCGTCCAACAAGCAGGCGCAGATCACCAACAACACGCAGGTGGTCGGTACCGCGGTCGAGAGCATCAGCGCCAATGAGGCGACGGCCATCGTCTACACCAACTCGGTGTCGACCAGCCCCGTGACCAAGAACGTGCCGTCGCTGCGGTATCTGTCGTATCGATTGACTCTGGTTCGCAGTGACGGGGACTGGCGGATCACTCAGATGCCTGCCCTGACGCAGTTGGACCTCTCGCCGCAGCTGTAGCGATGGCCATCGCCTCGCCGGTCTCGGAGCGGCTCACGGTCACCGCGCTCCTGCTGTTGACTGTTGCGACCGGGCTCGTCGATGCGATCAGCGTGCTGGTCCTGGGGCATGTGTTCGTCGCCAACATGACGGGCAACGTGATCTTCCTGGGCTTCTGGTTCGTGCCGCACTCCGGGGTCGATCTCACCGCGGCGGTCGTCGCGTTTCCCGCATTCGTGGTGGGGACCATCATCGGTGGACGCCTGGCCCGGCACCTCGACGGGCAGGTCCGAACCTGGCTGACGACCGCACTGGGTGTGGAAGTCGTCCTGCTGACGGTGCTTTCGATCCTCGCAGGCACCGGTGTGCTCGACTACCAGGACAACACCAAGCTGTTCCTCATCGCGGGCCTGGCCATCACATTCGGTATCCAGAACGCGACGGCACGCCAGTTCGGGATCCAGGAGCTGAGCACCACGGTACTGACGTCGACGATCGTCGGGCTCGGGCTCGGGTTCGACAGTCGTCTGGCCGGCGGTACGGGGGAACGCGAGAAGTTGCGCTACACCGTCGTCGCGACCATGTGCGGGGCGCGGTGATCGGTGCGACGCTGTCGAGATTCACTGTGGCACCCGTGATTGCGCTGGCCGCCGTGATGATCGCGATCAGCGCATGCATCTTCAGGTTCGGCCGTTAGAACGGTGGTGGTTTGTTGTGTTCGGCGACGAGGTCGTCGTTGAGTTTGCGTTCGGCGGCGATGGCGCGGGCGGTGTTGTGGGCGCGGGTGCGGCGGCGTGTGGGCATTGTGAGTCCGCGTAGTGCGGGGTCGCTGAGCGCCGGGGTGGTGGGTAGGTGCAGTTGGCCGGTGGGTTGGGCCAGTTCGGCGATGGAGAAGCGTCGGCTGCTTTCGGGCACGGTGGTGTACTCCCGCCCGGAAGGCGAGGTCCACATGACGGTGCCGTCGGGATGTTGTCGGTCCGCCCAGCCGCCGGGGCCGGTCCAGAACGTTTTCAGGAGATGGTGAAAGCGGCACAGACACTTCAGGTTTGAGGCATGCGTCGGGCCCGCCGGATACGGCACGGTGTGGTCGATGTCGCAGCGGTCGGCGGGTTTGTCACATCCGGGGAATCGGCATATCAGGTCGCGGCAGCGCACGTAGTCGGCCAGGGCTCGTGACGGGGTGTAGCGGTCTTCGGGTGGGGCATCGCCGGGGTGGGTCACCGGCCGTATGGTGGCGGCGTTGATGAGCTCGGCCAGCGCGTACGCCGGCAGCACCCCGCCGCCGAACAGCACCGCCGGGGGCAGGTGATCGAGCGCATCGCCGGCCGGGGCGATGAACGCCGAGGGGGTATCGCTGCCCGTCTCGGTGAACTCGGCTACCGTCACAGATTCTGCGGGGCGATCGGTTTCGGCGTCTTCGGTGGTGGTTGCGGTGGGTTCGGCGGCCGCAGCGGCGGCCTCCTGGGCGGCGGTGACGGTGTCTTGGGTGGCGATGATGTGCACCATCAGATGCCCGCGGGGGGATTGTTGGCGGCCGCGGGCGCAGTCCGGGTCGTCGCACTGGCAGGCCAGGGTGGTGTTGTCGAGGATGGCGCCGATGGCGTCGTGGCGGCGCTGGTCGAGGGTGCGCGGATCTTGCGGGCACACCCCCTCGACCAGTTCGTTGATCCGGGCGTCGATCGCGGTGCCGAGGTGGGCCTGCAGCCGGCCGTTGACCGACAGCACCCCGGGGGCATCGCCGGGTGAGCCGATGTCGAAGTAGCGGCTGCGGCGGCTGGCGCGGCTGCGGCGGAAGGCGCCCGGGTCGTGTTTGAGGATCAGATCGTCGATGGTGTTGTCGATCTGTTTTTGGGTGAGGCGGCCCCAGCCGGTGATCTGGGCGGCCAGCTCGGCATCGATGGCGGCGAGTTTATCCGGGTCGAGCATCAGCATGGTGCTCCAGCAGATGGTGCGCACGAGTTGCTCGCTGATCAGTCCGGCGGCGAAGATGTCGTTGACCTTGGGCAGCCGGTCGCGCAGCGCGACCCCGCGTTGGGCCTGATGCAGTGCCGCCCAGGCGGTGATGCCCTGGGCGGCGCCGAGTTGGGCGCCGACGGCGGCTTCGGGGTCGACGAACCACCAGCGGCGCTCATCGGCGTTGTCGGTGTGGGTGCGGCGGATGAACAGCTCGGCCATCACGGCGTGCTTGCGGGCGCAGGCGGCGGCTTCGACCTGCGCCCATGCGCGGGCGTGGGTTTCGAGCTCGGCGTCGCTGAGCGCGGCAAGCTCGGCGATCTCCGCCAACGACCCATCGAACATAGGTTCGAATCTACCGGCCCCGACACCGCCCGAAAACCCGGCGACGCCAACCTGTGGACGAAAACAGCTCTGGGGACAACCCCACAGGAACGCCACCAAATGTCACACCCCAGGCGTACAAGCGCCCCGGCGTGGACGTGTTGTCGCTACAGCGAGACGCCGATCGCTTGAAGCCGCCGGTTCAGCTCCGCCGGGTCGGAGACGGCCTGCGGGTCCTCGCGGGGCGACGATGTACCGGCGGTGGCCGTCGAAGGCGCAGCTGGTGGTCGAGGCCGTCGAAAGTCTGCGGGAGGAACCGCCTTCGGTCCCGGACGACACCGGTGATCTGGTCGGTGATCTCATCTCGTTGCTTGACGAGAACAACTCCCGCAGCGCGAAATTCAACATTTTCGCCGGACTCGTACCGGTACTGCCCCACGACGCGGACCTCGCCGCCGCCGTTCACCGCCGGATCATGCGACCACGTGCCGCCGCGGTTCGGGTGGCGATCGAGCCGGAGCAGACCCGCGGTGGCATCAGCCCGGATCGCGACCGGACATGCTCGCCGCCGCCGTCGTCGCGATGATCACCTATCGTCTTCTCATCACCGGTGAACCGGTGGATGAGGCCTTCATGACCTCTGTCGTGCAGAATCTGCTTCGAGACTCGTCGTCACCGCAGAGCGATTAGGACGCCGGACCGAACGGGTCGCCGACCCGGATCGTGCCCTCACTGAGCACCTCGAGATACGCCCCCGCACAGGGAAGTTCGCCGAGACCAAAGGACTCGACGCGGTTCTCGGCGGCCGGGGTCCGCAGCGCGTGCTGCGCGCGATCGAGATCGCCGTGCTCGAGTGTCGGAATCACGCATCGCGGTGTCGGCCCCATGGCCTTCAGCTGCACACCGCCGAGCGTGAACACCCGCTCCGTCCAGCCGTTCTCGGAGTATGGCGGGTAACCCGGTGGCGTCGCGATGACGACGTTGGGCCGGTAGCGCGCCGCCTCGGTGCCGATCTGGTCCAGCGTCGCGGTGGTGATCAGGTGCAGGGGAGCGAGATCGACGAACGAGTCCCCCGGCGTCGCTTCGGCGATCTCCAGCAGGGGTGCGTCCACCTCGGCGTCGAGCCCGGCCATGAGCACCTGTTCGGGATCGGCACGTTCGAGGCTCGCGCCCTCGGGGCGGCTGGTGAGCAGGCGTACGGGACGCGCGAGCAAGGTGGAGAACATGTCGTCGAAGTCGTCGTCCTCGGGAGAGGTCTCGGAGCCGTCGGGCAGGCGCACCTGCACGCGCCCGCCCTCGATGCGGGCCTGGCACTTCAGAAGATTGCGCCACAGCCGTGCCTGCTTGGCGCTCGCCACCCGCCCGGTCTCCTGGTCGACGAACGCCAGGTGCCGGTCACGGTCGACGCCGCCCGGGCCCACCTCGAATGACGTGACCGATTCACCGAGCATCGACTTGATGGGGTAACGGTGCAAGCTTTCCACGCGCAAAGGCTCGGTCATACCCGAACTGTAGGCGGTCTGTGTTGCTGGCCGTAAGGGAATGTGTACAACAACATGCCCGAGTGGTCGATTCGGATAGGGCGATACCACATGTGAAATCGAATAGGGCAACCGTCTGTGGAAACGTGAGAAGAGACCGTTGCTTTCCGGCCAGTAGCAACCTTTGGCAGGCGCCGCCTGCATGGCCCGTGGCGCGCGCGAACACGGGCCTGTGGCCTAGCTGCATCGTTGACCAATGTTTGCCAGCGCTGTCTCGATGGATAGCTGAGCGTTCATCTTCAGCGTCTGGATAACGCAATGTGCGCGCAGAAAGGATGAATGCACCAGAATTCGCGAAGTAGCTGACGCTGACGGGATGATACGCTGCTCGCTGTATCTAGGTGACGAGGGCACTGAGAAATGGCAGATCAGCTATCAGTTGATAGTGCGGGTTTGAGTTCGGCCGCCAGCAGAAGCGCGGACATCGCCGATGCACTAGCCGCAACGGGCTCGGGGCTTGGCGCGAGGTCGCAGTCGAGTGATGTGGGAGTTGCGGCCGTCGACGCCGCATTTACCGCCCTGCGCGCTCGTGCCTCTAGAAAGGCTACCCAGCAAGCCGCGAATCTTGGCACCGCAAGCGCTGTCTACACCCACACCGACGGAGACGCTGCGGTGAATGTTGCGAGGTCTGTGTGAGTCCCACAGGCGCGCCCGCAGGAAGCGCAATCACACGGTCGCAGATCGAGAGCTGGGACACCTCCCGCCTTGAAACTGCTGTAAACCGTTGGCGCACAATTGCAAACGAGTCAGAAGAACTGTTCGAACAGCAACGCGGCAACATTGCGCTGCCTGGCGGGACAGAGTGGGAGGGTGCGGCCAAAGACGCAGCATTGGAACAGGCAACTAAGAACCTCACCATAATGCGTTCCGCCGGTCAGACCCTGCGCGACGCTGCCGACATCGCTGCCAATGCGGCTATCGATATACGTGCCGCGAAGCGCGACGCAATTGGTGCAATTGACGAAGCCGAGGCCGACGACTTCAAGGTAGGGGAGGATCTAAGAGTAACCGATTCCCGGCGCGTCGACGTCTCGACAATGGCAGCTCGCCGTATGGCGGCTAACGAGCATGCAGAGAATATTCGCTGGACTGCCGAGCAATTGGTCCAGGCTGACAGCTTGGTTGAAAAGCGCCTTGTATCCAAAGCCGCGGAGCTAGAAGACATTCGGTTCGACGCCGACGACGAGGAAAGCAATGTGGTTCAAGCGGTCGATCACAAGCAAGGACCACCTGGACTTGGCGACCTCCCGACAACGCCCGATGGAGGACTGTTTCCATATCCGTGGGAGCCGCCGCCACCGAAGGACTCCCGTCCGGGTGGAGGGCGCTGGAACATTGACTACGACCACCCCTATCAGGGGGATGGAGCGCCGACTAGTCCTCCGGCAGTCACGCCTTGGAGCCGAGACTTCTCGTCACCTATCACGGGTGCCCCATCCGGGCTTGCGGATATGGTTTCTTCCCCTCCGAACGGGTGGGGAGTGCAACCAGGCTTCATTGCTCAAGAGGGTTATCGATTCCGCGTGGCGGGTGAGGAATATGACGGTTCACCGCAGCACACTCAGTGGGTCCAGCGGGACGGAAACTGGTACCCCGCCACATGGGTCGAGTACAAATTTGAATCGGAGCACATAATTCAGTTCACACCGCAGAATGACAATGCTGGCCTAACGCCGATCCGACTGGGCATGGGTGACTGGAACCCGACCGACATCACGGCGATCTACCAGGCACAAGCCGATAACCCGGGGTTAACGCTCTATGTGCCGAACCCGTTCGGAGGCACTCACCAACTCTCCCCGAGCGATCCCTCCGCGCGAGGTATATAAGGTTGCTCACCGTGGCGGGCGTGCGTTGGAGAAGAATCACAATGATTCTGATCGTGGTCTGTGTTGGCATAACTGCGATCGTCGTGTGGATGAACGGGCGGCAGTCGGAACAGGCTGCGACCAGGTCGAAGGATTGCGAGGTAGTCGGAGATCTCGCCACGAAGTGGAACGATTTGGCAACAGCCAGCTTGACCGGAGATACCAAGAGCGAGGATTGGTTCTTGCTCCGTGATCAAGCTAGCGACGGAGCGAATGCGGTATCAACCGCCGACATCAGGGAACAGCTCGGCGAATGGGAGAAAGGCTTCGGCAATCTGGCTGAGCTTCAGAGGGGGCTGGAGAACCCCCAACCAGGGCCTTCTCGCATCGAAACACAGAGAAAAGTTGCTGAGGCGGGAACCCAGGTCTACGCCACGGCCCAGATGCTTCGGGGCCAGTGCCCGGACAATTGGCCACAAGGTAACGTCTCACCGACCGACGAATGGACGAATTGAACTGAGTGCGGTTCGGGAGACGTCGTGGTCATCCAAGCTCCGCAGCTGGCCGTTAGTTCGTGCCAGCTCGATCGGCTAATTGTTCGCCTGCACCATCGAATGCCCTTATGAGGATTTGACTTACATTTCCCGCGGGGTGCTCCAACGCAGTTGGTAGGACCGCTCCGGCCCCCAAGCTCAGGGAAACGGCTGGTAGAGCGGCGCGAAGTGATCTGCCCCGGTGAACGCGGCGTCGGGGTCGGGCGAGAGGGCGAGACGGTCTCGGCAGTTCAACTCGAAGCGTGCGCGGGACATCGCGTTGTCGTGCTCGCGCGCGTGCGGGTGTCCTTTGGCCAGATCGGCGGTGTGGGTCGCGAGCTTGTGGGCGATGACCGTCTCACGCAGGCGCGCGGGTTCGGGCAGGCACCACAGCATCGAGACACCGGCCTGGGCGGCGACGGCGGCGCCGATCACCGCGGTGGCGTGGTCGTGCTCGGGTGCGACGTCGGTGGTGAGTGGGCCGATGGTGTATGACGGGGCATTGCGGCACAACTGCTGATGAAGGCGCACGCTCTCGGCGATCTTGTGCATCGGCACGCGGCCCGGCCCTTCGACCACCACCTGCACGCCGTGCCGGTGCGCGACCCTGGCCAGCTGACCCAGCGTGCGCAGTTCGGCGATCTGTGCGGCGTCGTTGGCGTCGGCCACAGAGCCCGGCTGTAGGCCCGCGGCCAGCGCCAG
>Ga0180215_1002746_pt1 | contig 17293 bp, 13 predicted proteins | sample eDN3rd37CBELigBY_FD_128871 | JGI IMG/M metagenome (GOLD analysis project Ga0180215, IMG submission 128871) | Enriched backyard soil microbial communities from Emeryville, California, USA - eDNA 3rd pass 37_C BE-Lig BY (version 2) (version 2) | ecosystem: Environmental > Terrestrial > Soil >... | reverse complement strand
CACGTCCGCTCAGTTGCGGGGCGGACGCCTGGTCCCCAAGCCGGCTCACGCCCAGAACCCCAAGGCACGGCCCCCCGTTGGAACGGGTCGTGATGACGGTGGCCTGCCGCGGACGGAAGAGGCGTGCCGCTATGGCCCCGTCGAACAACAGAACGTCGTCGGCACTGCGTCGAAAGGGCAGGTTGCCCCTTTGGCTGAAGCTCAAAAGCCGCGCCTCCCCGACGAAAAACCGCTCCGAAATCTCGCTCGCCGTCATCCAGTTGCCCATCGGTGCCCTCCAGGGTAAGTCTTGCACCTACCTCTGTCTACCGCTCACCACTCGGTGGGCAAAATTTCTCGACCGAGCGCGGTTCGGCCCAGGATTACTGGGCGTAAGGGCGAGCGATGAAAGCCAGCGTCAACAATCTCGACTTCGACTGCGACTGGCGCTTCGGCTTCAACATGCACGCCCGCGGCAAGAGTACCGTCGGCTACCTCTTGTTCTGGAGCGGCTGCGGCGGCTTGAGCCTGAGCAAGGATGTCGAAGTCTGGAACCCATTCGACGGGCCTGGGCAGACCGTCGTCCGCGGGCCGACGATCAAGTGCATTGCGCTGCTCGAGTCGTTTCGTTTCGAAGGCGGCGCTCGTGACCCGATTCGAATCGCAGCTTATGTAAGCAAAGACGCCGCAGCCGACATTCGCGCCAAGCTCGCTAGGCCCCTGACCAGCGCGAAGCTCAAGGTGAGCTGGTACATTCTCGCATACGATGACGACAAAAAGGCGTGGTACGAGGCCGCGCTGCTGCGAGATGGCCAGAAAGCAGAGGCGAGCATCGACATCGACGACGGTCAGGCGCAAATGTTCATCGCAAGCCAGGGCAGCCGGATCGCCGATACGCTCGACCTGAAAGTGTACCGGTTCGAATTTCAAATCATTCCCGCTTCCGGCAAGACGGCGACGCTCGAGTTCGCGACCGGACCCTCACAGCGTCTGGTGAAGCAGTGGGGCGGGTGAGCACCTGACGCTGCGCTCTTCAGTAAGTGTGCGGCGAATTACGAAGTGCTCTGGGCGAGAAATCTTGCTTTTCAATTTTGCCCTGAACCATACTGCTTGATCGCTACGAACTGGAGCGACAATGGCGATTACCGACGAAATTCCCAAGTCTAGGCTCACGCTCACTTATCGAACCACCGTCAGTGGCGAACCCGAGGACGTTGCGCTCCCGTTCCGCCTCCTGATCATGGGCGATCTATCCGGCGGGACGTCGAAGGATCGGCAGGTGGACCTCGACCAGCGCCAGATTCGCGCGTTGGACGGGAAAAATCTGAATCAAGTGATGAACGACATGAACATGTCGGTTCGCGTGAGCGTTCCCAACCGCATCGACCCGGAGCGCGCCGAGGACCTGACCGTCGAGGTGCCGATCCGCTCGATGAAGTCGTTCACGCCGGCCGAGGTCGCCAACAGCGTCCCGAAGATCAAGGCGTTGTTGCTCCTCAAGAAGCTCTTGCTCGAGGTCCAAGCGAATCTCGACAATCGCAAGGAGTTCCGAAAGCTGCTTCGCGCCCTCGCCCAAGACCGCGCGGCCGTCGAGAAGCTGATGTCGGAGCTGCAGGGGTTCAGTGATTTCAAGCTCCCCGATGGCCGCAAGGCGGGGGAGTAGAGCCGCGGATAACTGAGCCTGACCTCACGGCTCGACGCTTTCGGGCGACCCGGCCCTCCCGCGTTCTGGAAGGACCTGCGGACGACGTTGGCGATACGAGCTTCAACAGAGTTCGAAATTACGAGAAGCGCCTGCGATAGAAGGAGTCGAAGATCTCATGGCCGAACAGACGACTCAGGAGACCCTCAGCCTGAAAAGCTTTCTTTCGAGCGTCAGGTTGAGCTCCGAGGTGGACGCCCCGACGCCGATGCTCCAGTCGAATCTGGAGACGATTGTCGAGGATGTCAGTGCGGAGGAGCGTTTCATCTCCGCCATGGCTGCCGTCGTTTACAACATGGCGCCGGGCGAGGAGCGGTTCGACAAGCAAAGCATCCAGGATCTCGTCGCGAAAATCGACGGGTTGGTCGAAGACCAGCTCAATGAGATTCTACACGCGCCGGAGTTCCAGCGCATCGAGGCCGAGTGGACGGCCATCGCGGACCTCGTTCGCCACGTCAACTTCAAGGCGAATATCACCGTCAACTTGCTCGACGTCAGTAAAGAAGAGGCCTACGAAGACCTCGAGCTGAACTCGGCGGACGTCGCGGGCTCGGAGCTCTTCAAGAAGGTCTACGTCGCGGAGTACGACCAGTTCGGTGGTGCGCCGTACGGTGTGATTCTCGGTACGTACGAGTTCGCGAACACGCCCCAGGACATCCTTTGGCTGAAGACGATGGGCAAGATCGGTGCTGCGGCGCACGCGCCCTTCGTCGCATCGGTTTCGCCGAAGTTCTTCGGGTGCGAGACGATGGCGGAGGTCAACCAGCTGCGCGACCTCACCGGCCTCTTCAACACGCCGCGGTACTCGGCCTGGAACGAGCTCCGTGACTCGGAAGCGGCGGCCTACATCGGGCTGACGATGCCGCGTTACATGGCGCGAGCGCCGTACAACGACATCACGAATCCCGCCGAAGGCATCAACTTCACCGAGAAGGTGCGCGGCGACGACGATAGCGAGTACCTCTGGGCGAGCACGGCGCTCCTCTTCGGTCGCAACCTCGCCCGGTCGTTCGAAACCTCGGGGTGGTGTCAGCACATCCGCGGCGTCAAGGGAGGCGGGCTCATCACTGGGCTTCCTTCGCACACCTACAACCTTCGCGGTGAGGATGAGCTCCGGGCGCCGATCGAGATCTCGATGCCGGACTTCCGCGAGCTGGAGCTCGCGAATGCCGGACTCATCCCGCTCGTCCATAAGAAGGGGACCGCGGAGGCGGTGTTCTTCAGCGCGCAATCGATCAAGCGTGCTCACAAGTTCAAGGATCCGAAGGACTCCGAGAACTCGCAGCTCGTCACCAATCTCGCGTACACGTTCTCCGTCTCGCGCATCGCGCACTATCTGAAGTGCATCATGCGCGACAACATCGGCAGCACCGCGCACGCGCAATACATCTACAACCAGATCGACCGGTGGATCTCCGGCTACGTCACGACGTTGGTGAATCCGGATGACCTGACGCTCCGGTACTACCCGTTCAAGGCCTACAGCCTGGAGGTCAAAGAGGTGCCCGGACGCCTCGGGTGGTATCACTGCAACCTGTCCATCCTTCCGCACATTCAGTTCGAAGGAATGGACGTCGACCTGCGAGTGGATGCGCGGCTCGGCTGACGCAACGGCCGAGCAAGTTGGCTAGCCCCAAACTGAGGAGAAACGGCAATGCACGATATGGCATGCGACTGGAAGAGCGGCTTCGTCATGGATCCGTCGAAGAAGCAGCGGGTTGGTTACCTCGTCTTCTTCGAGGGATTGAACATGAACGACTTCCTGAAGCAGGACGTCGACGTGTTCACGCCTTACAGCAACAGCGAGGCGCAGTACGGTGAGGTCACGATCGACAAGGAGCAGGGCAAGGCGACGGTCGTCGGCGTGATCGAGAGCTTTTCCTGGGGCGGCGGTGTCGGTGATCCGATCTGCATCAGCGCCTACATCTCCGCCGAGAACGCGCAGACGATCAAAGCGAAGATGAAGGGTACGCTCGATACCACCGTGGTCAGAAAGCTCGGCTGGTGGATCGCCAACTTCGACCCCGAGAACAAGGTCTGGTTCGAGGAGGCGTATCCGAAGGACCCGACGACGCTGACGGCCCAGCTCAACGCGCCGGGCGGCACGGACGTTCGTCTCATGGTTGCGGACGAGCCGACCAAGGTCTCGCCGAACATCGACATCAACGTCTACAACATCTACTTCGAGGTCGTTCCTGCGGCCAACTCGACCTACGCGCTGCACTTCGCGACGTCGTCGAAGACGAATTACGTGCGGAATTGGGGCCTGAAGATCGGCACCAACGCCGCGGCAGCGGTCGGATAACGAAGTCCCCAGAGGGCGGCTCGGACGGGCCGCCCGCAAAAACGTGAAAAAGGCGGTTCATCAGACCTCGCGCGTTCACTGGCAGATGGGGCAGGCCTTGCTGCCTGAGCACTTCTATGCTCAGGAGCAAGGCCTCCGAGAAGAGCTCGGCCTGCGAATGCGCTTGCAGCGCTTGCCGGCGTGGGGGCTCGGCAGTCTCCAGTGGGATGGCTTTCAGCTGCTGAAAGGGATTGTGAGTATCCAGGAAATGACCCTGGTGCTGCAATCTGGAACGCTCATCGACGTTCCCGGCAATACGGCGCCCGCTCACCTCAACCTCAATGCGGCAGGGGTGAGTCGGGCTCCGGTGTTCGTTCACCTCGAGAGCGGATACGACGTCGTGTCCGCCGGACGAGGCGACGAGTTGGAGGAGGGGATCGAGCGTATCGTTCAGAGAATCAGCCTGTCCACGGATCCGTATTCGGAAACGGCCGCGGAGGTCTTCAAGCTCGCGGAGCTCGAATGCGGTCCTGATGGCCTGTGGGGTGTCAGCGCGAACTACGTTCCTCCGTTGCTTCAGGTCGAAACCTCGCCCTTCATGGCATCCCGCGTGGAGACCATGAAGGGCCTGGTACGAACGCTGCGCCAGGTGCTCGGGAGCGAGATTCGCGACAACTATCTCGCGGCGGAAGGTCTGACGTCTGCGAAGCAGTGCTTGCGCGGCCTATTCGAGTTCGAGGCTCTCCTGCTCGATCTGGAGCATGGGATTTTCCACCACCCGTACGAGCTTTTCGCGGCGCTGCGCTCGCTCTACATCGACGTCTGCGTTTACCGCGATGTGACACCGAGCGGCATCGAGCGGCCGTATTCGCATTCGGACCTGGCGGGCTGCTTTTCCGCGTTGCTCGATCGCGTTGCCGAGCTTGCAGAATCGGAAAGGCGTCGGCTTCCGTATCGGGAATTTTCCAGAAGGGAAGGTATGCTCGTTTGCGAGCTCGGCGCCGAGGTGCGACGTGCGCGCGATGTCTTCCTTCTCATTCAGAAGCCCGCCGTTTCGGCTTCCGTAGATCTCGGGCGAGTCAAGCTTGCGAGCGAGTCTCGGCTGCACGTCGTGTACGAAAAGGCGCTGCGCGGGATTCCGATTCAGCGACTCGAAAAGCCGCCGTTTCATCATGGACTGGCCCCAACGGTAGAGTTCCATTCGATCGCACCCGGCGTCGAATGGGATCATGCCATCCGAGAAGGGCGGGTCGTCATGTTCGACGGCCCGCACCTCGATGGTTGCCGCTGTTATCTCTATTGGCAGGCCGGCTAGCGACCGCCGGGGGGCGTGTGGCTTATTTGGCCCACCTGGAAGGGTGCCATTATCCTCCCCCGCACGGTACGCCGTTGATCGGGCTCGAAGTGGTTTCGGCCGGTCGAAGACGGCGTGCGACTCGTCGGGATGAGCACCCTTCAGTCCGTAGTGACCATATTGAAGAAGTTCGGTCTCCTCGGTGGGCCGACGGTGCTCGTATGGCTTCAGTTCGGGCTGCCGATTCTCGTCCTGATCGTTGGGTTCATCGTCGGGCGCGCCAAGCTCAAGAAGAAGGACCAGGGAGGCACGGCCAAGGCTGTCGCCAGCAAGGCGTCGAAACCCGCGCAGCCGCAGTATCATCTACGAAAGGCGTGGCGACGGTTCCTGAAGCGGCTCCCGGCAGTCTTTCGTAGGTCGATCCTCAGCTTCGACCAGTTTACCGTTCTCGGGGCAGCCGGTAGTGGAAAGAGCTGGCTCGTCGACGCGTATACCGACTGGCGTCGGCAGACGAGGCAGTTCGCCGGCGGTGAGGTCTACGATCCGGAGCTTCAGGTCTATCTGACCTCCAGCTCCGTGATCATGGAGGTACCCGCTCGGGTCCTCGACGATCACGGCGAGACGTGCCGCAAGGCATTGACCAGCCTGTGGCGGTCCGTCTACCGGCGTCGAGAGCCGACGATCGTCGTCACCATCGACGTCGACCGGCTGCGAGACAGCGCGGACCAACTGGTCGAATACGCCGAGGCATTGCGCGCAAAGATCAACGTACTGACGGCGATTCGCAAGCGGCCCGTCGAGGTCAGGTTGGCGTTGACGCGACTGGATCAGCTGGAGGGCTACACGGCCTTTGCGGAGTTCTGTCGCGCGCAGGGAGTTGCAACACGGCTGTCGTTCGAGTCGCCCGCGTCGAACCCGGAAGCGGAGCTGACCCGTTGGATCGAAGAAATGCGGGGGCATCTCTCCCGAGCGCTCACCGTCACGCCGTCGGTCGAGTTTCGGGAGATCGTGACGTTTTTGCGTCACCTGCCGGATTTCGTTTCGCCGCTGGCCATCTTCGTCGAGTCGCTCTTCGCAAGTGATCCGCTTTCCCGCACGCCAACGTGTGGTGGCGTCTTCCTCGCGATGTCGCCCGCCGGCCGCGACAGCCCGCTCGAGCGTAACGTTCAAGCCGAAGGTGCGCCGGATCCGCGACGACGCCATTGGGTTCTCGCGACGGTTGGGGCGAGCATCGCCCTCGGCTATCTAGTCCTCGCTTTCCGCGCCCAGTGGACGCTCTGGGACGAGGCGACGAGCGCGTGGCAGAGCTACCAGCCGGCGACGACGGCGCGTAAAGAGGAGCGAGAAGCAAGGAAAGCCATCACGCGCTTCGGATTCGAGGAGAGCGGTTTCATCTACCGCACCCCCAACTTCTTCGGTGCAGCCGCAACCAGCATGCGGTCGAAGTTCTCGGAACGGCTTCGCGACCAGCTGCTCGTACCGCGGCTGAAGGAAGTTGCGGGTCGCGGTAGGACGGAAGGTCAGACGCTATCCCTTCCCCGGCGCCGAAGCGTTCATGTGATTGCGGTCATCCACAGCGATCGCAACGACCGTTTCAAGCTCCTTTCACCGGATCGCCTAGCGGCGGTTGCGTCGATGACGGGGCTCGAGGCGGACCTGATCGCGGACTACGTCAAGTCCACCGACCGTGCGTACGACCAGCCCGTCGGGTTCGATATCGCCACGAGCGATGTCGAAGGGCGAGACCACGCCGCGTATTGGCTAGCGTACTTCAACGAGATCGAGGAAGTAGTTGCTGCGGGCGTCATTGGGCCGACCCAGCTTCGGTCGTTGCAAGACCGCGCTGGCGACCTGATCGGTGCGCTGGAGAGATTCGAGCACGACGAACTCACCGTCGACCTCTACAAGCTGCTCGAGAGCAACGGCGATTCGAGCGAGAGCCGTGTTTCCTTGCGCGATGCATATGGGGCCAAGCTGTCTCCGCTATTGCGCGGCTTGGAGGCAGATCGACTGTTCGCCCAGCGTGACCAGATTCGACGCATTCTGACGGTGGTGCGGGGCGGCGAGATCGGCGAGGCGGAGGTTCCGCTACTCAAGACGCTGCTGGATCGCCTTTCGCTTCTGTATCGAGTCCGAGGGGGCGCCGATGGCGAGCCGACGATCGCGCTGGCGATTCAGGACGAGAGGATCGCGTTCGACCCGAATCGATGGTCATCGGTGATTCGTGACAGCAGCGCGAGCGAGCTGATCGCGCGCTTCGTTCGAGTTCGCGCCGGTGAGGGGTCGATCTTCTTCACACCGGAGCCGGCCGAGCAGCTGCCCACCGTCGTTTGGAACCCCACGAACGACGGCACCTCGCTGTTCGTCGGCAAGGGCGTCATCGAAGGGCGCTACACGCGTGCTGCCTTCGAGGCGCACGTCGAGAAGCCGATACTCCGGCTTTCCGAGGTGCTGAACAGCGCAACGATTCCCAAGGAGCAGCGCCGCGAGCTCGAGGAGCACGTTCGCGAGCATGTGCGGCGCTATGCGGCCGAGTATCGCGGCCAGCTTCAGCGCTTCTTCAGGAGCTACTCGCTCAATGCTCCATCGCAGGAAGCTTTGCGAGTGATCCTCGCCCAGTTGGTCAGCGACCAATCTCCGCTACACGATTTCCTGACGGCGTTCGCGGAAAACGCGCAGATTGAAGTCAAGGATCCCCTGCTGGAGCCGATGCGCATCGAGCTTGCCGAGTTCGTTCCGCTGCACGGCGTGGCGGGCGAGGCAGGAGCGAAGGAGTTGCCCAAGTACAAGGCGATCATGGGCCAGCTCCTCGCCGATCTCGGCAAAGGCGGTGATGCCGATCCGCAGGCGCTGGATCCGCTCGCCTCTCGAGCAGACAGCCTCGAGGCGGCGCTATCTCCGGCGGGCCGAATCGAGCTCGCGAACTTGCGGGGCGAGCCTGGATCCTACACGGCGCTATTGGATGAATGGCTGTCGAGCATCGGCTTGTCCGGCGATCAGAGGCGGCCGTTCCTGGCGCCCCTCGAGCAGCTTGCCCGAATCGGGCGCAAGGACATCGAGCAAGTCGTGGCTCGTGTCTGGGAGCGGGACATGAAGCCTGAGCTCGTTCGGCTCGGCGGCCGGTTCCCGTTCGATCCCGAGGCCGCCGACGAGGTGACTCCACGCGACCTGAGCAGCGTGTTGCATCCCCAGTCCGGCAAGGTCTTCGACCTGTTCCGTCGCCACATCGAACCGATCGCGGAGCTCGGTGAGGGTGGTCCCTTCCGTGAGCGGCGCTCCCTCCGCGGTAGGCTCAACATCCCGTCCGATCTATTCCCTATGATGAATCGGGCTGCCGCGCTGAGCGCTCGTTTCTGGAATGCGAATGGTGAGCCGATTCCGCTCAAGCTTCGCATCGCCACGGTGCCGTTCGAGCACGGGCCGAATCCGAGTGCGGCCCTGACGCTCATCTATCTGAATGCCGGCGAGGCTTCCGTTTTCAACTTCAATCAGAAGCCGAGCGTCATGACGGTCAATCTCGACTGGACGAAGGAACAGGCTTCTCAGGTCGGCGTTCAGCTCACGAACCTCGAAACGAAGGAAAACATCTTCCCCGAGCCCGTCGTCGTGGAAGGGTCGTTTTGGAGCCTGCTTCGACTGCTGAAGAAGGCTGAGGTGGGTATGGTGAAGCAGCCGGCCAACGCGCGGCTCTATTCATGGCCGATTCGTCATCGCCGTGGTGGAACCGAAAAGACGGTCGCTCGTTTCGTGCTCCTCGACGACCCGTGGGAAGGTCTCGGTAGCCGAAGCGATTCGGTACCCGAGATGACGTTGGGAGCTGTCAACTGACGTGAAAAGGAAGGTACGAAGCACCTGGTCTCGAACGCGGCTCGTCCTTGCGGCGCTGGCGATGCCACTCCTCGTCGGATGCGCATCGACGACGCGAGTCCACGTGAAGTCGTCGCAGCGGACGAATGAGGGCAATACCCTCTACATGATGGTGCGCGACGCGACCGGAAAGCCGATCGTGTCCGAGAGTTACCAAGAGGTTGCCGCCAAGCTGTTCACGGATCCGCCCGATCCTTCCGTGATTCGCACCGAGCCCATTTTCCCCGGCAACACGGTCAGCTTCACCATCGAGGAGTCCGACGAGAAGGATCTCTTCCTTTACTTCTTCTACACGGACCCGGGGGAGAACTGGCGTTTGCCGTTGCGAAAACCGCTTCCGTCGGAAGTGTTCATCGACCTAGGCCAGTACCAGATCGAACGGGTCCAGGTCCGACGACGATGACGTGCTGCCGGCGTGAAGACCCCACGCGGTGCGGAGCAGGAAGGAGCAGAGCGCGTGAGCTCAGATCGTCTCGACCTCGCCGAGGCACGGCGCAGGATTCGCGCTGGTAGCTTCGATACGGCAGCTCTCCGAGCCTGGCTTTCGACGACGTACGAAGACGCGGACCGGTTCCGGGACGAGCTCCTCGCGTATTGCTTCGAGAAACGGCGCGGCATGCTGAAAAGCCGGCGCCCGGGCGGCTACGACCTTTATCACGACATTGTCCTCGCTCATGCCGATAGGCGGCGTCCAGCGCTCGTTTGGAAGGACGCTGGAGGTGTGACCTCGCTTTCATTCGAGCAGGTGCACGAACGCGCTTCGAAGATTGCCGCGACCTGGGCTGCACGAGGGGCCACGCCCGGAGCATCGGTGTGCATCGTGCAGGCGCGGGGAGGCGAGTGGCTAATGGCCATTCTTGCGGCACTGCAGCTTGGCCTCGTCGTCTCGTTGGTCTCGTCGGCGGGCCCAGCGCTCTTGCGACGACGCCTTGCCGAGCTAGCGCCGGAGTACGTCGTGTTGCCCGAAGCGATAGCTCGGACACTGGGGCCGCTTCCAGGTGAGGTCTTGAGTACCTCTCCCGCGCCGCTGTCGAGGCCTCTGCCCGGTTCGCATACCTATGGCGAAGAGGACCCCGCCTTCAGGCTCCTCTCGCCCTTCGCCGATTGCATGGCGGAGGTGCCTGCCGGGCTGGCACATCACTCCGTGTTGCGCGATGGGGAGCTGGTCTTCGGTCTCGAACCTTCGGACGCAGTCGCGGCCCCCGGTTGGGACGCATTACAGACGCAGCCCCTTCTTTTCTTGACGACACTTGCCGCCGGGGCCGCGTGGGTCGAGCTCGATGACAACGATCTCGATGCGGAACCCGATATCGTCGCGCGGCACGGAATCAGCCTACTCGGCGTGGGAGCTACTACGCGTAAGCACTTCCTCCGTGCGGACGTAGACCCACCGAAGCGGGCCTGGTTCGGCAACCTGACCGACGCACTCGACTTCGACGCGTGGAGCGCGTTGGCAGAGCGAATGAGCGGAAACAAGGTTCCCGGATTCGGAATCGTTACGAATGCCGCGTGTGCTGGAACGCTGCTTTTCGGCTTACCTGCAAAATCCTTTTCCTTGAACGTCTGGCCGGTACCGGGATTGGCCTTGGAGCTCGAGGAAATCGGCGCCCGCGGTCCTCTCGTGGCCCATGGTGATGCGGGACGGGCTTCGCCGAGCCTACCCGACTCGGTTCGTCCCGCAGTACCCAACGTCATCTTGTCGCGACGAGACGAAGCATGGGTTCTCGCTGGCTCGCTCGACTTGGGGCCTCATTCGCACGCCTATCCGACCGACACGGTCGTCCAAGTCGTGAAAGTGAGTCGTCCCGACGTTCGCCACGCCGATGTCGTTCTGACGAAAGGACGCTGGCCCAACGAGGCGAAGGCGACGCTCCTCCTTTTTCTGGCCGTGGGTCTCGACGGAGCGCGCCCCGCCAACCTCGATCTCCGCGCGATTCGGAAGCTCATCGCCGAACAGGTGGGCTCGCGATGGGTTCCGGACCGAATCGAGGCGTACCCACTCGAGCCTCGGTCCATCGCTGGCGAGATCGATCGCGAACACTGCCGCGCGCAGTATTTGAGCGGGGCGCTTTCCTCGAAAGCACGAACGGAGATCTTCGTGCAGCTGTCGAGGCTTCGGCATATTTTTGCCGCGCGAAAGCAAACCGACTAGCGTTCGCAAGAGGAAAGAAGCTCCTCGTGGGATCGTTGGCTTGCACCGGCGCCACCCTCATGTGCTCCATGGGTGTCGCGCCTTCGTCTCTGCTCGTCCTACCGACCAACCGCGTGGTCGGCACGACGCCGATTGCGAACATCATGGACAACAAGCCGTTCGTGAACATCTTGCCGTTCGGCATGTGCACGAGCCTTGCGAATCCCACCGTCGCTTCGGCGACTGCGGCGGCCCTTGGCGTCCTCACCCCCATGCCCTGCGTGCCGCAGACGCCTGCACCCTGGGCTCCCGGAGCCCCGAAGGTGCTCATTGGCAACATGCCCGCGCTGGATCAGTCCTCGAAGCTGATGTGCATGTGGGGTGGCGTGATTTCGATTCTCGTTCCGGGTCAATTCCAGATTCAAGCAGGCTGATTTGGGAATGTCGTCCGTTCTGCCCGCGCTCACCTTGTTTCAGAAGCCTCTCGAAACGAGCGCCGAGCCAGGGCTCGATTCCGTCGACCCCCGGCTCCTGGAGCTTGCAGACCTAGGCGCTCGACGCGCATACGCGGCCGCGGCCGAGAAAGCGGCGGAGCTCGTCGGCGAAGGCATCTTCGACATCCGCGCGCTCTCGTATCTGCTCTATCAGTCGGCCCTCGACGGCGGCTTCGCTGGATTGGCCGATCTCTTCAAAGCGGTCGAGAACCTGATCGGGCCGAGCTTTCAGGTGATCGGCCCCGTGAAGAAGCGGGAGGAGCACTTCGACAAGAGGCTCGCGTGGGTTTTCGATACCTTGTCGGAGACGCTCGCCTACGCCGAAGCGAGGCAGTCTCCGGAGTGGCAGGCATGGCGCGCTGAAGGCAGCCGAGAGCAAGCGGAACGCGCCGTCGAAAACGCGGAGGTTCTGATCGGCCTCGTCGCCGCTTCCCCGTTCCGGAACGCCATGCGCAGCCTCGGCTCGTTGAGGAACTGGCTTCGTACGCAACAGGAAGCGCTCAACGCCGCGAAGTCGGTCCCTCCGAGTGACGAATCGGACGTAGCTGGGAATGCGGCGTCCAACGGTGCGGTATCGGAGTCGCAGCCCGTCGAAGCGCCGCCGAAGGTCTCGGAGCACCCCGCCATGTCGAACCGCATCGAGCTCACCGTTTCGCCGCGCTTCGTCGAGCTCTGCTCGAGGCTCGAAGCCTTCGAAAAGCTCATTGAGCGAAGGGAATTCCTGAAGGCGGCATATCTCGCGGACGAGATCCAGCAGACGCTGGACAACTTCGACCCGCGCCTCTACTTCCCCGAAATCTTCGCCCGCTACAGCGAGCTTCTCGCGAAGAACATCGAAGTCGTAGCGGAGTATTGGGACCAGAAGGAGTCCGCCGGCTGGAAGGCCTTGGGTCAGTTCTGCCAGGTCAACCTCAAGGGATTCGTCGAGAGTTGAGTCCGTGAACGGTGAGGTCGACGAGCGCCGAGCGAGGCTCGAATTCGAAAGAAAGGTGTCGAAGGCGGCGCCGCGGTTCGAGCTGAAGCCGCTGCTCGACCTGCTTCATTCCAAGGGCTACGGCCGTGGCGACATTCTCTTCGAGGGAAGCTACGAGGGCAGCACGTCGTCGCTGGTCCAAAGCGTCCGCTTCCGCAGCCGTTCGAGCCACAAGGTCGTCATCACGCTGAGCTTGGGTCTGCTCGGGGACAACAGTCTGCTGCCGAGCTACTTCCTCCAAGTTGCCGAGATGAGCCGCGAGCCGGAGAAGTTCTACGACTTCATCCGCTTCTTCGATCATTGGCTCATCCAGAACTTCGTACGGGCCATGTGTCCCGAGGATGATCCCGCGATCTATGGCGATTATCACAGGGTTCAGACGGCCTTCTTCAAGATGCTCGGGGTCGGCTCGGTCAGCACGCTCAAGTGGCTGATGCAGCTATGTTTCCCTGACCTCTGCGTGCGCGTGACGCGGCGCCCGTTCACGGAAGCGACGAGTAGCCATGCCTTCCGAACCGGCGAATCGAGGCTCGACGGCTCGGGCATCATCGGGCGCGTCTACGAAAGCGACAGCTCGGGCTTCGTGGTCGACCTCATCGCCGAGGAGGAGCAGGACGCGCACGGAAGGAACTGGCCGAGCGTCATTCGTCCGCGCCTGGAGCAAACGGTGCTGCCCTTGCTCGAGAGCTTGCGGATTCCTCTTCTCGTGCGGCTTCGAATCCTGCACCACGCCAGCTGGTCGCGCGTCGATTTCCCGTTCGCGGACGAGCACGGGTATCTCGGGTACGAGCGCATCCGGGACGACGAGGATTCTCGCCATACGGTCGTCATGTACCGTGGGATCGTCGGCGAGGCGCGCCTCGGAGGGGATTGATGTTTCTCTACAAGCACTTCATCGGCGGTTCCGAAACCAGCGAGCTCGACGACGTCATTCGCAACCTGGGTTTCGTCTTGCGTACGAAACGGGGCTGCGGCTACTTCATGCCGCAGTTCGGATTGAGCGACGTCGGTTACCGGACGCCCGAGGAGCTGGTGACCTCGCTCCGCGCCGAGCTCGCCGCGAACATTCGCCTGTTCGAGCCGCGCGTGCAGCTCTTGGACGTCGACGAGGTCTACGATGACGATGGCAAACGCGTTCGCCTCGTCGTCAACATGAAGCTACGCGATGGGAGCGAGCGTCTCCGGCTCGTCGTCGATCTCCGCAACAACTCGTTCGACATTCAACCGGACATCGAAGCTGGTTCGATCGTCGATTGATCGGCTCAGAGATCGAGCCCCGCCGTGAGGAAGAACGACCGTCGGGGCTGCGGCAATCGGGAATTGTGATCGTCCTGGCTACCGAGGTAGTTCGTGCCGAGGAAGGTAGCGGGCGTGTCTCCCGAAGCGGCCGTCGCCATGCCCGGATGGCTGTAACGCGAGTCCAGGATGTTGCTCACACGGAATCCTGCCCATAGCCCGGGGTAGAAAACGTCCGTGAAAACGAGGTTCGCATCGAGCACGAAGAAGGACGGAATCGTGCCGAGCGGGTTCGACGAGACGGGTTCGCGCGGCCCAATCCAACGACCGAGCAGGGTGCCCGAGAATGGACCGTTCTCATAGGTGAATCCCGCCCAGATCTTATCGAAAGCCAAGTCCCCGATGCGCTCGAGGTCGGGCGAGGTCGCGGACGATTCTTCCGCGATGAAATAGCGGGAGTAATAGGCCCAGAGGTGAATCGGGCGCAGGAAGAGTCTTGCACCGAAATCAGCGCCTAGGACCCTCCGGTCGGCGAGGTTTCGTGCGCCCGCGAAGTCGCTGATGATCGGATTGGTGAAGGTGATGTAGTAAGTGTCCGCATGGAGCGCGAGGCGCCAGACCGTATAGCTGAGAGCGCCTTCAATCGTTTGCGACGACTCGTCCGTCAATGCGGAGGCTCGGCGCAAATCGTAAGCCGTGGGCGAATACGCCGCCTGGCCATACAGCAACTTGATCGTGAGGTCGTCGAACGTTCCGGCGTAGCCGCCTCGGAAGGTCACGCTCGTCGAATCCGTGATGGTGCTGTGATCGACGCGAGTGCCAAGATGTAGGGCGTTTGCGGTCGGAAATATGTACTTGGCGAGCAGGTACGTACCGATCTCCTCGCCGGGGAGGCGGGTCGAATCGTCACGCGAGCTTCCACCGAGGTGATCGATCGCGTTTCCGGTCGGGTCGTCCGAATCGAGGGGGTAGGTGGTGATCGCCTTGAAGTGATAATCGGCGCTCAGCTCCGAATGCGTGAAGCGAACGCCAAGATTCAGCGCGAGCTGGTCGCCTTCGAGAAAGAGATGGCGAGCCGTGTCGATGCTGACGTCTTCGTGCAGCACGAAGGACGAGCTCTTGGCCTCGACCGAATAATAGGTAGGCCCGGCCCCTGGGGAGCCGATGTCCTCATGCAGGCGGTGGAGATTGGTCGAGGGCGAGGCAATGTCGCTCTGTCGATACTGGACCAGCGACGTCACCGCGACGCTCGGTGACAGGTTGCCTTGATGCCGACCAAAGAAGCTCCGCTCGTGCGTGGTCCAGGGGGTCTGCGTTTGATAGCGATCGGCGGCGAGGCGCGTGCCCAGGCCGGTCGTCAGCGACAAGAGCTGCGCGCCGAGCTCGAACTGGCCGACGTTGAGCCGTGCATCGAAGCCACGCTTCCGATCCGGCGAGCGAAACTTCCCCGCAATGGTCGGGTTGTCCGCGAGAACGCGCGAGCCCCAGACGAAGTCGTCGGCGTAGTACTTCGGCTTGGTGTACTCGAAGTCGTTTCCAATCGAGCGATCGAGGACGCCGTCCTCCACGTGGGCCGAGACGCGAAGGCGATAGTCCTTCGTCAGGTGCATCACGGTGCCGTCGAAAATGCGCGTCGAATCCGCGAAGCGCTTCAGGTTGCGCTGCGCGCCACCGTAGGTGACACGTCCCTCGAAGCGCGTTCCCAGGTCGTCGGACGCAACGCGGTCGCGGCCGTCCTTGGTGATGACGTTGATGATGCCCATCGCCGCATTGCGGCCGTACACCGCTGAGGCCGGGCCGTAGACGATTTCGATCCGCTCGATCTGGGAGATGGGGAACGTGGCGAGGATCTGCGTATCACCAAAGTACAGGTGGTTGAGCGGAATCCCGTCGAGCATCACGAGATAGGGATCCGCTCCCGTGCCGGGGCGATAGCCGCGCCAGTAGCTCTTCACATAGACGTCGCCGTAAGGACGGATGACGTCCATCCCGGGCAGGTCGTCGAGGGCCTGCGAGAGATCGGTATATCCGCGTGCCCGAAGGTCCTTCGCGGTGAGGACGAGGACCCAAGCCGGCGCGGACAGTGTGCTCTCGAGACGGTTCGAAGCCGAGACGATGGGGGAGTTGACGATTTCCTCCAGCGTCAGGTCTCCGCTCTTCGATTCAGCGACCTGAATCTTGGTGCCGGGCTTCGTGTGCCAACGGAGCTCGCGCGGCAGCGTGGGCGGTAAGCCACTGTCGTCTTGTCTTGGCCCCGACTCGAAAAGGATGATGTCCGCGTCCTCGGGCGGTGCGCTCTCCGCGGCGGCGAGCGACTCGGGAGGTGCTTGACGCTCCGGGGGAATCGGAGGCGCCGGCGCCGTAGGAAGGGTCATCGCCGGCGGTGCTGGCGCTGGCGCCGGTGGCACATCCGGAGCCTTGGGTACTGCGACCTGACCAAATGCAGCCGCGGGGACGTGGAGCGCAAGTGAAGCGAGCGCGGCATGCTTCAATCGCCGCGCAAGATTGCTTGCGAAACGCTGCCGGTGGCGGCTGGGGGCCATGATGCGTGCGCTCTCTTACCCCGACTGACAGTCCTGCAGCAAAATTGGGGAGGTTGGCGTCGTGTGCGGGGTCGCACCTCTCTTGGCCGGTGACGCGCGACGATCGTAGGGTCGCCGCAGGTGGCCGTTGTTCTCGGAGAAGCTCAAGCTCGCCCTCGAACTGATCGCGTCCAGTGACACCTTCACCATCCCGGCAGGTGCCATCGAAGGTTTTCACGTCAATCTCGTCACGTGGGGCTTCACCGCGGAGGTGAGCTTTCGCGTCAACTGCGAGCTGGAAGACGACCCCGTCTATCCTGCGATGACGGCGACCGCGCCGATTCGCGCGAAGCTCTCGATCGGTAGGTATCGCGGTCCGGACGAGCAGGTGACACCCCTCGTGCTCGGTGGCTACGTCGTCGAGCGCTCGTTCGAGGAAACCACGAGCGAGGATCTCGAAGGGGAGCCCGTCGTCGGACGTCTCTATCGTCTCCGCATCGTCGACCCCGCACGCGCCCTCTGGAAACGTCACTTCCCCGTCGAGCTCTACGTAAACGCTTCCATGAAAGAGGTCGTCCAGGCGCACCTCTTCGGCGGAATCGAGGTCACCTACGACTTCACCAAGCTCGACGAGAAGCACGATGTGCTCTGTGTGAGCACGTCCCCCGGGTCAGCGAGCTTCTACGACTTCATCGTCTGGTACATCGCTCGCCACGACGGCGTCTTGGAATTCGATCCCGGCACGGGTCGATATCGAATCGGCGGCGAGAAGAAGGCCGGCAAGGCTCAGCCATTCGATGCCAGCTGTGTG
>Ga0180215_1002745_pt1 | contig 17297 bp, 16 predicted proteins | sample eDN3rd37CBELigBY_FD_128871 | JGI IMG/M metagenome (GOLD analysis project Ga0180215, IMG submission 128871) | Enriched backyard soil microbial communities from Emeryville, California, USA - eDNA 3rd pass 37_C BE-Lig BY (version 2) (version 2) | ecosystem: Environmental > Terrestrial > Soil >... | reverse complement strand
GGAGGCGACCAGCAGGTCGGCCAGCGCCAGTATGCCGGTCAGTGGCGTCCGGATGTCGTGGGCAAGCGCGGCGAGCGCGGTCTCCACGGCACGGTGCTGTGAGGACGGAGCGCGTTTGCGCGCCGGCGCGGACTTGCGCGCACGCTTCGCTGCCTTTTGCGCTGGTCTGCCCCGCCCCATGATTCGCAAGCATCGCATGGCCGGCGCGGGGTGCGCCATTCACGCTTGCGGCAGGCCGACCAACCTGCGGATGTCCATCGGGTTTGCGCCGCCCGCCCGCAGCGCGCGAAGGCCGGTCGCCAGTGTCGACTTCGAAAGCTTGCGGCCGCGGGAATCGCGCACCAGCCGATGGTGCCAATAAGCCGGCTGCGGAAATCCGAGCAGCACCTGCAACAGCCGGTGCACGCTGGTCGACCAGAACAGATCCTGCCCCCGCACAACATGGGTCACACCCTGCAGGGCATCGTCGACCACGACCGACAAATGGTAGCTCGTCGGCGTCTCCTTGCGGGCAAGGATCACATCCCCCCAGGCCAGTGGATTGGCCGCGATCGTGCCGCTCTCGCCGGCGGGTCCCTCCCCGGCTTCGCTCCAGGTCAGGTCGCCGGCCAGTGCCGCGGCCCGCGCCATATCGAGCCGCAAGGCATACGGCTCACCGGCCACAATCCGCGCCTGGCGTTCGGCGTCGCTTAAGCTGGCCCGGCTGCCGGGATAGAGCGGCGCACCGTCGGGATCGCGCGGCCAGCCCTCACCGCGCGCCGTGACCTGCTCTGCGATCTCGCCGCGGCTCTCAAAGCTCGCATAGACGAGACCCAGCGCCTGCAGCTTCGCCAGCGCGTCGCGATAGGCATCGAAATGCTCCGATTGCCGCCGGACCGGCTGTTCCCAGGCGATGCCCGCCCAGGCCAGGTCCTCATAGATCGCATCCTCGTATTCAGGCTTGCAGCGCGTGCGATCGATGTCCTCGATCCGCAGCAGCAGGCGGCCGCCCGTCTCCCGCGCCAGATCGGCGTTCAGCAAAGCCGACAGCGCGTGACCCAGATGCAGATAGCCGTTCGGCGACGGCGCGAAGCGGAAAACGGGTGGACACATTGCTAGCCACGCACTCCGTTTCCCTCTCTCCTTGGGGAGAGAGGCGAGCATCGAAGATGAGAGCCAGGTGGGGGGTATCTTTCTGCACGACGCGCTGCAAGAAACCCCTCACCCGGTTCATCGCTTCGCTCGGGCCTCTTCCCCAAGGGGAGAGGGAATCGCAGAATGCCGCAACGAATGACCCAATTCCTCCACACGCAGTCCGATCTCGCTGCCGCGCTCGCGCGCCTCGTGCAGGCCGACCCGCGCCTGGCGCCTGTTCTTGCCAAGGCGGGCGAGCCTGCGTTACGCCGCGGCGAGCCCGGCTTTCCCGGTATCGCCCGGATCATCTGCGGACAGCAATTGTCGACCGCGAGCGCCCGCGCGATCTGGGATCGGTTGCAGGCGGCCTTCGATCCGTTTCATCACGACGCGCTGCGCCGCGCGCGGGCCGACCGCCTCGCGCGGCTCGGATTGTCTGCGGCCAAGATCAAATCGATCAAAGCGATCGCAAACGCCATCGCCGGAGGCGAGCTTGATTTCGACCGTCTTGCGCAAAGCGACGCCGATGCCGCGCATGCCGCGCTGATCGCATTGCATGGCATCGGCCCATGGACGGCCGACATCTACCTCCTGTTCTGTCTCGGCCATGCCGACGCGTGGCCGGCCGGCGATCTTGCCTTGCAAGAGTCGGCGCGCATTGCGCTTGGGCTGAAAGAACGGCCGACCGCAAAGGAACTGGCGCTCATCGCCGATGCATGGCGGCCATGGCGCGGCGTGGCTGCGCATCTGCTATGGGGTTACTATCATGTCGTGAAGCGGCGCGAGGGTGTCGCCGTCGAAACGAAGCCAACCAAACCGAGGGCCGCGAAAGCGGCCGAACGCACATCAGCAGGGAAAACAAAACGCAATGGCCGGACCAAACGTCCCGGTGCTATCGGGGCCAAGCCTTGAGCCGACATCCGGCAAAACCAAACGTCTCGTCGTATTTCTGCATGGCTATGGGGCCGACGGAAACGATCTGATCGATATCGGCCGGGCCTGGCAGCCGATGCTGCCCGACACCGCCTTCGTGTCTCCGCATGCGCCTGAGCCCTGCGGCCAGGCGCCGGTCGGCCGGCAATGGTTCGGTCTCACCTTTCGCGATCCGGAGGAGCGCTGGCGCGGTGTGAAGCAGGCGGCACCCGCGCTGAATGGCTATCTTGAGTCGGAATTGCAGCGCCGGCAATTGCCGCCATCCGCGCTGGCGCTGGTCGGCTTTAGCCAGGGCACCATGATGGCGCTGCATGCCGGGCTGCGGCGGCAGGTTCCACCGGCAGCCATCGTCGGTTATTCGGGCATGTTCATCATGCCGGGGGACGGGCCGCCCGAAACGGTTGCAGGCGAAATTGTGTCACGCCCGCCGATCCTGCTGATCCATGGCGATCGGGACGAACTGATCCCGGTGCAGGCGCTGTTCCATGCCTCCTCGTCCCTGTCCGCCCTCGACGTGCCGGTGGAATGGCACATTTCGCAGGGGGTTGGGCACGGCATCGACCAGGAGGGGCTGCGGCATGGCGGCGAGTTCCTGGCAAGGCGGTTCGGGCTATAAGGGCTCCCCCCGCGAGCAAAGCGGGTTCCAAGGAGAGTTCGCGAGGCGCGAGCGGGGATGATGGGACGCAGCGCGGTAAGCCTTGTTGCTACCTTCACATTCCCGTCGCACTCCCGTATACAAGAGATGAATTCACGGTGCTTGAAAGGAGCGCCATCGCTTGAACGTCCACGTCTCGCCAAGCGGATTTCCGGCTCTGGTGTTGAACGCCGATTTTCGTCCGCTAAGCTATTACCCGCTGTCGCTATGGTCCTGGCAGGACGCGATCAAGGCGGTGTTCCTCGAACGTGTGAATATTGTCGCCAATTATGACCGCGCAGTGCGGTCGCCCAGCTTCGAGATGAAGCTGCCGAGCGTGGTCTCGCTCAAGACCTTCGTCAAACCGTCGACCCACCCCGCCTTTACACGCTTTAACGTCTTCCTGCGCGACCGGTTCGCCTGCCAGTATTGCGGCGCCGATGATGACCTCACGTTCGATCATCTCATCCCGCGTTCGCGCGGCGGCCTCACCACCTGGAACAACGTGGTCGCGGCCTGTTCGCCCTGCAATCTGCGGAAGGGCAGCAAGACCATGGCGGAGGCCAACATGCATCCGTCGCAGATGCCGTTCCAGCCGACCGTGCAGCACCTGCATCGCAATGGACGCCTATTCCCGCCGAACTATCTGCACGAAAGCTGGATGGACTATCTCTACTGGGACACCGAGCTGGAGCCGTAAGGCTCAGCAGCGGACCAGCGAGCACTCCGATCTCATCGAGATGGCGGCATCCGGTCAACGTCATCGCGTTTGCCGTATTCTGCCAGCAACATCTGCACGGCAGACGAAACGCCGACCGCGCGGGCGGCAGGGTCCGGTCGACGGCCAGCGCCATGTATCGGATAGCCCCGGGTATCGCTTCGCTCCCCCGGGCTACGGAGATGGAGTCGTCGCCGGTAGCCCGCATGAGCGGAGCGCCATGGGGCGATGCGCGTGGCCCTGCTCTTCACGAACCCGGGCGCCATGCAAGGCGCGCCGCCGTCAGCTCAGCGTCTCGCTCGGAGGCAGCGTCTGCCATGCGCGCCACGCGCCCCAGCCGGCGATCAGCGACAGCACCAGCGAAATGATTGCATTGTAGCCGGCCAGCGAAATACCCAGGAAACTCCAGGGGATTTCGTCGCAGCGCACGACGCGAATGTCCTTCAATTTTTCCAGCAGTCCGCCAGCCGTGCCGAGATCGCTGAGTCCGCCGCCCGCGCAGTCCCTCGGACCCTCCCAGAATTTCCATTCGACGCCCGCGTGATAGGCGCCGAGGCCGGCATTCCACAGCATGCCCAGCGCGATCACCGCGAGCGCAGCGACCAGCACCTTCTGCGAGGCGCCATGAGAGGCCCCCAGCAGCACCAACACCGCAAGCGGGATCGCAAAATAATAGGCGTAACGCTGTTCGAGACAGAGCGGGCACGGCGGCAGGCCGATCACCACCTGAAAGAACCAGGCGCCGAGGATCGTTGCGAGTGCGAGGATTGCGACCGCGCTCGCCGCCAGCCATATCGGTTCGTCTCTCTTCATGCGATCGAACGCTGCGACAATCTCGTTCATCCCGGCTCCCGGTTCGGCATCGGAGTGGTCCGCATTCACGGGAAAGAGGCGCCTTGCGTCAAGACACAGGGCCGCGAGCGGAAGCCGACGCCTGTCGCTCCAGATCACCCTGCGCGCCCGCGCGCAAATCCGCTTGATCGGGGGAGGCGCTCCCCTTATGTCTGCGCCGGGATGGGTTTCTCCCTCCCCGCGCCCGAAAGAGCGTCTCGTCGCGGCGTTGCCCCTGTGGCGGAACTGGTAGACGCGCCTGACTCAAAATCAGGTGGCCGCAAGGTCGTGCTGGTTCGATTCCGGCCAGGGGCACCAAGACACTTCACCAGCCTACCCATCGCAATCGGCCTGCCCGTAGCAGCCGCTGCGGGAGAAATCACAGCGGATTCGGGCCATCGGAATCCGTCGATCGCCGCAGGGCGCCGCCGGACGGCAGCGCGCTGTGCGTAAATGGTGTTCATGCGCGCGACGGCCGCCGTCACCGGGCGATGCCTCGGTCGGCAGCGATACCTTCACGGGCAAACTGCATCGGGCGCGGATCGAATTCCGACGACATCCTCGTGGTCGACGCGCGCAACAATTCTCTCGAAGGCATGAACGGCGCCGACACCATTGATGGCGGCGATGGCAACGACACGATTATCGGCGGCGGCGGCGACGACATCCTCACGGGGGGCGGACGGCTTCGATCGATTCACCTTTCAGAACGGCTTCGGCAACGACGTCATCACCGACTTCCAGTCGGCAGAAGCCGATGTGATCGACCTGACCGGCGTGTCTGGCGTTGACGACTTTGCCACGGCGCAGTCGCTCGCCACGCAAAGCGGACCGGATACGGTCATCGACTTCGGCGGCGGAAATGTCATCACCATGGACGGCGTGTTGCTCTCCTCTCTCGGCACATCAGACTTTGTGTTCGGCACGCCGTAATCGCGCTGGGCGGCGGCGCGGGCATCGACATGGGAAGCAACGTCCGCGCAATTGACGCAAACCCCGCCCTTCAATAGCCTTCCGGACATTCATGCACGCCCGCAACAAAGCCGGGCAACGGGAGGACAGCATGATCAAATCGGCTTTCGCATGTCTTGTGTTTGCGCTTTTCGCGTTTACAGCACCAGCGCAGGCGCAATTGACCGATGCCCAGAAAATGGAGCGCAACAAGAAGAATGTAGTCGAGTTCTACAACGCGGTCCTCAACGAAAAAAACTACGACAAGGCCGCGACCTATGTCGGCGCGACCTATATCCAGCATAACCCCGTCGGCGCCGACGGGCTCGAAGGCATCAAGGGCTTTATCAATTTCCTGCGCGACAAGTTTCCGAACAACAAGAGCGAGATCAAACGGGTATTCGCCGACGGCAATTACGTCATCGTGCATGTCCACGCGGTGCGTGAGCCCGGCCAGCGCGGCAATGCAATCTTCGACCTGTTCCGGCTCGACGATAACGGCAAGGTGCTCGAACACTGGGACGCCGTACAGCCGATCCCGGACCCGGAAAAGGCGCTGAACAAGAACGGTATGTTCTGAGGTCTGTTTCGGTCGCGGAGCCACGCGGCTCCAGCGACGCTGGGTCGATATTGACGATCCGTATACTGTCCACCGGGATGCCGATGGACAGTGCCGGCCCATGCGCAGATGCTGCCTCATCTCACAAGCCCGGAGCCAGCCATGACCAAGCGCGTGTTTCTTGCTGCAGCGATCGTCGCCATGACCGCCGGCTTCTTCCAGGAGGCGCAGGCGCAGGAGCTCTCGCTGGTCGGGACCTGGACCGGTCAGCGCGAACGCATGGCCAAAGTCGAGGGCTATCGCGACGGTCCCGCGATCCTCGTGGTCACGGAGCAGAAAGGCCGCGCGTTCAAGGGCCACCTCACCCGCTCTAACAAGGACAGCGATGTGAAGGAGGAATTGTGGGGCGCCTTCACGCCCAACGGCCATCTCATGGTGGGCTCGGACGAGGAAGGCTTCTACTGGTTCACGCTCGTCAATCCGGACACGCTTGACTACTGCTATTCCGAGGCCGGCGCGTCGGCCCGCACCACCTGCGCCCGCTTGATCCGCCAAAAACAATAGCGGACGCCGCCGGCAAATCATCCTCTTGCGCCGCCCGGCATGTTGTGGAATGCGAGCCGTGCCGCCTGCGCGCCTCGCGCAGCCGCGCGCAAACAACCTCGATTTATCGGGCCGCCCCCGCTTCCAGCCAGAACGTCTCCATCAGCCCGGCGCCCTTGACCTCGACCGCGCCGCGCGGCACGAACCTGAATTGCCCCGCGAGCCGCTCGGCCACCGCTTTCGACACATGAACATGCCCGGGCGCGCCGTGCGATTCCATACGGCTCGCGATGTTCACGGTCGTGCCCCAGATGTCGTAGGCGAACTTGCGTTCGCCGATCACCCCGGCGATTGCCGGGCCGGTATGCACGCCGATCCGAAGATCGATCGGCGCGTCGATCTCCCGCCGGATCTCGGCAAAGCTGTCGAGCATGGTGAGCGACAGCCGCGCCGCGATCGCGACATGATCCTCGCACGGCTCCGGAATGCCAACCGCCACCATATAGCCGTCGCCGATGGTCTTGATCTTTTCGGCGCGATGCTGGTCCACCAGCCTGTCGAATGCGGAAAAGATGCGGTTGAGGACGCCGACGACATCGGCCGGCGACAGCTTGCCCGAGAACGGCGTGAAATTGACGATGTCGGCGAACACGATGGTCGCTTCGGGAATATGGTCGGCGACCATGCCGGCGCCGCCATTGATGCGGTCGACCACGGCGCGCGGCAGGATCGACAGCAGCAGGCTGTCGTTGCGCTCCTTGGCGATACGGATTTCCTGCATCATCGCGCGCTCGCGGTCGCGCAGCAGCTTGTTTTCGAGCGAGGACCGGATGCGCGCGCGCAGCAGCGCCGGCGCAAACGGCTTCGGCAGGTAATCGACCGCACCCGCCTCGATGCAGCGAACGATCGAGTCCATCTCGTCGAGCGCCGAAATCATGATCACCGGTATCTCCGCGGTGCGTGAGTCCCGCTTCAGCGTGGCCAGCACCTCGTAGCCGCTCATTTCCGGCATCAGCACGTCAAGCAGGATCAGGTCGAAGGCGCGAGCGCGCAGCAGCGCAAGTCCGTCCTTGCCGGACGCTGCGGTCTCGACCGCATGGCCGTCGCGCGCGAGCTGCCGCGCCAGCAGATCGCGGTTGGAGTCATTGTCGTCAATCACGAGAATCTGGCCTGCGATCGCCTTCGGCGCCGCTGCCGGCTGCGACACGCGCAGCGCATCAAGCACGCGCGAAGCCTCGGCGAAGGACGGCTCGGCGCGAGCGAGCGAAGCCTCGCCCGAGAACGCCACCAGCGCATCGATGCGCGCCAGCATGCCGTCGGCGGCCGCGAGCAGCTTCTCCAAGTCGGGCAGCAGCGAGTCGTGCCCGCTTTCGCGGGCATCCTCCACGATCATTTCACCGTAACCTTTAACGGCGTTGATCGGCGTGCGCAGGTCGTGTCGCAACCGGGTGCGGTAACCGTCGATATCCTTGACCTCGCCGCTCTGGCGCAGCACTTCGTCGAGCAGCGCCTGCAGGCTCAAGCCCGCACTTCTGATCCGGTCGAGATCGGCGCGATAGCCTGTCAGACCGGCCTGCTCCGCATCCTCGATCACGATGTCGGCAAAGCCGACAATCGCAGCCGCCGGCGCAACGAATTCCTGACGCAGTTGCGCGCGCAACGCATTGTGCAAGCGGGCACTATCGCTGTCAGGCCGGGCCATCATTTCGGCAGGAGCGCGCTGATCTTTCCAAGCAGCCGCGGCAATTCGATCGGCTTGGTGTCGAAATCGTCACACCCGGCCTGAAGCGCCTCCTGGCGGTCGGATTCCATCGCATGCGCCGTCAGCGCGATCACCGGGATCGCCTTGGTCGCTTCGTCCGCCTTGATGGTGCGGGTCGCCTCCCAGCCGTCCATCACCGGCAGGCTCATGTCCATGAGGATGAGGTCGGGCTTTTCGCTCTTCGCCATCTCGACGCCCTCGCGCCCGTTCACGGCCATCACGACTTCGAAATTGTTGCGCAGCAGACGACGCGACAGCATGTCCCGGTTCATTTCATTGTCTTCGACGAGGAGAATTTTCGGCATTGCGGACGCTCTTGGTTCATGTCGCGGCGAGTGCGGTGGCCAGACTTCTTCCCCCTGAAACGGGGAGGGTCGGAGCGGGAGTCAGATCAGTTGCGGACAAGGCGCCCGCCTGCGGCGGGCGACCGCCCCCTTTCAGGGCGGATCAGGAGCGAGGCACTTGCGCTCGACAATACGATCTTTCATCCCGCGACCTTTTCCGCCGGCTGGCGCGCAATCGCCGCGAGCGCGGAGCCGAGCGAGGCCAGTGGCTGCGCCCCCTTGGTCAGCACGAGGAGGGTCCGCTCGTTGATCACCCGGCGTTCGGCCTCGGTGAGATCCTTTGCGGTGAGCACCACGATCGGCACCTTCGCGAGTTCGGGAGCATCCTTGACGCGATCGAGAAAAGCAAAGCCGTCCATCACCGGCATCATCAGATCGAGCAGCACCAGCGCCGGCTTCGGGTTTTTCTTCAGCCAGTCAAGCGCCGCCTGGCCGTTTTCCGCTTCCACCGCTTTCAGGCCCGCCTTCTCCACGGTGGAGCGGACCACCGCGCGCACATCCGCAGAATCGTCGACCACCAGCACCACCGCTTCGCGCGTGGTGGCCGCGAAACGCCGCAGGAGTTCGATCAGCCGGTTCCGGTCGACCGGTTTCGTCATGTATTCGGAGGCGCCGAGCGAGTAGCCCATCGTGCGCTCGTCGACGATGGTCAGCATGATGACCGGAATCGGCGCGAGGGCGGGGTCGGATTTCAGTTTGCCGAGCACGCTCCAGCCGTCGAGCTTCGGCATCATGACATCGAGCGTGATGACATCCGGCCGCTCGCTGCGCGCGATTTCCAGCGCCTGCACACCGTCATAGGCATGCAGCAGACGATACCCCTCCTTGGCGATGGTCGCGCGCAGCACATCATGCACCGTCGGATCGTCGTCGACGATCAGCACGGTCTTGCCGGACAGGTCGCCGTCGGCAGCCGGCGCGCCCGCCTCGACCCGCGGCGTGGCCGCATCCTTGCCGCCATCCGGCAGGGTTATGGTGAAGGTCGAGCCCTGGCCGGGTGCGCTCGTGACCGAAATGTCGCCGCCGAGCATCGTGCAGAAATGCTTGCTGATGGTCAGCCCGAGCCCCGTGCCCCCGTAATTGCGGGTGGTGGACGCGTCCGCCTGGGTGAAGGCCTGGAACAGGCGCCCGATCTGCTCGTCGTTCATGCCAATGCCGGAATCTGTGACGGCAAATGTGAAGGTCGCGCGACCCTGATCGGAGACCTGCTTGCTGACCGCGAGGGTGATGAGCCCGCTTTTCGTGAATTTTGCGGCATTGCTGAGCAGGTTGATCAGACTCTGTTTCAGCTTCACAAGGTCAACCCGCATCGTGCCGATATCGGCCGGCGCGTCGATCTCGAACCGGTTGCCGTTCTTGTCGATCAGCGGCGTCACCAGCACGCGCACCTCGGCGAGTAGCCGGCTGAGGTCGACATCCTCCAGATGCAGGTCCATGCGGCCGGCCTCGATCTTCGACAGGTCGAGAATGTCGTTGATCAGCCCAAGCAGATGCTTGCCCGCGGTTTCGATCTTGACGAGATCGCCCTCGCTCGCCTTGTCGCCGCGATCCTGTGCATCCTCGCGCAGGATTTCGCTGTAGCCGATGATCGCGTTCAGCGGCGTGCGCAATTCGTGGCTCATATTGGCGAGGAAGGCGGATTTGGTGCGCGAGGCCGCTTCCGCCTGATGGCGCGCGGTTTCGGCCTCTTCCCGCGCCTGCTGGATATCGCGTGCGTTTTCGCGAAACACCACGAGGGCGCGGCTCATGGCGCCGAGTTCGTCGGAGCCGGCCGGCGGCAATGGCGTATCGAGCTGGCCGCTTGCGACTGCTAGCATCGCATCCGTGACCTGCTGCAGCCGCGCGACCACGTAGCGCTGCACGAAGAACCAGACGACGAAAACGGCGACCATGAGGCTGAGCAGCGAAATGCCGATCAGCCAGAAGCGGGTATTGTCGAGGGCCCGCCGCGTGGCGGCCGTGGTCTGCGCCGCCTCGGCCTCGACCTGGTCGACCAGCGCCGAAACCAATGTCTGCATGTCCTCGGCCGATTTTTCCAGGCCGGCCTGAAGAGTCTCGGCGGCGGCCCGCTGTTCGAGGTATGAGCGGCGCAACGCAAAGATGCCTCCGCCGCCCGATCCGAGCGCCAGCACCGACCGCGCAACCTTGTCGATCGCCACCGCCTCCGACCGGTCGAATGTCGGATCTTTCATGATGAAGGCCAGTCCGCCGTCGAAGCGTTCCTTGATCTCGTCGAACGCCTTCTGTCCCTCGGCCACGGCCTTCGGTTCCGGCGCGGTCGCCGACCGGTAGAGCACACCGACCGAGCGGTATGTGTCGCCGCGCAGCCCGTTGACCACCAGTTGTACCTGATCGGTCTGCCGCGGCAGCAGCAGCAGGCGTTCGGCAAGCTCGGCACTGTCGCGCGTCAGGCGCGCAATCGCATTGTCGAGCGCTGAATTGACCGAGATCCGCTCGCGGACCATGCGGTCCAGCTGACCGATTCGGCCGTCGAGCTGGGCAATCAGGGACTGCAGTTTTTCAATCGCCGCGGCGTCCTGCGTCGCATCGCGCAATCGCGACAGCGCCGACCAGAGCTGACCGATGCGCTCGGTGGCGTCGTTCATGCGCCCGAAACGCTGCACATCGGTAGTCGCGCCGGCGAGTTGCGCGCCGGCGGCGGCAATGGCTCTGGCGTTGGTTTCGACCGCAAGCGCGAACTTGACTTCGGGCAGGCTCTCTTCCGTGAGCTGCCCCATTGCGGTTTCGATCCGGCCGAATTGCTGGACTGCGACCAGCGCCGCGATCGCGGTCAGCGCCGCGATCACAATGAAGGCAAGCATCAGCTTCGCGGCAATGGTGCGCCGCCAGGACCGCCTTGTGTCCGTCATGAGTGGCCGGTCCAGACTCGTCATTTAGGGGGCCCTTCCGCGACGCCGACGCGGCGCATCGCTCATAGCGGATTGCGCCACGCAAGTCTAAACTGCACGTAAATCCAGGAGACCAGAACCATGAACGAAGACGCTCTGAATACGTCGATTCGCAAATTCCTCAAGGAGGTCGGCGTTACCTCGCAGCGCGAGATCGAGAAGGCGGTGCGGGATGCCGTCGCCAACGGCCGGCTCAAGGGCAATGCGCCGCTGCCGGCGCGCGTCGTGCTGACGATTGAGCCGCTCGGTCTGACGCACGAGGTCGATGGTGCGATCCGGATCGAATAGCGCAGCCAGGGCACCGGGCCGCCGGGGGGATCAAGCAGTGTTGCGGCGGCCGAATGCCGCCTCCATCTCGCGCCGGACCTTCACCGCGAGGTCGGCGGCGTCATAGTCCACATCGCTCCACCGCAGCACCGCACCTTCAGCTAGGTCGCGCTTGAGCCTGACCTGATGCGCGAGCCCGAGAGGCAGATATCCCGCATCGAGCGAGGCCTGCGCCGGCGCCTGCTTGCCCCAGACGCAGAAACCGCCTTCCCCGTCCAGCATCTCGCCAGCCTTCAGATCGCGCTTGGCGGTCGCCACCACGTCGGAATGAAAACCGACCGGCGCCCCGGTCGGCTCGCCGCGCAACGCAACCGAGGCGACAGAAATGCCGAGCTCCAGTCCGATCATATGGGTCGGCCGATACAGCGCCGCATAACGCCCGCTCTTGTCCGGCATTAGGTGATATTCGCGGAAGCAGCGGCGCGCATAATCGCTCTCGCCCTCGAACACCACGAAGGTGCCCATCGCCAGATGATGCGGCACGTCGCGCTCGTTCCGATCGACCGACGACACCACCTCGGTGACGCCCGCCAGTTCCAGTGCGCCGCCCTCGGCCTTGGGCTTGCAGATATCGGCGAGTTCGAAGCGGCTCGCGGGCGGAAAGCCGAGGCCATGCGTCTGCGGCACGAGACCTGTGGCATTGCACACGGCGGTCATCTCGATGCCGGACTTGGTGCCGTCGATGAAGGAGTTGAACATTTTCGGATTGATCGAGCCGCGATCGTCGATCTTCAGATACTTGTCGAGAATCTCCCACACCGTGTCCGGGTTAGAGCGGTGATAGCTCGGGTGATAGCGCGTGCCCTTGCCTGCGGATATGACCTTGAAGCCGCAGGCGCGTGCCCAGTCGACCTGCTCGCAAATCAGCGCCGGCTGATCACCCCATGCGAGGCTGTAGACCACGCCGGCCGCGCGCGCCTTGCGCGCCAGCAGCGGACCTGCCAGCGCGTCCGCTTCGACATTGACCATCACGATATGCTTGCCATGGTCGATCGCCTTGAGCGCAAAGCCGATGCCGGTCTTCGGATCGCCGGTCGCCTCGACGATCACGTCGATGTCGGGACACGCAATCAGCGACCCGGCATCATCGGTGACGAATGTCGTGCGCGCTTTCAGCGCGTTACCGAGCGACCCGGCCGCATATTGCGCAGCGTCCCATCCGGCCGATGCGAGCTGATCTTTCGCGCGCGCGACGTTCAGATCGGCAAGTCCGACGAGGTGCATGCCCGTGGTGCGCCGCACCTGCGTGAGAAACATGGTGCCGAACTTGCCGGCTCCGATCAGGCCGACGCGGATGGGGCGTCCGGCGGCTTCGCGCTCGCTGAGCTTGGCATAGAGATTCACAGATGGTCCTCCCCCCCGCGGTTCTTCACCCCCCCGGCAAGGGGGAGGCCGAGTTGCGAAAAGCAAGTCGGGTTGGGGCCAGCCGAACAAGACACCCCACTCTCGGAAATATCCGACTTCAGTTGGGAGGGAGTCCAGACCTCAAAGCGATTGTCTTGAATAACGCAATCGAAGGAGCAGCCTTACTGGCATGCGGCCTTGATCACCACCGTTTCGGTCCGGCATTCGCTTTCGTCGCGCCGCAGCAATGCACGCGCCGAGCATTTGCGCGAGGTGGTGATGTCGGCGCTCTTGCCGATGGCGAAACCCTTGTCCTTGCAGATCGCCTCCGCCGCAGCCTGGCAATCGGGCGATCCGTTGGGCGCCGGCTCGCAGACCTGCCGGCCCTCAACCAGGCGCGTCTTGGCGAGGTTCTTGAAGGCGTCGGCCGCTTCTTTCTGCGCGGCGGCGGCCTCTTTCACGGCCTGCTCGGTGCGCTGATTCATCTCGCGCCAGCGCGCGTTGCTTTCGTCAACGCTCGCCTTCAGCTTGGCATTGGTCTCGTCGGCGCGCGCCTTCAGCTTCGCGTTGGCCTCCTCGACGCTGGCTCGCCACTTGGCATTGGCCTCGTCGACCTTCGCCTTGAGTTCGCGGTTCCAGCGCTGCCATGCACCGAAAAAGCCCTCATCCTTGCGAGGTGCCTCGCTTGCCTGGGGCGGCTCCGCGGCCTGCACCTCGGGCTCGGCTTGCGACAGCGGTGGCGGGGCGACGGGACCGGCTTGCGGTTCCGCAGTCTGCGCGAGCGCAGGTTGAGACAGAAGGCACAGCGCCCCGGCCGCCAGCCAACCACGAAAGGCGGGCGGAAAGACAGGTCGTCCTCGTGCTGCCGGTCTGGCCATTGCGCGATCCAAGTGTCTCAGAAGTCTCGGATGCTGGTGTGCTTGAAGTGTAGCATACCGTCTCGGCGTCGCCGACACGGCTTTTGCCGCGCGCGGGTGGCGAAATTGAGGAACCGGCCGCCGGAATTTCTAGATCACATAGACCGCCGCGACGATACCGACCACGATCAGGACGGCGGCGAGCGTCGCCCACAATCCGAGCCGCTCTTCGATGATCGCGCGCGCCCGCTCGCCGTAACGATGCAGGATAAAGGCGAGGATGAAGAACCGCGCCCCGCGCGTGATCACGGAAAACAGGACGAACAGCAGCAGGTTGTATCCTGCGAAGCCCGATGTGATGGTCACGAGTTTATAGGGGATCGGTGTCAGCCCCTTCAGCAGGATGATCAGCGCCCCCCATTGCGCATAATATTCCTTGAAGGCGTCGGCTTCGGCCCCAAGCCCATAGGCCGAAATCACCCACTGCCCGACCGAGTCATAGAGCAGCGCCCCGATCACGTAGCCCAAAACGCCTCCCGCTACCGAGGTCCAGGTGCAGAGGAAGGCATATGAATAGGCTTTGTCCGGCCGCGCCAGCGACATCGGGATCAGCATGGCGTCGGGCGGGATCGGGAAGAACGAACTCTCCGCGAACGAAACCGAGCCCATGATCCACTTCGCGGCTGGTCGATAGGCCGCCGCAACGCACCAGTCATACATCCGGCGGAGCATGCTCGTCCTGTCGGTGAAACCGCCGCTGAGGCGCGGCGCGAGAGGCCGGATCAATAGCCGGATCGGCGTCGCTTGGGAATGCGGCTGGGTTGCAGCGCCACGACTTTTCGACGCACCACCCGCACGGCGGCGGCAACCGGCTCGGCCGGCATGTCCTTCGGCGGCTTCTCTGCGAGGCCCAGCAGCCGCTCGCGCCGGTCCATCTCGGCCCAGACGTCCTGAGGACGGATTCCGGCTTCAGCCCAGAGCACGACCAGATGGTAGAGGAGATCGGCGCTTTCGCGCACCGCGGCCTCGCGATCGCCGCGCATCACATCGACCACGACCTCGACCGCCTCTTCCGCCATCTTCTTGGCGATCTTGGCGCGCCCCGAACGCATCAACCGCGCGGTGCGCGACAGTTGCGGATCGCCCTTCTGCAGGGCGAGCACCGATCTGTGCAACCGTTCGAGAGAATCACTCATGCTTCGACAATAGCGTCAACGGATTCAATAATCGTTAACGATTTCGTTCGGGCCCGCCTGGCTTGCAAAATTAGTGCGACGCTCAACATCGAGCCGCAAAAAAAGCCCGGCGGGTTTACCCGGCCGGGCTGCAGTCTGAACGTCCGGCTTTGTCCCACCGGTTTACTAATCGCGCTGCAGCCCAAGCGGCAGCAGCGGAATTTCAGGGGTGATGGGGGCGGCGCGCGCACATGCGCAAATGCGTTTGAGATGCGTTCGCCTCGACACTCACCCACGCCGCGCAATGATTTGGCATCGCCGATGCGACTTTGGGAGAGAACGACGAATTATGTTTTTGTAACGAGCCGGTCATGCGCCGGTAATGAACACTGCCACCTGACGCGCAACATGCGACAGCCTGCGAAGTAGCCTGCGGATTCGTAGCCCGGGCAAGCGAAGCGATGCCCGAGCCACCCGACACATGGCGGTCGCCTTGTAGACTCGACCCGCATGTGGCGTCGCTCATGCGGGCTACACCTACGGCGCTACTCCTCCGTCGCAAGCAGACTCGCATTGCCGCCGGAGGCGGCGGTGTTGATCGCGATCACCTGCTCGGTCGCAAAGCGTCGCAGGTAATTCGGACCGCCCGCCTTGGGCCCGGTGCCGGAGAGCCGCGTGCCGCCGAACGGCTGCGTGCCGACCACCGCGCCGATCATGTTGCGGTTCACGTAAACATTGCCGTTGGCGAGCCTGTCCGCGATCTCGGTCACGCGCGCATCGATGCGCGAGTGAATGCCGAGCGTGAGGCCGGTTCCGTTGCCCTCGATCTCGTCGAGCAACGCGTGCAGCTCATGCGCGCGAAAGCGCACGACATGCAGGATCGGACCAAACACCTCCTCCTGCAAATCCGACGCATGTGGAAGCGCGATGACGGTCGGCGGCACGAACAATCCGGACGCCGGCATCGCGTGGTCCCGATCCCAGCGATAACGGATGCGGGCTTCATGTTTCGCAATCCAGCCGTCCAGCCGTTCCTTCGACTCGGCGTCGATCACGGGCCCGACATGCGTCGCCGGGTCGCGCGGATCGCCGAGCGTCAGCGTCGCCGCCGCCCCCGCAACCATGTCGAAGACCTGATCAGCCACCTCCTCCTGGACGCACAGCAGCCGCAGCGCCGAGCAGCGCTGCCCGGCCGAGCGGAATATGGAACTGACCACGTCGTCCGTCACCTGCTCGGGGAGCGCCGTCGCGTCCACGATCATGGCGTTGATACCGCCGGTCTCGGCGATAAACGGCACGATCGGACCGTCCTTCGCCGCCAGCGCGCGATTGATGATGCGGCCGACCTCGGTCGAGCCGGTGAAGGCGACGCCCGCGACCCGGGGATCGGCGACCAGCGCCGCACCGACCTTGCCGTCACCCAGCACGAGATGCAGCGCCCCCTGGGGGATGCCCGCTTCATGCAGCAGCCGCACCGTCTGATACGCAATGAGCGGCGTCTGCTCGGCGGGCTTCGCCACCACCGCATTGCCCGCGGCGAGCGCCGCCGTGACCTGGCCTAGAAAGATCGCGAGCGGGAAATTCCAGGGCGCGATGCACACAAACACGCCGCGCCCGCGATAGCGCAACTCGTTGGTCTCGCCGGTCGGACCCGGCATCGTCTGCGGCATAAGAGATCTGCGCGCCTGCGCCGCGTAATAGCGGCAATAGTCGATGGCCTCGCGCCACTCGGCGACGCAATCGTCCAGCGTCTTGCCGCCTTCGGACTGCAGCAGAGCGATGAACGCCCCGCGCCGCTGTTCGAGCAGATTGCCGGCGCGGTCGAGGATGCGTGCGCGCTCCTCGACCGGCATCGCCGACCAGTGCGCGAATCCGTTCTGCGCGGCCGTCATGGCCTTGAGAGCCGTCGCGTCATCCGCTTCCAAAACCTCTCCGATGGTTTCACCGGTTGCTGGCGACGTCACCGCCCGCTTCGCTCCCGCTCGTTCGTTGCCTCCAACAATGGAGCGCGCGGTTTGCGCCGGCATCGCGGCGGCAATCTCGTCCAGCAATTCGCGCAATGCCGCGCTGTCGCCGAACTCCACGCCCGGCGAATTCCTTCGCTCCGGCGCATAGAGATCGCGCGGCAGCGGGATCTTCGAATGCCGCGCATGCGCGACCGAGGCGATCCAGGCGCGGGGCCGCATCAGGATTTTTTCGATCGGAACATCCGGATCGGCCGACACCGACACGAACGAGGTGTTGGCGCCATTCTCAAGAAGCCGCCGCACCAGATAGGCGAGCAGGTCGCGGTGTCC